>OFRL01000476.1_pt1 | contig 18626 bp, 19 predicted proteins | sample 1543121 | NCBI WGS metagenome assembly OFRL01 (sample SAMN07774228, study PRJEB24372) | wastewater metagenome | isolation source: Lake Maggiore Cannobio | place: Italy: Cannobio | collected 2016-01
AGCAGTCGGTTGCATGTATTCTCCACCATCTTCCAGGGAATTTTTATCGAAGCGGTGCCTTTCTTGCTGCTGGGTACGATTGCTTCCGGGATTGTGGAGGTATTTGTGAATCGCGATGAGCTGGCGCGGTATGTTCCGCGTGATGCGCTGCGCGGCGTGCTTGCCGGCGCCGTGCTGGGTTTTTGTTTTCCGGTTTGTGAGTGTGGTGTGGTGCCGCTTGTGCGCCGCTTATTTAACAAAGGCATGCCGCTGCATGTGGGCGTTGCATTTCTGCTGGCCGCGCCGGCGTTGAACCCGATTGTGATCGTCAGTACCTATACGGCATTTGGATTGGGCCCCGTGTTGTATGCGCGCATTGGCCTGACGCTGATAATCTCAATGATTTGCGGGCTGGCATTTTCCTTTGGGGCCCGCCCGGAGCGCGTGCTGCTGCCGGCAGCTTGGCCGGTGCTGGCTGGCGGCAGTGCTGTTGCAGTGCATGCGGATAGCCCGCCGATGCTGCAGCGCATGGGCAGTGTGATTGCAATTGCTGCGGATGAGTTTTTTGAGATGGGCAGCTACTTGCTGGTGGGCGCTGCGTTGGCGGCCGCCATGCAGGCGCTGGTGCCGCAGTCTTTGCTGCTGGGCTTAAGCGGCGGTCCGCTTGTCTCTGTGCTGGCGCTGGTAGCGCTGGCGGTCGTGTTGTCCATTTGTTCGACGGTGGACGCATTCATTGCGCTGGCTTTTGCCGGCTCTTTCACCACTGGGTCGGTGCTCGCCTTTCTGGTATTTGGCCCGATGGTGGATATCAAGAGCATCATCATGTTCAGCGGCGTCTTTAAGCGGCGCGCGGTGGGCTATTTGGTGATACTGCCTTTGTTGCTTACGGTTTTGGCGGCCGTGTTTATAAATCTAAATCTTAATTGGTGATTGCTGTATGACTCCAAGAATGACCAGGGCTTCGCGCGGGTTGGTATTACTTGCACTCGGGGTGTTAATTCTGCAGCGGATTTGGGCGGGTACGCTGGTGTGGTTTGTGAATCCGCGTACGCTTGCGCTGACATGGATGGCGGCTCTTGGGCTAATTGCCATGGCGGGCAGCTTACTGGATGTGCGTCAGTTGCGGCGCATTGCAGTTGGCGCCGGGGATGGCAGCAATCTAGCTACCGGTTTGCAAGCTGGCGATCACGAACCGCATCAAGACCATAGCGGGCACGACCACACCGGGCATGACCATGCTGCTGCCGGCGGGTATTACAGCCTTGTCGTGCTTGCCTTGCCACTGATCATGGCGCTGCTTGTGCCTTCGAAGCCGCTTGACGGCGGAGCCGTGGCAAACAAGGGTCTCAACACTGCGCGGCCACTTGTTCGCGATGCGGTTACCACGTTGAAGCGCACTGAGAAGCCGCCGGAGCAGCGCAATATTCTGGAGTGGGTGCGCAATTTTAATTACGCGGCAGATGCATCGGTTTATGCCGGGCAGACGGCTGATGTTACCGGCTTTACCTACTTTGATACGCGCCTTGCGCCCGGGCAGTTTATTGTGGCGCGGTATTCCATATCGTGTTGTGTGGCGGATGCCATGGCGCTCGGCATGGTTGTGCAGTCCGATCAGGCCGCGCCGGTCGGCAATGCCTGGATTCGTGTGCGTGGCCCGGTGTCGCTTGTGAAAATTGGCGACCAGCCGATGCCGCTGATCAAGGCGGTGTCCGTGGACGGCATTGGCGCTCCCGCCGACCCTTACCTGTATCCATAGCAGCACCGCAGCTGGTGCCGCCGGCTGTTCCAGTCGTCAAGTTTTATGCACAGCGATCGCTTTGACCATTTTGTATGGGTGCTTTTGGCCGCGTTGCTGGCGGCGATCGTGGCTGTGGTTTCGATTGGCGACCGCGTGGGCGCGCGCGTGGCCGGTATTGTTCCCGCGGACGGGTCGCAGGTGGGACCTTTCACCAAGATAGAGGTTGCGTTTGGGCAGCCGATGGTGGCTGCTTCGCTGGACGGGCTTTTGAAGCTGGAGCCGGAACTTCCCGGAGCAACTGCGTGGGAAATGGACACGCTGCGATTCACGCCGCAGCTGCCGCTGGTTTCTGGCAGCAGTTATCAAGTTCGGCTGTTGCCGGGGGCGCGCAGCGTTGCCGGCCGCAGTGTGCTGCGGGCAACAAGCAGCAGTTTCACTGTGCGTAATTCCAAAGTGCTTTATCTTTCGCCGGCTAATCCGCCGCATGAAATTTTCAGCATGGATGTTGGCGCCGATGCATCGGCAGGGGTGCAGCTGACGCGCACGAACGGCGCGATTTACGATTATGCGGTTGCGCGCGATGGCGGGCAAGTGGTGTATTCGGCGCAGAATGCGCGCACGGGTGTTGACTTGTGGCTGATTGCACGCACCGGCGGCACGCCGCGCCTGCTCGTGAGTTGTGAAATTGACCGTTGCATTGCGCCCGAGTGGGCGCCGGACGGCCGGCGCATTGCCTACAGCCGCGAGAACGCCGGCGTTGCGCCGGGTGCGGCGCCGGGTGCACCGCGGCTTTGGACAGTGGATGCAGAGACCGGTGAGACCGCAGCGTTCAACCAGGATATGCAGGTGCTTGGCTTCGATGCCACTTGGTCGCCAGATGGCAAGCGCCTGATGGTGTACGACGGCAGCGAGCTGGCGCTGCGCGTGTACGAAGTGGAAAGCGGGCGCCAGCAGGTGGTGCAAACTCAGATGGGCATGGTGGGCAGCTGGTCGCCCGATGGCACGCGCATGGTCATCACGGATTTAAAGCTGGCACAGTCGCAGGCGCTGGTAACTTTGCACTTGATTGATTTTGAGCGCAAGGACGTAAGCGCGGCGATTGGACCCGAGCCGGAATCAAATGACTACAGTACGCCGGCTTGGTCTCCGGCTGGAGACTGGCTGCTGACGGCCAAGCGCCTGCCGGGAAGCGGACCCAACAAGCAGCTCTGGCTGATGCGATTGGACGGCAGTGAAGGGCGTGCGTTGTCGAGCGACAACGACTACACGTACGACGGATACCGCTGGGACGCGTGGGGTACGCAGGCCGTCATGCAGCGCATCGCGCTGCGCGAAGCAGGCGCGTTGCCAGAGGTGGTGGTGTGGACGATGGGTTCCAGCGCGGTGCGGCTGCTGGTGGCAGACGCATCAATGGCGCGCTGGCTGCCTTGAATGACCGCAGTGCGGGATTCGTGTGCGTGGGAATTTAGCGTGTGCACCCGGCACGCCGGCCGAGTGGGTGGTTAAGCGGATTCGCCTAGCCTGGCCCCGAGGCCGCCAGCTCTTTGATCTCAGCCCGCGTAGTGTAAATGCGCGCTACATCGCCGTCACGCATTTGTATTACGCGATCGGTGTAGGTGATCATGCGCAGATCATGCGTAACAATCACGCCGGCGCGATTGTGCTCGTGAATTAGCTGCGCAAAAGTTTCCACAACTTGATGGGCGCGTTCTGTGTCGAGGCTTGCAGTGGGTTCGTCCGCCAGCACCACTGCAGGGTTGTGGATCAGCGCCCGGGCAATGGCTACGCGCTGCTGCTGTCCGCCAGACATTTGCGATGGCAGATTGTGGAGCCGGTCCGAAAGGCCGAGGCGGCCGAGCAGGTCGCGGCTGCGCGCGCGGCCGGCGGCGTTTAGTTCGCCATTCAGGCGCAGCATCAGCTCCACATTTTCCAGCGCCGTCAAATACGGAATCAAGTTGTTGGCCTGAAAGGTGAAGCCCACGCGCTTGCGCCTGAATTCCACGCGCTGTTTGTCAGTCATTTCCGCAAGATTGCTGCCGTCAATGATTACCTGGCCGGTCGTCGGCGTTAGCAGGGCGGACAACATTGCGAGCAGCGTGGTTTTGCCGGAGCCGCTCGGTCCCACGAGCCCCACAAACTCGCCCGTTGCAACCGCCAGTGAAATGCTGTTTACCGCATTAAACTTTTGCCCGTCCAGTTCATAGGATTTCACCAGGCTTTCGGTGGAAAGTGCAATGCCGTTGTTCATGTGGACATGCCCAGCGCTTTTAGCGGCTCAATGCGCGCTGCATAACGGATTGAGATGGCGCCGCCAATTGGCCCGATGAACAAGAGCGAAACAATTGCGGCAACAGCGGCCTGGCCCGTGAACACAATTGGAATGCCGGGAGGCAGCGTGCTGGCAAGCAGCAGCGTGGCTGCACCGCCCAGCAGTACGCCAATCACCGTCACCAGAATGATTTGTGCAATCGCTGCCACGGCCACCATCCAGTTGGCGGCGCCAATTGCCTTCAGCATGCCCACCTGCGGTACCTTTTGCAGCGCCTGAATTTGGAAGAAGCCACCGATCACCAATACGCCAATGATTAGCGTAAAAAACCGCTGGGTGTCCAGTGTGCTTTGCTGCTCTTTGTAGCCGGGCAGGGCTTCATAGGCTTCGCGGATGCCGGCCATTTCCACATCCTTCACCAGGGTTGGTATCAGGGCTTTCATTGCCACGAGGTCTTTGGGATCATCCAACTGCACTGCAATCAGATTGAGATTTAGCGGGGAGTTGGGTCCGGTTTTAGAGCGCACGCGGTCCCAAGTTAAGATTGGCAGGAAGACCACCGGCTGCAGTCCATATTGCTCGCCGTCGCTGAGGCCCACCACCAGCAACTCAAAAGTTTCGTCGCCCGAGCCCTGATCGGTGCGAATGGTTATGCGGTCGCCGACCTTGATGCCCAAGCGCTGAATGACACGGCGCTCGACGACTGCTTCGGGCGCGCGGTTGGTGCTGAAGGTGCTGCCGGAAATAATTGGCGGTGCACCAGGCAGGCCGGCTTCCACCCCAATCAGTGCGACGCGCAGTGGATCAGCCGCGGGCGTTTCCAACGGGAAATCGATGGCGCCATTGCTCACTGCAATTGGGCCGACAGCGCGCACACCTGCAACGCGCCGCACCTGGTTCATGAGTGAGCGGGGCAGGCGGCTCGCGGCAATCAGTAGATCAGAATCGGCTTTGTACACAAGCAAGTCGGCTTCCAGCTTGGAAATGTATTCGCGGTTGCCACCGCCGAGCCCTTCAGCCAAGGCCGCAATGAAGAGCACCAGCAGCGTAATCAGGGCAATCAGCAAACTGATGAGAAAAAACCTTACTTTGTTGCGCAGTACTTCCATTTGCGCCAGGTAAAGCGGAGTAAATAAGATTTGCATCGCGGGAGTTTATCGCGCCGCCACAGAAATTACGTTGCGCTGAGCGCACGAATAGTATGAGCGAGCGGGCTTTCTTGTTGGAAATTCACTGCGGCATGGCGAGACAAATCGTGCACCAATCGCCGGCAGTGGGCCGGCAGACTTTCTAATGGTGGTTTGGCCCGCGCTACACGTACCGCTCAGTCCAGGAATACAGTGCCTTTATTACCGGCTTTAGGGCTGCGCCTTTTTTGGTGAGCTGGTATGAGATGTGAATCGGCGCGGTCGAAACAATCGTGCGGCTGACCAGCCCGTCTGCTTCTAGCTGGCGCAGGCGCTGTGTCAGCGTGGCGGGATTGAGATTGTCCATTGCGGCTTTCAAACTATTGAAAGTGCTGTGCGTGCCAAGGTGATAGACGAGTTCAAGTGTCCACTTGCGGCCGACAATCTTTGCAATATCAGAGATAGGACATGGCGTCGCTATTGTTTGTTTCTTGGCCATGATAATTTCTTATCTGCAGATTGAAATATTGCTGTGGAGCAGTCCTTGTGAGTGCTGCGCCAAATTGTAATCCACAAAACTAAGTCAGCTCATCACGGATGGTTGGTGTGATTGCTGGCAAGCGTGTGAGCAAAAGCGAGTCGCAAATAGTATCCCAAGCTGGCTTCCGCCACCACCTGCGGGGCATGCAGCGGCCGGGCTTGCGCTCCCTTGCGCAACGCGCCGTCTAAAAACTTGAGCAGTTGCGCCCAGGCTGCGCCCGGTGCGCCGCCGGCCTCAATCGCCGCCACATCCGTGATGAATGCGTGTGGCTGGTCCGGGTAGATCGTGATTGTGTTGGAGACGCCGGCTGCGTTCAGCGCGGATTCAAAATCGCTGACCGTGCTCAGTGGAATTGATGAATCTGCGCCACCGAAAACGCCGAGCAGGGGGCCAGGCAACGACTTCAATTGGTTAGCATCTGAGATGGGGGAGCCGTAGAAAACGGCGGTGGCTGCCAGCTTTGGATTCCAAAGGCTGTAGCGCAGTGAAGTGGCACCGCCAAAACAAAAGCCGATTATCGCCACGCGCGTGGCGTCAACTTCGGGCTGCTGTGCCAGCCAGGCATAAACTGCATCGAGGTCTGTGTTGCGCTGCTCTTGGGGCGTCGTGAGGCTCTGATAGATTGCGCGCGGTATCCAGCTGGTAGTGCTGCCGCGAAACATGTCAGGCGCAATCACAACGTATCCCGCGCGTGCCAAGTGGTCGGCCTTGTCGCGCATTTTGACGTTTAGCCCATAGAACTCATGGATCATAATCACGGTTGGGTGCGGCCCCGCGCCGGGTGGGCGTGCCACATACGCACGCACGGCACCGCCGCTGCCGTTATCTGCGGCCACATTTGTGATGCCGTCGAGGCGGCGCGTTCCAATCCAGCCGTCAATATAAATTGACGCTGCGGCAAATGTCACTAGGCCGAGCACCGTCAGTACAGCGCCCAAAAGAATTTTGCGGAATATTTTCACTAGTGTCTCCTGTTTGTTGTCTTGAGTTTATCGAGAAAACTGAAGTTTTGGTTATGGTATGAGGCTGCAGGTTGTAAGGGGTGTACGGGCTGCGGACATGCGTTCCGTTCAGCAAGCGTAACTTGCTGCCGATTATTCGGGGGCGTGAAGTTCGGGCAGCAGGCGCCGCGAGAGATTGCTCTGCAAAAGATTCTCGGGGTCGCAGCGCTGTTTGAGCACCGTTAGGTTCCTCAGGGCGGCTGCGCCAAGGCTGGCGCGCGCAGCTGCAGGATGCAACGCGCTGTCCTTCGCAAAATAGAATTTTCCCTGGCTAGCAACGACTATTTGATCCAGCTGCGCCAGCAGTGTGGCCAAGCGGTGACGGGTGCGGGCGTGCGCAGAAAAATCGAGCGCCAGTGAGTAGCCATCCGGGCAATATGACACTGCGTATTGGCTGTCGGGCTTGTGGCGTTTGAGGACTGCGAGCGTGGGTAACAGGCGCGCATCTTGGCAGGCCTGCAGCAACTGTTGATAGGCAGCCAGCGCATTTTCTTTGGCGATGAAACTTTGGTGCTGGACCAGTCCGCCCGGCCGGTAGGCGCGTTTCCAGTCCGGCACATAATCAAGCAGGAAGTTGAAAGCTGCGAGCGATTGGAGGTAGGTGCGCCCGTGCTGCAGGCGGGCCGAGAGGTACTTGAGTGCGTTCACGAGCCGGAGCGTGGGCGCGTTGTTTGCGAGGCGCAGGCCCAGCCACGCGTAGTGCGCGGGGAACACACCAAAAATGCGCGCGGGCAAATCTTGATGCTGTAGTTGCAGGGATTGCGCGTGTGCCGCAGCAAATGGCGGGGCGTAGTAAGTGGCAGCATGCACTTGCCCGCGTCCCAAGCCGGCGCCGCCTGCCGCAGCATCAATCCAACCGACCACGTAGTCGCTGGAGGACTTGTGTTCATCAAGCAGCTGCAGCATCGTGCGCAAATTGGGCGCGGCCAGCGCTGATACGGAGACGAGCCCGGTGTGAATGCGCTTGAGCTGCAGGCGCAGCGCAGTGATGCAGCCCAGCATGCCAAAGCTGCCGGGTATGGCATGGAACAGGTCTGAATTCTCTGTGGCACTGCAGCGCACAATGTTGCCAGCCGGCAGCACCGCAGTGAATTCCAAAATGTGCTGCGCAAAATTGCCGGCCTGCCAGTTGTTCTTGCCGTGGATGTTCATGGCCGCACAGCCGCCAACGCTGGTGAACATAGTGCCAGAAACCACCGGTGGCCACCAGCCGTCACCTATGCAATGGCGCCAGAGCTGCGCCAGCGTGACGCCGGGCTCCAGCTCCACCACGCCGTTTGCCGGCGACCAGTGGGTGATGCGATTCATTTGCGCGAGACAAACAACAATCTGCTCAGAGTTCAGCGCCGCATCGCCGTAGCTTTGGCCGGCACCGCGCAGCGCGATGCTGAGGCCAGTGCGCTGCGCGAGCGCAAATACAGCTTGCAAGCCGGCAGCAGTTGTGGGCCGGTGTACATAGCTGCGGGCGCGCGTGTTCTCGCCCCACGCGTGCAGCATTTGCAGCGCCGCGTTGCTTAACGCCAGCGTCATAAACTTAAGCGCCGAAAAATAAAAGAGGGCAGATGCTGCAGCACAAGCCCGGCGGCGGCCCAGCGCCCCGGCACATACACCACCTGCTGCTTGCGGCGGATTGCGCCCCAGATGAGGCGCGCTGCCAGCTCCGGGCTGGAGGGTTGAACGACGCGGTCGGCGTTGGCCAGCATGGCGGTTTGCACCTGCCACAGCTTGATGGTTGTGACCGTGACGCCGTGGCGCGCGAGGCGGTTGCGCATGCCCTCAAGGTAAGTGTGCAGCCCGGCTTTGGAAGCAGAGTAAGCGGGGATGCCGCGCCGGCCGCGGTCGCCAGCGATGCTGCCAATGCCGACGATTTGGCCGGTGCCTGCGCTTTGCATGCGCGGACCAACTTCGTTGAGCCACGCCACCGCGCCGAGCAGGTTGGTCTGCAGCATTTCAAGGTCGGTGGCTGTGGCGTAGGTGGCCGGATTGTTGGGGTACATTACGCCGGCGCAGTAAATAAAGAGGTCAAGGCCGCCAATCTGCGCGCAAATAGTGGGACAGAGTTGCGCAACGCCACCCCAGTCGTGCACATCGTGCGCATAGGCAACTATAGTGCCAGCGCGCTCTTTATTCAGCTCATTTGCAAGGTGTTGCAGCTCCGGCAGGCGCCGGCCAAGCACGGCAAGCACGTAGCCGTGTTGGTGTAGTTCGCGCGCGAGGGCAGCGCCAACGCCAGAGGACGCGCCCACAATGATTGCGCGCGGCATGGGTTCCAACGGGCGCGGGGCAGTGTTAATTTGGCGGCTCACGCAGCGCGCGCTTGTGAACCGGCGTTTGCAAAAGCCAAGGCAAGCGCAATGCGGCCTTTTAGAGCCGGATGACTGTAGAGCAGTGCCTCAACCCAAAGCGGCGGGTCAACCTCGGAGAGATTTTGGTTTGCAAGCCGCGTAAGTGCGCTGGCGTAAGCCGGCCCGTTGGCAGTGGCCTGCAAGGCGTAAACATCGGCGCGGCGTTCGCGCCAGCGCGAATATGCGTTTTCCAGCGGCCCGGTCAGCAGTTGGTAAATGCCCAGTACGGCTGCGAGCAGCGGCAATGTATTGGGGTCCGCCGGATCTGGAAGGCCGAGGCGCTGCATGCCGGCTTGCAAAGCCAGATGCGCAACATAGAGACCGCCGAGCGTGAGCACGCTGCCCACAAGAATGCCCGATGGAATATCGCGGTTGACATGGTGGCCCAGTTCGTGGGCCATGACGGTTTCGATTTCATCGGCGGTGAACTCTTGCAGCAGTGTGTCTCCCAGTACAATGCGGCGCGTGTTGCCGATGCCCATCAGCGCGGCATTGGCGCCCTTGGTGCGGCTGCTGAGGTTGAGGGTGTAGACACCGCGCACGCGCGCGTTGGCGCGCGCAGCCAGCGCCAGCAAGCGCTGCTGCAAATGCCCGAAATCAACGCCCAAAGGCTGCATCTTAAAGAAGAGCGGGACGATGACAAGTGGCGCGAGGTTTGTGAGCAGCACATTGAACAGCAGCAGCGCTGCCCCAAGCCAAAGCCACCATGTTAGCGGCTGCCATGCAAGCAGCCCATAAAGCAGCTCGAGCACAAAGCCGCCCAGCAGTACAGAAATCAGCAGCCCTTTGAGCTGATCCATCCACCAATCGCGCACTGCTTGCGTGCCCTGCTCGTATTTGTGCGGCAGCGTATAGCCGCGGTAGAAGGCTAGCGGCAGTGTCACCACATAAAGCGGCGCACCAATGGCAGCGCCCAGCGCAGCAACCCGCAGCCAGATGTGCAATCCGGCCAGTAGGTTGCCCAAGGTTGCGGCCATGCCGGTTGCCAGCCAAATGCCGAGGTAGGCAGCACTAAGCAGCATCTCTGCCAACCCCAGCCGGCGCTGAGTGCGCGCGTACTCTTTGGCCAGGCGCTGGCGCCGCGGGTTGAGGTCGACCATTGCGTTAGGAATCGGTTTGTGCTGCGCGCTTGCGGCGCGCTTGAAAGGGGAAGATTGCCAGCAGGATGCTCAGCAGATACAAGATCAGCAGCGGCGCCATCACCATGCCCATATTGAACGGATCAACCGTGGGTGTAATCATTGCTGCGATGACCGCAATAATCACGACAGCGATGCGCCAGCCGCGCAGCAGAATGCTGGGCGTAACCAGGCCCATCCACGCCAGGAACATCAGGATCAATGGCATTTCGAATGAAATGCCGATCCACAATACAAGTGAAAGGATAAAGGGCACATACTCGCGCGATGACCATTGCGACTGAAAAACATCCGGCATAAAATTTTCCAGAAACTCGATTGCGGATGGAATCATTGCAAACCAGGCAAAGGCTGCGCCCAGCAGAAATAGTGCGGAAGCAGACGGGATCACAAACCACATCCAGCGCCGCTCGCGCTGCTCCAGCCCCGGGTTTACGAACGCCAGAATTTGGTAGACGACAACCGGCGATGCGGCAGCTGCGCCCACCGTCAGCGCCACCCGAAAGTACATTGTGATTCCCTCAGTTGGGCCCAGCACAATCAGCTTGCCTTGATATGGGTTGGTGAGATATTTGAGAACTGTCTCTGAAAAGAACAGCCCCACGGCAAAACCGGCTGCCAGCGCCAGCGCAATCGAAACGATGCGGTTGCGCAGTTCGCCGAGATGCTCAAGCAAGGTCATCTCTCCCGAACGCGGTGGGGCGGGGGTGCGCTTGGCTAGAAACTTCATTGCGGGGTTATTGCAGATGCGGCCGCGCACTGCGGTACATAAGCGCAGCGAGCGGCGGCAGCGTGATGCGGCTAATAACAAGGCACTCCGGGCCACAGCACGCGGGGGCGCAGGTTGTGCGCGCTGGCCAGGTGTTGCCGGCCGCAGCCGAGAGCAGCGAGGCATTGCTGCCGGTGCCATTTGTGCCGTTGCTGGTAAATGCCGTCGAAGTTGCACTTTCAACGGCAGCTGTTTCTGAAGAAAGCTCTGCGCGAATTTCGGTGTTGGCTGCCTGCGCAGCCGCCGCTGCTGGTGTTGTAGAGTCGGTGAGAGCGAGTAGCGGCTGCAGGTCAGTGCCAAGCAATTTGATATCCGAAATGGTGCCGGAAATTAACTTGGTACCCATGGATTGGAGCTCGGTCCCGAGCGCCTTCAGGTCGGAAAGGTTCTTGGTGGCATCAACCAGCGCGCCATCATCAATTTCGCGGGCTTGCGCCTCGAGCATGGCAAGCGCATCGCGCGAGTAAGTGGAAAGTTTGCGCAGCCAGCGCCCGGCTTCAAAGGAATGCTTGAGCATGCGCTCCGGGCCAAGTACTACCATTGCAATAATTGCAATCAGCAGTAGCTCCCAGCCGCCAATACCTAAGATGTCCATGTACCGTCGCGCGGCGCGCGGCTCAGGCCACGGGTGCGGGCGCTGCCAGCTCGGCGCGCAGCGCGGTCAGGTTGTCGGCGATTGATCCGAGCACACCGTTCACAAACTTTGCGGTCGAGTCGCTGCCGTATTTTTTTGCAAGCTCCACGGCCTCGTTGATGATCACCTTGACGGGCGTGGTTTGCTGCATGCCAACTTCCCACAGCGCAATGCGCAATATGTTGCGATCGATAGAAGCCATGTCGCGCAGCGGCCACTGCGGCGCATGCTTTTGGATTGCCCGGTCCAGCCGGCTGCGCGCTGGCCACACGCCCAGCACCAGGTTGCGTGCAAAATCCTGCACGCCGGCGTCGAGCGTCAGGTCCTCGTTATGGTGGGCAAGAGTTTCCTCAAGCTCATGGCGCGTGCAATCCAGCTCGTAGAGCACTTGCAGCGCGATGGCGCGCGCCTTGCGCCGCGATTTCACCATGGCTGCTGGCTGCCACTCTGCGGCCGCTGCGGGCAGCAGCCGGGCGTGCTATGCGTTGAATTCCACATCATCCACAAACACGTCAACGCTGGCAACCGTGAGGCCCACAATCTTATTCATCGAGCGTGCGACTTCGGCCTGCACGTTGCGGCTGACTACGTGCATGTCGCAGTCGGCTGCAACGCGCAGATGCAACTGCACAGTGGCAATTTGGTCGCTGACCTCGATTACTACGCCATCGGCTTTGCCGCGGCGCAGCAGGCGGTTGACGCCGCCCGCCACCGGCGCCAAGCCCGTTACGCCGGGCACCTCCAGCGCTGCCTGCCGCACAACTGTCACGAGCACTTCAGAAGCCACGATCACGCGGTCCGTGCGGTTTAGATTCGCCTCGGCTGTAAATTGTTTCATGCCATCACCATTCCACCATCCACATTAAGCACCTGCCCCGTGATATATGCAGCCCCTTCGGAGCACAGAAAAATAACCGCCGCCGCCACTTCTTCGGGTGTGCCCCACCTTCCCAGCGGAATTGCAGCAAGAGTGGCTGCGCGCTGCTCCGCTGTTAGTTCACTTGTAAGCGCAGTGGGCACGAAGCCCGGTGCCACGGCGTTGACTGTGATGCTGCGCGGCGCCACTTCCCGCGCGAGTGCCTTGGTAAAGCCGATCATGCCGGCCTTGGACGCCGAGTAGTTGGTCTGGCCGCCATTCCCCGCCACGCCGGACACGGACGCAATATTGATGATGCGGCCGGAGCGCTTGCGCAGCATTGCCCGCACTGCATGTTTGGAGCAGCAATATGCACTCCTTAAGTTTGTTCGCAGCACAATGTCCCAGTCTTCCTCCGGCATCAGCATGATTACCTGGTCGCGCGTGATGCCGGCGTTGTTTACCAGAATGTCGATTTTTCCATAGTCTGCAATGCAGGCGCTGACCAATGCCTCTGCCGCAGCCGGGTCGGCGGCATCGCCTTGCAGCGCCCGGGCGCTGCCACCGTTTGCGGCAATCGCGGCCACGGTGGCGGCTGCGCCCGCTGCATCCTGCGAGTAGTTGACGAGCACGCTCGCGCCCGCAGCGCCCAGCGCTTCCGCAATTGCCCGGCCAATGCCGCGTGATGCGCCCGTAACAACTGCAGCCTTGCCGGAGAGACTCATATCTTTTGGCGTGCTATCGGGCATTATACCGCGCACTTTAGAAACAATAATTTGTGTGGGAAAATCGCACCATCTGGTTGAGATGGAATGCGCGCAGTTGATTTAATTACCAAGAAGCGGGACGGTGGCGAGCTGGATTCGGAAGAGATCCAGTGGTTCGTGCGCAACTTTACTGACGGAACGGTGGCGGACTATCAAGCGAGTGCACTCGCAATGGCGCTGTTCTTTCGCGGTATGACGGCCCGCGAGACGCGCGACTTGACGCTGGCTATGGCTGGCAGCGGCGAGCAGCTCGACCTGAGCGATGTTGTGCCCGGGATTGTGGTTGACAAGCATTCCACCGGCGGCGTGGGCGACAAGACCACATTGGTTGTCGAGCCGATTGTGAGCGCGTGCGGCGTGCCGGTCGGCAAAATGTCCGGCCGCGGGCTGGGCTATTCCGGCGGCACGCTGGACAAGATGGAATCGTTTGCGGGCTACCGGACGCAGTTGGAGATTGCGGAGTTCAAGCAGCAGCTGGCACGCATTGGCATTGTGCTGGCGGGGCAATCTGCGCAGCTGGCGCCAGCCGACGGAAAGCTGTATGCGCTGCGCGATGTGACGGGCACGGTTCCGGTTATGCCGTTGATTGCGAGTTCAGTCATGAGCAAAAAAATTGCTGCCGGGGCGCAGGCGATTGTGCTGGATGTAAAGGTGGGCAGCGGCGCGTTCATGGGCACGCTGGATGATGCGCGCAATCTGGCGCAGCAGATGGTGGCGATTGGGCGCGAGGTTGGGCGCCGCACGGTGGCGCTGCTGGCGGACATGAACCAGCCGCTGGGTTATGCGGTTGGGAATGCGCTCGAAGCGCATGAAGCCATCATGACGCTGCGCGGATCCGGCCCGCCCGATTTTGTGGAGCATTGCCTGACGCTGGCAGCGCACATGCTGGTGCTGGCGGGCAAAGTGCCGGAGCTGGCTGCCGGGCGGGCGCTGGCGGAGCAAGCTCTGCGCAACGGATCGGCGCTGGCCAAGTTTCGCGAGCTTGTAGTGGCGCAAGGCGGTGATGGCGCAATGGTGGATGATCCCGCGCGCCTGCCGCAGGCTGCGCTTGTGGAAACAGTGTACACACCAACGGCGGGCTGGCTGGCACGGATGGACGCGCGTGCGGTGGGCGAGGCTGCTGTGCTGCTGGGTGCGGGGCGCGCAAAGAAAGGCGATCCAATTGATCCGGCAGTGGGGCTGGTGGTGCACTGCAAAGTAGGGGATGAGCTGGCGGCTGGTGCCCCACTGTTCACGGTGCATGCCAGCAGCAGCGCTGCGCTGGCGGCCGCACGCGCGCATGCGCTGCAAGGCGTGGCAGTTGTCGCGGGCGGGCGTGTGGCCGCGCTGCCGTTGTTTTACGGCGTGGTGGAGTAGGCGCTGCGGCCCGGCGGCGCGCAGCGCGCAGCCGCAAGCAGCGCGGCGTGCGCACGCAGGGCGAACTTGCCGGGCGCTGCGCCGCCGTTTGCAGCTGCAAAGCGCTGCGAGAAGCCGGCATCAGGTGCACTGGTGTCTGGCAGTTCAGTAGAAAGCAGCTGCAGGCCAGCGCGCGCATAGACGGGCGCAGCAGCCGCTGTAGTGGCGGGCAGCCAGTGCCCGATGACGGCCACAACTTGCGGATCCAACAAAACTTTTTCCGCCTGCTCAACAGCCATGGCGGGGCTGCCGCCATCGTCGAGCGCGAGCAGCTCCACTGCGCAACCGCCGGCGATACCGGCACTGTTCAGCTCGCGCACGGCCATGCGCGCAGCGGTGATGGCGGCATACCCAATCTGGCGGTGCGCGCCTTCAAACGGCGCCACCAAGGCGACTTTGATGACCGGCCGCGTTCCGGGCAGGCAGCCGGCAATGCTGGCAGCTGCCCACAAGCTGATGGCAAACTGCAGCGCCAGGCGCTGCGCATCACGGGCAGGCGTACGCAAGATGTTCCTCGTATGTAACTGAAAATTTATGACGGCCGTTCTTCTCACATGCAGCGCGAAAGTACAGCGCGTTGCTGTCGGCTGGATTGGCGACGGCTTGCATTGAACGCAAGCTCGGGTTTGCAATGGGGCCGGGCGGCAGGCCCGGAATGACGTAGGTGTTGTAAGGGTGGTCGACTGTGCGCGGGTCCAGCGTGAGCTTGGGCCACCAATCGGCGGGGCCGGCGAGCGCGTACTGCGTGGTTGGGTCGGCCATCAAGGGCATGCCCTGCGCAAGGCGGTTTAGAAACACGCGCGCGATTAGCGGCCGCTCTTCATCGAGCATGGCTTCGCGTTCAACGATGGAGGCCAGCGTGACCAGCTGCGGTAGATCGAAGCCACGGGCGGCGGCCTCAGCGCGCAGCGTGCCCATGACTTCATCATCAAAGCGCTGGAGGATGGCATTGAGCACAACGTTGGTGTTGGCGCCTGGCTCAAAAACATAATCGGATGGAAAGAGATAGCCCTCGAGATTGGAGTTTGGCGCAAGCATGTTGCGAAAAAGATAATCTCCGGGCGGCGGTTCGCGGCCGTCAATCATGCGCAACAGTGCGCTCGGGTCAATTTGCAAGTGGGGCTGCGCCGCAAGGGATGCCACCACCTGCCCGGCACGCCAGCCGGCCCAGATGCGCACGCGGACTTCGCTGGGCATGGCGTTTACCAGCGCCGCTGCAATTTCCGCGGGCGGCATGCTGTGGCTCAACTTGAAATACCCCGCTTGCATTTGTTCATCGTAGCCCTTGTAGATCATGAAGCGCAGCAGCAGCTGTGCGTCCGGCGCCAAACCAAGCGCAGCAATGCGCTTCGCAACCGCCGCCGGCAGCTCGCCACTTTCAACAATCAGGGATATGCCGGCGGTGTCCGGGCTGCTGGCAGCGAAGAGCTGGTCAGCAGCGGGTGCGAGCGCGATGCGCAGCCACAGCGCTTGCACCGCGCCCAGCCGCGGGCCCGGTGCGCCCAACTTCACAACCGCTGCTGAAAAGTTTGCGGCTGCCATGTAGACGAACACTGCGGCTGCACCCAAGAGCAGCGCGTAGGTCAGCAGCCACGGCCACAGGCGCTTACGGCGCGATTGGGTGCGCGTCGTGAGCGTGGGCATCCAAGTAGTCTTGCAGGATGATGGCCGCCGCTATGGCGTCCAGCGCCGGGCGGGCGGTGCGTTTGCGGCCGCTGAGCTCGGCTGCGCGCTTGGTAGTGTTACTCTCATCCCAGTAGGTGACGGGGATGGCGGTGTGTTCGGCAAGCACAGCGCCAAAGCGCTGCACCCGCCGCGCTGCCGGTCCGATGTTGCCGTCGCCGTCTTTTGGCAGGCCAAGCACAATGCATTCGGCGGCGTGCTCTGCAGCCAGCTGCGCGACGCGGGCGGCATCGGCGGCGCGCTCCACGTGTGCCAGCGCCTGCAGGGGACGCGCCACTCGGCCGCCGGCGTCGCTAATTGCGAGGCCGATGCGCGCCTGTCCGTGGTCAACTGCCAGTACGCGCATCACTTTCGGCGCCAATTAATACGCGCGTGCGCCAAGCCAGCCATGGGGTGCGCGTGATCCACGCCGGCCACACTGTAAGCGTTGGGCGCTTCACAATTGGGAAAACCTGATAGATGAGTTCCGGCGCCTGTGCAATGGGCTGCCAGCGCACAGCTTGCTGCACAAGGCGCGCATCAATCTGCGGGCCGGCTGTGCCGCGCGCGGTGAGGGTGAAGGCTACGCGGCCGTCTGCAAGCGCCAGCACTTCAGTGCTGCGCGAGTAGCTGACGGAGTCGGGCAGAAGCACTAGCTCCGGCCCAACGCGCGCCGCAAGCTCTTGCAGGCCCGCTGCGTGCAGCAGCTGCTCGTCCACCACAGTCACAGAGACCGCTGCGCGCATCATAAGTGACAGCACTTCCGCCGGCTCACCGGCTGCGTTGCTGAACGTGGCTTCAAACACGCGCGATATGCGCGCTGAGTTTTGCGGCGCAAACTGGCTGGCGGGCAGCGCGGCGGCAAGCTGTGTGTAGCCGCTGTCGAGCAGCTGTGCCTCCAAGAGTTGCTGCAGGCGCTTCAGGTCGCCGGGCGCAACTGCGGGCAGCTGCTTTACTTCGCCGCCGGCAAGTGCGGCGGGGTTGCCGACCACTACCAAGTCGGCAAGGTAGCCCTCCATTACGTTGATGAGGTCTGCGCCGACGTTGCCGGCCGGGCCGGGGTTTAGGGCGCGCACGGTGCCTTCGCCGCTTGCCCCGGCGCGTGCGGCCAGCGATACATCCTGCTGCAGCACAAACTTTATTGCTGAGCCATCGGTGGTGCGCGCTACGGATCCAGCCGGCACTCGCAGTGCTTGCCCTGTGCGGTTTGTGAGCAGCACATTGCCCGTTGCAAACTCTTCGGCTTTTGTAAAAGTGGCAGTCGTCAAAGTTTCTGAGGAGGCGCTGACTTCAACCGTATGCGTGGCAGCAGGAATCGTGCGGTCGGTGGCGGCGTCCAGGCCGGGCACGGCCTCAAGCTTTATGCTGGCTGTAAGCTGCTGGGTTTCCGGCTGCAGCCGCAGCTCGGCTGTGGGCAGCGCCACCATCAGCATGGCGCCAACTGCGGTGAGCGCACCCGCGGTGAGCAGCAGGCTGGCCGGCCGCCGCAACAGCGTGAGCCAGCGCGCAACTGGCGGCCGCATGCCCAGGTAGTTGCGTGCCGCAGCGATATCGGTGGGTATGCGCCCGTCTGGCTCGCGTCTGCCGTGCGGCGCCACGCGCGAACTCCAATTGAAGAGATGGCTGTCCTCGACCGAATTGAATGTTGGGATGCGCATCTCTACCGCATGGTCGGCAACCATGTCGGGCGCATTTACAAATCCGAGGTGCGCGCCCAGCTGCGACGCATGGCGATGCACAAGCGTTAGATCAAGGCGGCGCTGCAAAGGCGGCACCTGTCCCCAACCGGGCTTGGGCCAGACCACGAGCACACGGTCAACGCGCGTCCAGCCGAGTTTGTCGCGCGTCGAGTGATAGTCGTCAAAAAAATCGAGATGAATTATTTGCTCGCGCATAGTGCACCAAGGGTGCAGTTGGGATTGTAGTGCAGAGTGTTGGCGCAGCCGCGCGCGCAGCTGCTTGCAGGTGGGCTAGGGTGCAAGCAAATTACGCACGAGCGCGGCCGCGCTTGCGAGCGCAGCATCCAGCCGGGTGGCATCTTTGCCGCCGGCTTGTGCCAGCGTAGGTTTTCCACCACCGCGGCCGCCAATCACTTCAGCAACCGTGTTGATTATTTTGCCGGCATGCAGCCCGCGGTCAACAAGGTCTTGCGTGACGGCCACAACTATGCCGGGGGCGCCATCGACTACGCTGCCAAACACTGCCACACCGCTCGGGTGCGCGGCGTGGAACCACTCGCCGGCGTCGCGCAAGTTGTGCAAATCTTCAACCTGCAGGCGCGCAGCCAGAAATGGCACGCCCGCAATTGTTTGGGTGTTGATGCGCGTGGCTGCGAGCTGCGTGTGCAGTGCGCTGCGCTTGAGTTCCTCGCGTTCGCGCTGCAGCAGGCTGTGGCTGGCCAGCA
>OFRL01000477.1_pt1 | contig 18618 bp, 6 predicted proteins | sample 1543121 | NCBI WGS metagenome assembly OFRL01 (sample SAMN07774228, study PRJEB24372) | wastewater metagenome | isolation source: Lake Maggiore Cannobio | place: Italy: Cannobio | collected 2016-01
ATTTTGAAGATTTAAATTTTCTGTTAAGAGTTGATTTTTTTCTTCTTCAAAATCTTTGATTAGTGATTGTAATTTTGCTTCTAACAGAATATTTTGATTTGTTAGTGTTGAAATTTTTTGATTATATAAATTAACTAAGATATTCACATCAACTTCACTATTCATAATTAGAAAGTTCCTCCGTCAAGAGTTGAAGTCCAAACCGGGACATTGGAAGCATTAGTAGTCAAAATAAGATTTGAAGTTGTTGCCGTTCCAACTTCGGGTGTATTTGTACTTATAAGTTTTCCATCTGCATCAAAAAATGCTGATCCTCTGGTGTTAATGCCCGATGTTGCAAAATTAAGAAGTAATGCTCCAACATCAAGAGTTCCCTTTACACCACTTACTACACTATTTGATATAGTGGCGTCAGGAACATAAGTAAAGTGACCAGTACTATCATCATATCCAAAAAATCCTATTTTATTATTTGCGGTTCCTACACTAGTATTATATTTGAAGGAAATGCCTCTATCAGTATTTGTATCAAATGCATGAGTTATGATTAATTGAGTTGTTGAGGTAATTCCAGAACTTGTAGATCCTTCAATTGTAACAATCTTTGTGGAAGAATTATATGCCGTAATAGTAGTCACTCCACTATTAGGTAAAGATGCACTGCCAGATATAATATCGCCTGTATTGATTCCAACAACAGAATCCAGTGAAATTGTACTAACACCGGATGCAACTGCCGAAACTACAGTTCTATTGCTGGTTACATCTCCAAGTGATATGATTGCACCATTTACAGTAACACTACTTGAGTCTACTGTGGTTGTTGTTCCATCAACTTGAAGATCTCCTTTAATAACAACTAGTCCTTGATTACTTAACCCATCAGGATATGGGTCAATATATATTACGTTTCCACCACCAGATTTAGTTGAAATTACATTTGAACTAATTCCAATATTATCAATCGTAACTCCACCAGTATTAGTAAGAGGTCCGGTATGACCGAGTACTCCTGTAATTGTTATTGTGTCTGTTGATTGATTTCCTAGAGTTGTATTACCATTAACTTGAAGGTTTCCAGTAACAGTTAAATTATCATCAAATGTCTGTGTTCCAGATACAGTTAAAGTGCCACCAATATGAACATCCTTTTCAATTCCAACACCACCAGCAACTCTTAATGCTCCAGATGTTGTAGTTGTTGCATTTGTAGTTGCGGCAATCGAAACAAAGGAAGTGTTTGGAGTGCTTTGGAAATTAACACTTGTTACAGAAGATGTTGCACCAAGATTTAGTATAGTCGCATTTGGAACACTTAAAGTCGCATTACGAATGGTTGCAATACCAGTTGTTGCTCCTATGTCCAGTGCCGTTGCAGCACCGGCAAAGTTTAAATTGGTTGCTACTGTATTATAAAGATTTTGAGTTGCCTGAGTACCTACAACCGTTGGATTGTTGATGGTTGCAATACCAGTTGTAGCACCCACTACAAGTGCCGTAGCAGCACCAAAGGCATTTACATTAGTAGCAGTTGCATTTAGTAGATTAAATGCTGTTAGATTTGTGGTTATATCGCCACCATCAACATTCAAATCTCCATCAAGGTCTACTGTTGTATTACGAATGGTTGTAACACCAGATGTAGCACCTATCACTAGTGCCGTTGCAGCACCAGCAAAGTTTAGATTAGTTGCTACTGTATTATAAAGGTCTTGAGTTGCTTGAGTACCTACAACCGTTGGATTGTTGATGGTTGCAGTACCGGTAATAGAACCAATACCTATTGTAGTAGCAGCACCAAAAGCATTAACTGTAGTAGCAGTGGTGTTATAAAGATTTTGAGTTGTTTGAGTACCTACAACCGTTGGGTTGTTTATGGTTGCAGTACCAGTAATAGAACCAATACCTATTGCAGTGGCAGCACCAAAGGCATTAACTGTAGTAGCAGTTGCATTTAATAGATTAAACGTAGCTGCTGTAGTGGTTAGATCTCCACCATCAATATTCAGGTCTCCAAAAATTTGGGTATTTCCAGTTTTAGTAACACTGAATTGTGTAGTACTTCCAATTTGAAGATCAATAAGTTTAGATGCTGCTGCAGAAGCAGTATTTGTAATATTTAATTTTATTCCATTAAATGTTACTCCACCGTCATTCCAAGTACTTGTGGCACTTAATATTGGATTATCTGTGGTTATTGTTCCTTGGGTTATTGTTACAGACCCATTAACACTATTAACAGAAAATCTAGTAGTTGATCCATCAGTAATATCAAATGTTTGTGAAGCACCTCCAATAAATTTTAAAACACCAGTTCCAACTGGATCTAATTCTATATTACCATTAGTGTCGGTTGAAGATATTTTATTTCCATCGAGTCTTAAATTATCAACGTTCCATTGATTAACCTTTAAAGATTCTGCGTCCCCAAGACCAGAGTTTGTTTCTGGTGAAAGAATTGCAACAACTCCTCTATCACTATTTAAATTATTAGTGACTCCAGAAATTGCTCCTGGAGAATGCCCCATCATAGAAGTATAGTATTTACCACCAATTACTACTGGATCTGTATCAGCAACATCTGGAGATGCCGAGTTATCACCTACAAATAATCTACCACCAGAATTTCCATGACTACCTATACCAATTGTAAGACCAAGTTCACCATAATAGAGAGATGCTGGAGCAACAGTTCCTGTGGATCTTTTAATCCTGATTATACTTGCCATTTTAGAAATTTCCTCCGTTGATGTCTAAATTCTGTGTTGCGCCTGGTGTCAGTATTAATGTAGAGTCCCATTTATGAGTTTGGGCATTATAAACAAGAAGTTCGCCACCTTTTGGTAATACAATATTAACATCATCCAATCCTTCTAAAGTTCCAGTTGTACCAGAAATAGAAGATACGACTTTAATGGCATTTTGGGAACCAACTCTGACTTTTATGTCTGCCATTTTTGTTATCCTGTGGTAATTCCTGCAGTAACAAGTGCGCTACCTTCAACGACTCTAGTTTTTCTGGTTCCATCATTCACCAATACATCATAACAATATCTTCCTGGTTTCAATCCAGAAGTTATCGATGAACCCAATGATATCGATAATGTTCCATTAGTTGGATTTGGGAAAGAGACAATAAATACAGCAGAAGTAGAACTAGATGAAGAGTGTTTCTTCATTTTTGAAGTAGCAGTGTGTCCAGTTAAGTTTACTGGTGTATTTGCAATATTTTCAAGATAAAATGTCTGAGTAAAATCAGTTCCAACATCAATTACTATGTTACTAACATATGCTGCCATTGGTTGAAAATATAGTACGTCCTAATGTATTTATCATTTAGATAATATTAATTTTGTTAATAAATTTTTTATTTCGTCAATATCATTTTTAATGTTTTTTACGTCCTCTTCTATTTGTTTTGATTTTTCTATTTCTTTTATTTTATCTTCTTTTGCTTTTAGATATTTTTGATATTCAAAGTCAGAACAGTTGATAATAGCATTGGTATTTTCATCACGAAATAAAAATTTATTATTTTCTACTGGTATCATGATTTAGTTGCAATTACTCGTAAATCTTTAATTTTTGGATATAAAGCTTGATTTGTTCCAGACATTAAAATTTTAATTTGAAGTCCATTAAATAGTGGAACATCATTTGCTGTAAATTCATAATTTCCAAAATCATTAAAACCCAAAGAAGGAAGCACGAAAGTATCAGATAAACCATCATTATCTTTTTGATTTATTACCTTTCCATTATTATCTAAATTTTTATATCCTGGGAATAATTCAAATATTTGTTGATTCGATAATGTATCATCTCTGAATATTCTATACAATACTCTAATATCACTAGATGCGTCTCTATATGCATCAAATAATACTTTTATACTATCTGCAGATTGTTTTAGTTTAATAATTTTTGAAATATAAATTGCCGCATGTGGGTCACGAATTGAACTATTTACTCTAGGATCTTTTGCATAATTACTTATTGGTTTGTTTAATCTTGCCATTGTAGTAATAATATTGACTCTATCTAAGTCGATCATTGGTGATACTTTTGTATCATCAGTAGAAAGTACCATTTCTAAAGTAAATGATTTTGCTGCTGGATAATCTGATAATTTTGCCTTTTCATTTATTTCTGAAGCAATAATTCTTGGTGATGTTAAAATATTATCAGAAATTAAAGAAATATCTTCAAATCCTTGATCTACAAATGATATTTCATTACCATCAGCACTTGTTCCGGAAAACGTTCTTATTTTAGCACTAATTTCTGTAGATTGTGGTAATAATGTTCCAACAATTGGTCTTACAATATTAAATTGAATATTTTGAGATGCTTTTGGTCCTTTTGTAGATCCAACAACAGGAGAAAATGCTTCATATGTTCCTCCTGATTTTGTTTCATTAAAAAATAATTCAGGATGTTCGTTATTTGCAGTAGATCTATTTAAACCTTCCGTTGTTTGGTCTAACTTGATGCTATATTCATCTAAATCGATATTATAATCATTAGAAATTGTATGAACTTTATTAATTCTTTTTAGGGAAACACCATTCATTTCATATTTAAATACTAATTGATTAGCATCATATGACTCTGGACTAGTACCTCTGACAATTCCGGTTATAGTATTTGTTGCCGTATCTACCGAGGTATATCCAATAATTTCATCTTTAATTAATATATAACCCGTACTTCCTACACCTACTGGAATATTTTCAAACGTTGTAAGTATTCCAACAGAAGATGTAAATGATATTGGAGTATTGTCAGATGATGTCTTACTATATGATGCCGATAATGATAATGGTGCCAAATCAGATTCAATTCCACTCAAAATTACTTTATTTTGTGAAGAATACATTCCATGATTATTATGATTAACTTTAAATCTTAATCCATCCGTAATTTCAGAGACAGATGTTATATTCGAATTTAATATTACATTATTATTTCCATATTTAAGAGTTTTTGTTGGATCATTACTAATTAATTGTCCTTGAATATTGTCAACAATTAAACTATTTACTGATGTAATAATTCCAGAACTGTTTGGAATACTCAATATAAGGTTTTTTCCAAGATTGTCTGTATTTTCTGGTGAAATAGTTAAAATATCTCCTGTAGCATATCCAGTTCCACCAACAGAAACTGTTGCTGCTACTGCTACTCCGCCATCTATAGTTAAATTTACTTTAGCTCCTCTACCAAAACCACTAAGACTAACCAGATCTGTATTTGAATATAGTTTTGATGTATTCGTATACCCTGTTCCTGGATTTGTTATCGTTAATGTTCCTGGTGTTCCTGTACTAATACCCCCCAGAACTTTTAATAACTTTGAAGAAAAATTAGCATTATTCGTTTGTGTAATTTTAACACCAGAAACTAAATTAGATTGGTCTGCAGAAGAAATACTGGTCCCAATACCAATGAAACTCGATTTTGAATACATTTGAATTGGATTTGACCTTAATGATACAACTTGATCATTTCCAACATCTAAATTTGGATTATAAAATCTTACAGATGCAGAAGTAGTTACAAAATTTGCACGATAAAGAGTAAATTTCAAATCTTCATATTGACTTGAGTCCCAAGTAGAACCATTTTGAGATTTAAAAAATGACCCCAACAGTGGTTGTTGTGAAACTGTTTTTTCGTCTTTTGTTCCTACTGTAGAAACCACAGTAGACTTCCTTCCGTCTCCTGCCATTGCAGAAATCCAAACTACATATTCTTTAGATGCAGTTAAAAGAACTAAAGCAAATTCGTTTTTTCCGAGATAAACAGGAGATGGAAATGTGAATGTGGTTGGAATTAAACCATTATCAGATATAGATATATCTTTCGCATCCAAAACAACCTCACCAAAAGGTAAAATTACCTGAGTGGGAGAACCATCACGCATCGTTCTGATTTGTAATGTAACTGGAAGATCTGCTGTTGATTTATTTTTAAAGAAAATATCACATTTAGTTACAAATACGCCATTATCATCTGTAACTTCAAATGATTGTGCGAGAGGGTCTACATATACAGTATTTTGTGTAGTTGAGAAATTAGATGTGATGCTTGATACTAATCTAACATCTGTTGTTGATGATGATCGAGGAACATCAGTTTGTGCAATTCTTGATATTTCTGCATTTCTAATACTTAATGTTACGTCTTCGACATTATCTAAAGTTCCACTAGAAGAAAAATTAGATTGAGCTTTACTTTGACTAGTAGAACCAGAAAATGATTCATTTGTCTTACTTGTTGATAATGCAAATGTTTTTGTTCCTGTTGTAAATTCAGGTGCTGATGGAGAAAGTGAATCTGGTATAAAAAATGACCCAATAAATACCCCGAATTTATCACTAATTAATCTTAAATCTTTAACATTTGCTTCTGCTCCACTACTTTTACCTATTAATTTCATTCCAATATCAATACATCCATAAAAACTAGATTCTGATTGTAATTCCAAACTTGCAGTATCAACATTCAATATTTTGGTAGTTGAAGAATATGCTGAAGAAATTGTACTTTTTTCTTCATATGGATTTGATGTATATGGATCTATAGAACTAGTATAAGGACCATATTTATGATCTTGTTTTGCTAATCTAAATCTAATAGATTTAGATCCCAATTGTCCAGTAACAGTTTCTCCAATACTAAAAGTTCCACTAATCATAGAAACTTCTAATAATTTTGGTATTATATATTTTGTAACATCAATATTATCAAAAAATGCAGTAAATTGACTAAATGGTAAAAGTCTTTTTGCGATTACTTCGATATTTCTAGATCTCATAAATTTTACAATTTCTCTAGAAACTACTCTGTCTCCAAGATTTACGGAATTAGTTTTTGGGGAAACATTATATTGAATTCCTTGTCTAGATTGATTTGTTGTTGTTGTTGTTGTTTGATTTGAAAAATTAATAAAACTATTTTGAAATGTACTAATTGTAGTCATTGGGATTCCTACATAAGGTATAATATCACCACTTTGAAATGAATTTTGCTCAACTAATGTACTTCCGGTTTGTGATGTAAAAACTGGATCACTTGTTGATTGGGCAGTAACTCCAGACCATGTTGTTTCCCAAGCACCCCAATCTATTGGAGATAATCCAGTATTTGTATCGATATTTAGTTGTTGCATTGCTGAAGTATATGAACCCTCAACCTCTAAAGGTCTTTTTGTTTTTCTGGTTTCAATCCAAGTATCAGATGATGGATTCAGTTCAATACCACCTATCCAAGTTGAAACATGAAATGGATTTACGTTACAATCTGTTGTTGCATATTCATTTTTAACAAGTACTACTTCGGTATAATTCAAACATACAACATCACCAACTCTTTTAATGTCATTAGATCCAAGATCTGTTACGAACCTTAAGTCTGCATTTGGATTTGAATTTTCTCCAATGCCAAGATATGATTCTGACCCCAGTAAAAGATCAATACTTGTAGTATATGGTTGTGGTTTTAATTCTCCAGCATTTGCATCAACACTAGATTTATATTGAGAATTTGCAATATCACCACCATTGTATGATTTAAAATTATCTACAAAAAAACCACATTTAAATCTATCTAATTTTGTAGTTTCGTCTCTAATTGTTAAATTTTGAGTATCAGACTCAAGTAAAGATAAAGAAGTGTAATATTCTACATTTGTAAGTCTTTTATCGAGACTTGAAATATCTTTCATTCTATATCGTTTATGTGTTGCTAAAGATATTTTTACATTTGACATATCGAACACATATGCTGGCAAATATAAGGTTGCTATCTCTAATGATGTATCAAGGCCATTTGGTAGTTTTGGAGTAAGTGATGGGACTCCTTTTTTTACAATAAAAACACCATCTTTATCTAAAAATAATCTATCTATTCTAGGCAAATAGTAATCATAAGATAAGTTTATGTTTTTGTCTTTTGCAAAAATATCAGTTGATGAACCATTTGATGGTTCAAATATTCTTGATTTAAAGTCAAATGGTGAGAAACTTCCAGAGTAATTAGATATTCTTGGTCTACAATCCAAAACATCAGACAATCTAATACCATCAACGAATGATATATCTCGTTCATATCGATCTTTGTCGTAAGAATTTACACCAACAAAATCACCAGTGTCTGAAGAAGATATGGTATAATGATTATAGATTATTCTAATTCTTTTAGATGGTGCAATTCCATCAGGCTTTCTTATGATTCTTGAAAAGTCCAAATATTCAGATCTTTGTCCATTATCGAATATATAATTATTTTTTATATTTTTATCACCAGGAAACAAAGACGAAACAGATGCTTGAATTTTTGATTCCTGAAAAATGACAGTTTCATTTACGGTGAATAAATTTTCATTTAAATAAACTATATCAACTGTATTTCCTCCTACAGATGATACTAATGTTGCTACTGCTCCACTATTATTTCCTACAATTAACTCTCCTTTTACTGCATTTAAAAGGTTTGATGATATATTTAAAAGTTGCAAACTTGGTAAGGATGGATTTCCATCTGTTGATGATTCGATAATTGCAATAATATCTGAAACATCTGGAACATTTAAAGAGATTTCTTCATCTTGAACTCTAAGTCCATATGTTTGACTGTAAGACAGTCCATTAATAGAACTGGTAGATATTGATTTATTAACAACGATTGATGAACATCTGTTGAAGATTTTCTTTTTGGTTTTAGCATTTATCTTATTTAAAGTATAAGTAAATGTTGCAGATCCATTTTTACTTATACTGAATAATTTTTTATTTGAAATATCAACTTTTTGACTTGAAAGATTCTCTACGGATCCATCTGTAAAAGTTAAATTGTAATCTTCTTCATCAAATGGAACAAAAGTTAAATCTGCAGAAGTTAATAATGAATTTAAAGAACATCCACCATTAGAAACGGTAACTGTCGAACTTCTTCTGATTGTAATATCGGACCCGGTTAAATCTAAATTAGCAACATTTGATTTGTTTATCTTAGAATACAAAGATACATCTGAAGTATTTAAAACTTCAAGAGTAATTTTTTTGAGGTCATTAGTTGTAATTTGAGAACTTGGAAGATTGCCCGAACAAATTCCAGAAACAGACGGTAATGATACAATTGATAAACTTCTACCGGAAGTATTAATTGCACTCACCTTATTAAATGTAGCAACATTTTCTCCTGTTTTGCTGTAAGAAACAATATCTCCAATTTTTATTCCAGTATAAAAATTTTGATTTGAAGATGTAATTGTACTAATACCGCCGGAAATGCTAGAAATAGTAAATGTTGCTGCAGATGGTGCAATTGAAATATTATAAGAAAGTAATGGGTCACCAGTAAAAGATACTCCATTTCCAACTATTTGATGAACATCTGAAAAATTATAATCTCTAATATTAATAATTGTCCTTTCTATATTTTCATTTATTTCTATTGTTTCCTCTTTCACAAAAGAACCAGAAACTTGATACAATTTCATAGTAGATGATTCAGTAATCGCATCGACAAGATATCCAGACGCTCCACTATTTTTTCCTTTAATAAATGCTGGTAATGTTTGAGATAAAGAGGAATTTAATGTTAAAATTGTATATGTTTGTATATCATACAATGATATTTCATATTGAGTTGTTGTGCCAATGTGTGGACTATTTTTTAATTTAAAATCATAAACTCTAGAAACGCCAATTTGTTCTCCCGAAGATATACCAGCAGTTGCAGTTCTTCCCGTATATAAATTTACATGAGAATCTGTATTAAAACCAACTGGAACAGAACCGGTTACATTATTTAAAATTATTTGTCTGCCAAGATTAAATGGAATTGCTTGATTATAATCGTTTCCTGTAGTTCTTGACTTTTCAATATCAATTATTACATTATCAATTGTTTCTACTTCATAACCTCTTATATAAGCTTTTCCTGGACTTACTGAAAGGCAAAGTAAATCTTTTGATACTTGATTTCCTTGTTTTGTTTTTTGGCCTTCAAAATATATTCCATTATTTCCAGTCCTGTTATTTAAGCATTCCTTTGAATCTATATCAAATGGCTTAACATAATAATCACCACTTTCGTCATATGTTCTTCTTGCAAATTCATCACGAATGAAACTATATTTTGTAGTATCTGTAAATTTTACTGGTGTTCCATTTTCTACTCTTATAAGTTCAACAAAATTTTCATCATTTATATCTTCAATATTTTTTTTAATAAATGATGTAGATATTTTTAATCTATCTGCTCCTGGAGCTGTATAATTTGAAAAACCCTGAGCATTATCAAATAAATCAAGATATTGATCAGATGCTGTAACTATTTCTTCATTAATTAAAAGTCCTATTCTATAACTTGGTCTATTTGTATATTGATCAAGTATTACTGTTTGCCTACCTACAGTTACAAAAAAACCATTAACGAAATAGATACCTTCTTCGATTTTAGCTGCAGAACCAACAGCAATAGAATTTGAAATTATTGAAGTTGCAAATGTTGTTCCACTTCTTATTGTTGATAATGAATAAGAAACATCTTCTAAAGATATTAAATTTTCTCCATCTACAAATGTTTTTGTATTAAAATCGACTGTACCAGAACTTTGATATTTAATATAAAGTGTGTAGTTGCCATTATCGGATTCTACGTCTGTGATATAATTTTCTACTATTGCTTTAACACCACTAGTTTCCCCTTGAATTAATTTTCCAATCAAACTTTCAATATAAAGAGAAACAGGAAGACCCAAATGAGATTCATCTATTTGAACACAAGTATATTGTGGATCATATGCTGATTGTCCAGGAATAACCATGGCACCTTCTTTAAATAGATGCCTACCAAATTTTTCAACTTGATTTTGCAATATCGACTGTAATGTTGTTAATTCTCTAGCTTGTATTGGAGTTCCGGGTTTAAATAAAACTCTTTGATAATTGTTTGAATCGGAATAATCATCAAAATATGGTGATACATTTAAATTGGTGTTTTGTGGCATTTTCTTTTAAAATTCCAATACGATTTTTACGTCTTCTTTTTGGCTAGAAGATCTGGGAATTGCTGATCTATTATCTATGTATATGATCTCTCCGGACCTTTTATTATATTCTGCTGTTGCAATACCGGAATTAAAAGTAATTCCAAGTTGATATGTTCGATTGTTTATGGATGTTGATACTCCAGTAAAACTAGAATCAATTGATACTGGTGCAGTTCCATTCATAGATGAACCAGTAATCAATAAACTACCACCAGACTCAGGAGATGAAGTAAATTTATTTATTTTATATCCAACACCAGTTGTCCCTAATCCAACTGGTTGATAATATTTAAGAACTCCTGTAATATTATCCCAAGATGCTACAAAACCAATAGCAGTAGTTCCAGTACTAATGGTTTGAGTAATCGTAGAATCTACAGCATAAGTTGTTGCTGTGGTTCCAGCTCCACTAAACTTGAGAGCATTAAGACCACTCACCAAAGAAGTATTTAAAATTTCAGTATTACTTCCTGATATTGTAGGATTTTTTATAATACCAACTCTTGCAAAATCATTACCAGAAATAATATCAGGATTTGATTCTAAAGTTTCATATCTAGAATATACAAGAACACGATATGCTCCAAGTTCTCTATAGATATCATATCCATGCCCACCTTTTGGGGGTATGATTACATCAAATATAGCAAATTTTGAGGTACTATTTGTCAAATTTGTAATATTTGGAGCACCTGGTTCAAATTTTATAGTGCCATAAGTATAACCATTTCCACCATCAGTAATATAAACTTCTGATACTTTTCCAGAAGAATCTGTAGTTACTGTTACTTTACCCCCAGACCCATCTCCAAGAATTGGTATATTTGTAAATGTCGAAGATGCTGGACTGTAATTTTCTCCTCTTTTTCTAATCACAACTGCGTGTATTTTTCCGTCTATAGCATTTTCTTTGACTGATATACTTTCTCCATCTATTCCCCAATTTTCTGGAACAGGCATAAATTCAATTGAATCAAATTTTACAATTTCTGATGGTTTGATTGTATAAAGATATTTCCAAATATATTCATCTCCACTTGTTCCTGCTGGTCTTTGTTCTAGGTCAACAAATGTTGGTTGGTCATATGATGGTCTTCCGTTTGGATTTTCTGGATCTGTTCCATTTTGAATGCAAATATAAACTCTTAAGTCTTCATTAACTACATAGTAATTTGACTGATATAAACTTGATTGTTGTGTTACTGGTGTCTTATTGTAAATATGATAATCGTGTCTGTACATTTCATAAGTTGTTCCAGCAGTCCAAGTAACTTTTCGAATCATTCTACGAACATCATTCGTAGTGACTTTTTTCATTGCAATTATTGTATCTTTGATATCGTTTTCCTCTTTAAATCCATCTAGTGGAGATGGACCAGTTCCCCAAGAAGATGATCCTCCAGCTAAAGAATTTGTAGAATTCGGTTGACCAATAAATGTATAATATCCATTTGAAGTATTTCCGACTCCAACAAAACTTTTAACAAAGGTTTCGGCATTTAATATTCTAAATTGATCAGATATAATAGCAGGCATTTTATTTGATATTTATGTTTATTTATTTACTTTTAAATAAACCTCTAGTTCTTGTAACTTCCGGAGCAGTCGAAAGTCCAACTAACCCATTATTAGTGTTTACTGTAAATGATTTTGGAGAACCAAGTGATCTATTTTGATAATCATATATCTTACCCCAACTGTAATTTCCAAAATAACCATTTGTTGTTAATCCAGGATTTATTGTAAAATCAATTCTAGAATTATTTGTTGGATTAGGAAGAAATCTACAAGTGACAGTTGCAATTCCTACCACAGAGGAATTAATTGGTTTTTCTACTGCCTCTGCATAATAAACACCATCAATAAATGAAGTTGCAGTGCCAACAACAACGTTATCAGTAGTTATACAAGTTAAGGCATGTCCACACTGAATATTGCTATTATATATCACAAAATAATCTCCTACCGAAATTCCACTTGATTGTATACCATAACTATTAAGGGCAGAATATCCTATTCCTAATTGAGTATTATCATAAGATTCTGTTTTTAATTTAAATTTTATTCGTGGTATAGTATTATTTCCGATAATTACAGATAAAGATGTATCAACACCCACTATAACACCAAAATCACCCTTTGCCTTGATTGATTCGATTTCTTCTATTTTTGTTTTTTCTGATTGAATTAATACTTTAGGTGGGTCTGATTGTTTATATCCAAAACCACGATTTGTAATCGTGATAGATGCTATGATTCCAGATGTTGCATTTGATGTTGCCGATGCAAAATTATAACCAGGAATTGAATAGAATGAAGTTCCAGTAATGGATGATGGTGGCGAAAGTTCATTATACATTGTAGTATTAGATCCAACAGAAATATATCTATCTTCAGCAATTGAATAATTAATATCTTTTAATATATTTATTTCGTCATCTGTATAAAGTTTGAGAGTCCATTGTGTGAGATTGTATGAATAATATAATCCAGCTGGTCTGTTGTTAGTCGGTGAGGTTAATACTGTATATAATTTATATAATGAATTGTAATGTATGGTTGTGAGATTAGCCGGAGAAATATAAACAAGATCATGATAACCTAAAAGATTAGATGTAATATTATTCCAAGTATTTCCATCCGTAGAAGTTTTAATTGAACCTTGAAAACCAACAGCTACAAATTTAGATCCAGTCCAAATAACTTTATTTAAATTAGAACCGTTAAGTCCAGATATAACTGACCAACTTTTTCCTCCATCAGTACTTCTTACTCCACCATTATCCCCAACTACAACAATAAAATCAATACCTACTGCAATCGATCTCAAATTGCTAGTTGTATTTGATGATACTAATTTAAATGAAGTACTACCAACTCCAACTGCATCAAAAATCGAACCACCAACACCAACACAAATCCATTTATCGTAAGCTGATGAATATTTAATATCTAGAAGTGCAGCAACATAACCACTTTCTAATGGGACAGTACCTTCCAAAATATCACCATATTCAAATTTTTTAATTTCTGACCAAGATGATATTGTTGTACCAAATCCAACAGATCTTACAATTTTTCCTTGTTCTCCAACAGCAATATAGTAATTAGTTGACCCCAACCCAACAGAACTAAAATCAATTGTTCCGGCATATCCAATATTTGACGTTGTATTGAATGATTTTCCATCTATTGAAGTTACCACAATTCCACTTTGCCCAACTGCAACTATGGGATTTCCAATAACCACCGACAATAATGAAGAAGTTGTCGATAAACCGCTCGTAGGTAACCAATTAAAGATTGGTTCTTTAATTTGCGATTGTGGATGAGAAAACGAAACTGTCGGAGAATTTATTGTATATCCACTTCCTCCAGTAGAAATTGCAACATTAGAAATTATACCTGCATCTGATACTACTGCAGTTCCAAGTCCTGATGATGTTTCTTTATTATCAATTATTAATATATTATCTTCTGATCCTTGAATTGGATCAACATCATTAAATAAAGGATATGCATTATTTACATATATTGACGTATCTGTAGTATTTAAGTTTTTAATAATTCTAGTTGTAGGTCTAATTGTCGGAATTAAATTTGGTCTTGCTTTAGAAACTAAAGAACCAAGAATAACTCTATCTTCTGTTTGTTTTGTCCATTTTAATGGTCTAATTTTATCCGAATTTGTATTGATACCAATACTATCATAATTATAAGTATCAAGTTGATCTGATGCTACAATCTTTTTAACCACTCTTTCGAATTGTTCTCTATCCAAATTATCGTAAATATTTTCACCAATTTGGACAATGTCTCCCTCTTTAATTGTTTTTAGTGGAGTAACAGTTTCTATGTCTAAAGACGAACCTCGGTAAAATATAACAGAACATAATGAATTTGGTTTTGGTGCTTCACTAAAAACTATTCTAGATCCAAAGAATGTATAAGATTCACCAGGAACTTGAAGTATATCATTCAGGTATATAAAAATATTATTTTGCAATACAAGATCAGATCCAGGTTCCTTTCTCAAATCAATTATTTCAGTATTTCCACCATTAGTTTGCGTTAATGTAAATTTTTTGCGAAATCCATCAAAATATTGAGAAAAATCATCAAAATAAATAAATTGTCCAGGATAAAACCCACTAAATTTATCTGTTAAAGTTTCTGTCACTGTAAGTTTAAATTCTTCAAATCCTGCACCAATCGTTGGATTTGTAGTTAATCCAACTACTTTAAGAATATCCCCAACTTTATATCCAACTCCAGGATTATCCAAATTAAAACCAATAATACCTGAACCAGATCCAACTTGAACTGAAACTTTTGCATTAGTTCCAACTCCAGAAGAACCACTAGTATATGCAACGCCAAGATTGCTGTATGCAAGAGGTAAGTCAATATTTACATATACTGGTGAAGATGAAGTATACCCGATTCCACCACTAACAATTGAAAGTGAAGATAAACTACCACCAACACCAACAGTGGACGTTATAGAAGCACCAGAACCAACATCAGAGGCAATACTAATACTTGGAGGAGTTCTATAACCACTACCACCACCTTTTATAGTAATTGAATCAATTATTCCGGCATTTGAAACTGATGCTGTTGCTGCTGCTCCAATCAATGGTTGATAACCAAATCCAGTTGTAATTGCAACGTTTATAATTTTTCCAGCATTTGGGACACCAGTTAAAAACTTAATAGTATTATTTCCGGGCGTATCAATTGAATAATCTACACTTGGTCTTTGAAAAACATTGTTTATAAGTATGATTGGATTATTGTTAATGTCTGTAGAACTATTTATATTTGTATATAATCCAACAACACCGTTTCCATTTGATTTTAAATTAAATTGTGTTGCTGCAATTCCAGTAAAATCAGCAGAAATATCATCTAAAATTAAATTTTTATCATTTGGACTTGAAGAATCAAATGCCCTAGAGAATGCTCTACCAGAGAAGAAAGATGATACTTTAAATTGAGGATCTGTTGATGCTATTGCTGGTCCATATGGTGGAGTAGAAAAATATATTACATCCTTTATAATATTAAAATCACCAGTATGAACAGTAACAGCAGAACCTATTGTATGTCCAGCAGCAACTGTTCCCATAAATGAACGAGCAACATCTATTTTATTTGTAGATCCAATACCAACAGAAATGACTTTTAAAAATTCATTATTAATTTTTAAAATGTCTGATCCTGATATGGAATTAATACCAGAAGAAATGTATATTGCAGTTGATCCAATACCGATTGATGTAGAAAGACCTATTGTGATATTTTTTTGATGAACTGCACTTTGGATTATATTATCTATAGAAATGATTACATTTTCATTTGAATTTTTAAAACTAAATGATTGAGTTCCAGTACCAAGACCGGTTAAAACAAAAGGAGATGAAATTGCCGTAGGTACTCCGCAAAGTTGAAAATTATTTACATCAATTTTACGAACAAAAACATTTGATGGTAAAGTTATTCCGGGTGCATGAAATGTCGCAGCAATTCCTATAGAGGTTCCAGCTCCAGAATTGTAAATTATTTCTTGTCCACTTTGAAATCCATGATTTGGAATAATAAATTTACTATTAGTCAAATCGACGATTTCCTCATCAGAACTGTTAAATTCTTTATAAAATAATGGATTTCCTGCACTTTTAAGTTTAAATGAAGACAAACCAACAACTTCTCCGCCAATTGTACTAGTAATTCCTGTAAATTGTGAACTAATATCATCAATTGATAAAACTTTATTGGTCTTATTTAATATAAAATTCATTAATTCAATTCCTTCTGGAAAATATATTCTTTCTACAGATTTGTCATCTAATACATCTTCTTCATATACCATCGAAAAATTATGTTTTGTATATAAAGAATCAAAGCTATCCATATTTACAAGTAATGTTGTTTCTGATGATGCAATAGAAACTTTCATATTTGTAGATTTAGCAATTCCAAGATTGACTGGACCAATACTGGGCATTGTAATTATATCTAAATCGGAAAATTCTTTAAATCCAGATGGATGTATAATTGACTTTACAGATTCTTTCCAAGTCGAATATGGAACTTCACTTTTGATTGAATATGAAAATTTTTGATAATAATTATTATCTGATATTCTTTGTTGATAATCATTCAAAAAACCAATTTTATCATCAAAATTATTAATTTTGTCTCTAGAAACTCCCAAAGATGCAGAAAGATTAAATATAGATACAAATTTTACTACTCCATTTAATTTTGATTTTTCACCATAAAGTTTATCGCCAACATTTAATACTCCTTTAACATTCATCAATCTTAATTGATTTATGTCATTATCCCAACCATCTTCCATTACTTGTGCTGAAAAATTCGTAGATGATACTTTTTCTCCAGAAAAATATTGAGCATCATCAATTATATTCATTTCAAAAATAGGCATATCTTTTTTATTGACAACATAACCAAGAGTAAAATCTGAATTATATTCACCAAATGGATTTGTTTGCAAACCATTCATATTATAGTTTATAGTTCTAGTTGTTGTGTTTATTCCTGTTACTGTGAAAAAGTTATAATCATAATCTTTCGAATTAAAGGTATTTTTAGTTTTAGTTGCATCAGTCAATCTACATTTTTCGATAAAAATGCTATCACCAATTGCAAATGGAAATTCTGTTATTGTTGACCCATATCCAATTGCGATTGGTTCAAATAAAACTGGATCATTTACTAAATGTATTATTCCATCTCCATTATTATTCACAGTTATGTCGTCAATTTCATATCCATTCGAATTATTATATGGAACAATCTTAAATGGATTTTTTAAATCAAAAACATTTTTTGTTATTTCTACACTAATTACAGATCCACCTTGAATTTTCGATGTCAGTTCAATTTGATCATTTCCAATAACTTTTAATTTTGGTGGAGTATTGTAATTTTTTCCTCCTGTTAAAATACCAATAGAATCTACTCTAGATATTTCTTTAATAATACAAACAGCAGGAACACTCAATTGTGGCAATATAGTAGGATCTGTAGGGTAATCAAATCCATTTTTAATTCTATCAAATGATAAAATTTCTCCAATTTCAGATGAAATTGGTGTTAATAATGCAGATTTTCCAGAAGAAGTTTTAACGAAATTTATAGATGGAATAATTGGATAAGATATTCCTTTTGAATTAATTTTGACTTTTGATATAGAACCACTTGCATTTTTAGAATCTGTATCATAAAAAACTGAAGAAATTCCTGTCGTTTGTGTATATTCTACATATTCTGGTTTTTGTTTTAAATTAAATTTAAAAATATTGGAACTGACACCAATAATAGAGTGTTCACCTGATAGGTTACTTGGTCGAATATCGATTCGATTAAAACCAAAAACTTCTTTATCTATAGATAATTGATTTTTTTCTGGATCTGAAGATACTGGAGTAAATTTATAATAAAGTGTTTTTGGAATGAATCTTTCTTTAGTTTGTAAACTTACTGAGGTATTGGTTCTTCCGATTGCTAATGGTTCTTTTTGTTTT
>OFRL01000478.1_pt1 | contig 18617 bp, 16 predicted proteins | sample 1543121 | NCBI WGS metagenome assembly OFRL01 (sample SAMN07774228, study PRJEB24372) | wastewater metagenome | isolation source: Lake Maggiore Cannobio | place: Italy: Cannobio | collected 2016-01
ATGCTGGAGATTCGACCCGCAACGTTCGAGGAGATCCTGAACCTGCGCCATGAAGTGCTGCGGGCAGGGCGACCGCTGGAGAGTGCCTACTACCCAGGGGATGAGTCTGGTGCAGGTGCGCACTGGGGCGCCTGGAGCGGCGGCGAACTCGCCGCCTGCGTCTCGCTCTATACCGTCGATGGCCCAAGCACCCAGCTCCGCGGCGCGGCAACCGCCCCTCACTGGCGCAACCAGGGGATCGGTGAGACGCTGATGCGCGCCGCCATCGCCGCCTGGTGGGCCGAAGACACCCAGGGCGACCGCGAGGTCGGCGGCACGGTCAAGGCGCGCTTCACGAACAACGGCCAGGAAATCGGCGCGATGGAAATGAAGCTGGAACAACTCATTCCAGGCGAGCTCGTGCTTTGGCGGTTCCTCGCCGGCCCTGCTGAATGGATCGGCACCCACGCGCGCTTTGTGCTGAAACAGGAAGATGACTACTGCATCGTGCTGTTCACCCATGAAGGCTGGAAAGAGCGCGTCGAGTTCACCTTCCACTGCAGCACCAAGTGGGCGGTTTTCCTGCTCAGCCTCAAAGCGCTGGTGGAATCCGGCAAGGGCCAGCCCAACCCACACGACGTCAGGATAGACAACTGGAACTGAAGACGCCCCGCATGAATGCAGACAAGGTGTTCAAGGCACTGGCCGACCCCACGCGCAGGACGCTGCTGGACCTGCTCTGCGAAGACAACGGACAGACGCTCGGCCAGCTGTGCGAGCACCTGGACATGGCCCGGCAATCGGTCACCCAGCACCTGGGCCTGCTGGAAGACGCCAACCTGATCAGCACCGTGCGCCGTGGCCGCGAAAAGCTGCACTTCATCAACCCGGTGCCCCTGCACGAAGTCTACGAGCGCTGGGTACGCAAGTTCGAGCAGCAGCGCCTGAGCCTGCTGCATGACCTGAAACGAGAACTGGAAGGAGAATGACGATGTCCGCAGAGTCCACCTGCTTCATCCACGTGATCTACATCGCATCCACCCCGCAGAAGGTGTTCGAGGCCATCACCCGCCCCGAGATCGCCAGCCGCTACTGGGGCCATGAAAACGTCTCGGACTGGAAGCCCGGTTCGCGCTGGCAGCATGTGCGTGCCAACGAAACGCGCTCGGTTGAACTGGTCGGCGAAGTGGTGGAAAGCACCCCACCCTCGCGGCTGGTCATCACCTGGGCCGCCGCCTCGCAGGCGGAGAACCCAGACGCCTACAGCCGCGTCACCTTCGACATCGTGCCCTACCAGGACATGGTGCGGCTGACCGTCACCCACGACGAACTGGAACCCGGCAGCGGCATGGATACCGGCATCCGCCAGGGCTGGCCGATCGTGCTGTCGAGCCTGAAGTCGTTGTTGGAGACCGGCAAGGGATTGGATGTGTTTGCCAAGCCGCAGTAAACGGCTGCGCCGGGACGACGCCGCAGGCGCCTTGGCTGCTGCGGCGTCGGCAACGCGGCCGATGCCGGTCCGCTAGCGGGCGGTCCAGCCACCATCGACCGGCAACGCCGTGCCGGTGATCTGCGCTGCGGTGTCCGAGGCCAGGAACACGACCATCTCGCCCAGCTGCTCGGGCGTCACGAACTGCAACGAAGGCTGCTTTTCGGCCAGCAATGCACGGGCAGCGGATTCCTGATCCGTGCCTTGCTTCTCCGCCAATGCGGTGATCTGCTGCTCGACCAGCGCCGTTCGCACCCAGCCCGGGCAGATGGCATTGGCGGTGATGCCGGTGCCCGCATTCTCCAGCGCGGTCACCTTGGTGAAGCCCACCACGCCATGCTTGGCCGCCACATAGGCCGACTTGTTCACCGAGCCCACCAGGCCGTGCACCGACGCAATGTTGATGATGCGGCCGGCGCCCTGCTGCTTCATATGGGGCAAGGCTGCCGCCGTTGCATGGAACACCGCCGACAAATTCAGCGCGATGATCGCATCCCACTTCTCTATGGGGAATTCCTCGATCGACGCGGTGTGCTGGATGCCTGCGTTACTCACCAGGATGTCGATGCGCCCCATCGTCGCAACGGCGTGGGCGATCATTCCGCGCACCGCCTCGCCACGGGACAGGTCGGCACCGTCATGCGCCACGCGAACACCGAACTCGGTTTCCAGGTTGGTACGGATGCGTTCGATCTCCGCCGCATCGCCAAAGCCATTCAGCACGATATCGGCGCCTTGCCGCGCCAGCGCCGTAGCGATGCCAAGACCAATACCGCTGGTGGAGCCGGTAACCACCGCAACCTTTCCAGAGAACATGGGTGAGCTTCCAAGGGGCGTAAGTAGGCAGTGTAGCCCTCTGGATCCACCGCACGCTTGGATCAGTAGATCCACGCCATGCGTGGATGCTGCCCCTCGGCAAAAATCCACATCCCCCCTATATTCACCCCAATCCACCCATGGATGGCCCGATGAACCCCTGCAAGGCCCTGCTGCCCGCCGTTGTTGCCGCGCTGCTCGTCCCTGCCATCAGCCAGGCCGCGCCGCCTGCTCAAGACGCCACACCGCTCACCACCGGCAGCGTGCGGTTGGATATAGCGACCGGCCGCGTGGAAGGCAACGTCTGCGTATCCAACCGCCCTGCCGAATCGATGGGCTCATTCGTGCTCAACGCCGGCCTGAATGTCGCCCGGGTCACCGATGGCGATGGCGCTCCGATGGACTTCGAAGGTTGGTATGCCCCCGGCGTGGATGGCGAAGCACGCGTGTACACCGTGGCAAAGCCACCCGCCACGCTCTGCGTGCAGTACGTGGGCGCCTTCCCGGTCTACGCCCGGCACGATGCCCCGACCGACTTCAAAGGCCTGATGGCCTTCGACGGCGACAGCGCCCGCTTCACCGAACAGTCCGCATGGCTGCCGCAGGCATTCGATCCCAAGGCGCGCGTGCGCAGCAGCGAAAGCCGCTACGACCTGCAGGTGGATTGCGCCGGCTGCCGGTTCCTGTATCTCAACGGCAGCCAGGCCATCGAAGGCGCGCAGGGCCGCTTCCGCAGCGACAACGCACGACCGATCCTGCTGTTCGGCGGCAGCGGCCCGATCACCCGCACCGCGCAGGTCACGATCCTCAACGAGACCCTGCCCGCGGCCAAGGTCGAGGCACTGTCCAGCACGGTACAGAAGATAGCCGACGTGCACAGCAGCTATATGGGCGTGCCGCTGGCCGACCGCCCCACCTTCCTGCGCATGGTCACCCTCAACCAGATCGAGCGCGACCGTGAGGGCAGCGAATGGGGCTTTGCCACCTGGCCGACCATCGCCATGAGCGGCAGCATCGGCAACGTGGCCGATTCACTGCTGGCCGGTGGCGAGAACGCCGAGCGACGCGTGCAGTACATCGCGCACGAAATGGGCCATTACTACTTCGGCACACTGAACCGCCCGCAGGGCCCCTACTTCTGGGTGCTGCTGGAATCCAGCGCCGAGTTCCTGTCGATCAAGGCGCTGCGCGAGATCAGTGGCGATGCCGCGGCGGATCGCTATATCGCGCGATTGCAGTCAGCCATCGATAAGCAGGACACCCCGCTGCCGGCGTTCGATGCCATCGATGGCACCTCGGATCTGGGCGAGATGTATCGCTACGTCTATGCACCCTTGCTGTTGCTCTCGCTGGAGAAGCAGGTGGGCGAAGTGAAGATGCAGGCCTTCATGCGCGGGCTGCTGGCCGCGCCTTCGCCGAGGAACTGGGCGGAGCTGCAGGGCATCGCGATGAAGGCCAGCATCGATGCCAAGGCCTGGGAACGTTGGCGGGCAAGCTGTGTGGCTGGCGGCAGGCCAAGCTGTAGATCCACGCCACGCGTGGATTCACTCCCTCAACGCACGCACATCTGAATCATCCAGCACTCAGAAGAACAGACTCGCTCGCTCAACGGTCGCGAGCGGATTAGCCTTCCGCACCGCCTCCAGAAAGAGCAGAAAGTCGCGGTTGAACAGCGAAAGGTTGTTGGTGAACATCACGCACTTTCTACCCGATGCTCTGCTGAAGCATACCTGCCAGAAATAGCGCGCATAGATGACGTCGGACGTTCGAGTGACTGAGGTGATCTGCGAAAGCGGAACTGCCGTGGGAACCGGCCCCCGCCGCAGGTAGAAGTATTCTGTATCAAAGAAGTAGTGCTCCCGATCCTCTTTCCCATCCACCATCACCAAGGTCATGGACGTGCCGGAGATCCGGCGCGGAGGATTCAGACGCAACCCTGATCCCAACGCCGAACGGGCTCTCGCTGGCATTTGCCGAAGGATGAACCAAAGGATCACCAACGGAAGTGCCACAAGGACAACAAAGCCTACGGTCTTCAAAACAGTTTCCAGCGTGCTGGGCACACAGATCTCCAGGATGAACGTTCAGGCACTGACGACGCCCGGGTAGATCCACGCCATGCGTGGATGGCTCTCCCTCAAAGCCCCATCACTTCCAATGATCCGGCCCCAAAAACGGCAGGCTCAACACAAACACCGGAACCGCCACAGGAATCAACGCCGCGCCGAGCACCTTGCCAGCCGCCGAACCCACACCCGGCTTGTCCTCCCTCTCCGGCAGGATCCGCTGCGCCCGCGCATTGATCGGCTGGTCCAGCTTCCCCTTCTCTGCCAGCGCCGCAGCATCCGGCAACTTCACCCGCTCGCCGTCGCCCTCGAACAGCGCGCTGTAATAGCTGCCGCCCTTCCTTGAAAGATTGCAGGCGCGGTCAAACGCCAGCGCGTAACGGGTCCGGTCCATCGGCAGGTAGTAGCGCGCACGCTCCTCCACGGCCTTAGCCTCACGCGAGGGGACCTCAATCCGCTCCAGCTTGAACTGCGCGGCCTGCTCCGCCGTCACCTGCTCCGGCCGCAGCAGCAGCGCATAGCTGCCATGCACCTTGGCCTTGTTGGCCGGGTCGCGCCAGTCTTCGTGGAAGTACATCTGCGCGCAGGCCACCGCCTCGCGCAGCGGGCTGTCCATCAGCGCCCGGTACTCGCGGAACGGCTCGGCATTGAAACGCATCGGCTCTTCAAAGCGCGGCAGCAGATACAACTGGCCGTCGTCGGCCACGAACGCACCGGTGATCTCGCGGCTTGAGGCGTGCTCCTCCGGGCCACTGGCACAGCCAGACAGCAGGCCAAGGCACAGGGCGGAGAGAATGAAGAAGGACGTTCGCATGTCGTGTTCGAGGGCTTCCCTGGGAAAACGGCCCCGCCCGGAAGGACGAGGCCAGTTCGCCATGGTGCCACGGCACCGCATGCGATGCTGAATCCGCCCTACTTCAACCGCTCCACCAACCGCTGCCCCACCTCCAGCGCCGAGGCCGGGTTCTGCCCGGTAATCAGCTCGCGGTCCACCACCACATGCCCGGTCCACGGCGTGGTGTTGCTGCTGAACGTCGCACCCGCCCGCTGCAACGCGGTCTGCGGGTAGAACTTCATCTCACCGCCCCCCAGCAGCGGCTTGGCCTGCTCTTCTTCCTGGTTGCTGATCACCGTCATCTGGTAGCCGCTGTAGATCCACTTCGGCGTGGCTGGCATCGCCCCAACTTCCAGCTTCGCCACGAAACCACCCGCATCCGGCAGCGTGGACAGCAGCGCGATCGGCCCGTGGCAGACCAGCGCGGTGGTCTTGTTGCGCTGGTGGAAGTCGGCCAGCAGCCGGCCCAGCGCGGGGCTCTTCAGCAGGTCCTGCATCGGCGCGTGGCCACCAGGAATGTAGACCGCATCGAAACGCGCGTAGCCCTGTTGCTCGATGCGCGCCAGGCTCACCACCGGCGAGGCCGTCAGCGAGGTCAGCGCCAGTTTCTCCAGCAGATCCTTGTGCAGCGTCAGCTGCGCGGCATCGTTGCCGAAGTACGCTGGCGTCACCGAGGACGCATCCACCGTCGGCGCCCGCCCCTGCGGCGTAGCGAAGGTCACTTCGTGGCCGGCGTCCAGCAGCAGCTTGACCGGCTGCATCAGCTCGTTGAGATAGAAGCCGGTGGACAGCACCTTGCCGTCCTTCAGGTCCAGGTGGTTTTCGTCGGACAGCACCACCAGCACGTTGGCGGCATGCGCGCCGGTTGCGGCCAGGGTCAGGGCCAGCGCTGCGGCCAGCCGGGTCATCAGGTTCATGGGGAGCTCCTATCGGTGAATGGCCGCCACTTTATTCATCGCCCCAGCGGCGATAAATTGGCCTCATCGCAAAACATCTGTTCCCCGGAGAGCCAAATGAGCCGCAAGTTCGACTACCTGGGCGATGTGGAGGTGTTCCTGGCGGTGGTCGAGCACGGCTCGTTCACCGCCGGCGCAGTGGCACTGTCCACCACGCCCTCGGTGCTGAGCCGCGCGGTCACCCGCCTGGAAGCGCGGCTGGGCCGTCAGCTGCTGCAGCGGACCACCCGCCGCGTGGGCCTGACCGACGCCGGGCGGCTCTATCTGGAACAGGTGCGCACCGCCTTCGGCCTGCTGGACGACGCCGAGCGCGACGTACTGGCCCAGGACGGTGCGCTGGCCGGCCGCGTGCGCCTGAGCGTGCCCACCACCTATGGCCACTACCGGCTGCCGCCCGTGCTGGCGCGCTTTGCGCAGCAGTACCCGCAGGTGCAGGTGGAACTGAACATCACCAACCGCAACGTGGACCTGGTGGCCGAAGGCTTCGACCTGGCCATCCGCCTGGGCCAGCTGCCGGACAGCGGGCTGGTGGCACGCAAGCTGGAAGACGCGCCGCTGCTGCTGGTGGCGGCGCCGGACTACCTGCAGCGCCGCGGCACGCCGCAGACGCTGGACGACCTGCAGCAGCACCTGTGCCTGCCGTTTGTGATGCCGCGTACCGGGCGGTTGGCACCGTGGATCTTCCGCGACGGTGGGCGCGACGTGGACTGGCTGCCGCGTTCGTCCATTGAGACCTCTGACGATGTGCTGGGCGTGGTGTCGCTGGCCGAACAGGGCATCGGCATCTGCCAGAGTTATGCGTTCATCGTGCGCGAGCGGTTGCAGCGTGGGCAGCTGGTGGAAGTGCTGCCGCAGCTGCGGGGGCGGTCGAGGCCGTTCTCGGTGATCTATGCGCCGCATCGGCGGCAGTCGGCGGCGGCCCGGGCGATGATTGAGTTGCTGGTGGGGAATGCGGCTGAGGATGGCACCGGCTGAAGCCCCAAGGCTCGCTGGCGGTGTCGTGTTTGAACCGATTTTCAGGGTGTGCGGATGATCCGGTGCCGCTGCCCGGCGAGGCGGACTAAGAACTGTTGCAAAGAAGCCTGTCGCGCTATTCGCTTGTGTCATGGGCGATTGCGCCACTTTGATTCGCCATCAGCAGAGCAGCTGCGCGAATACGTCCGGCGGTGTCGCGTGCTGCACGAATGGTGCGTGCCACAATAGTTCCTCGCTCTCGAATTCCGCTTCCTGTTCGCCATTTTCTATTGGCGTTCGCAGCGGCGGTGTAATCACCATGACGCGCCACCGACAACGGGTGGCCGGGCGTGCAAACCCGAGACGTAGAGTGAAAACGCTTGCCAGTCGGCACCGTCCTTGAGGCGGTGCCGACTGGCAATCCGTCGGCCTATATGGCGGGCGGTGCGTGGGGGCCTTCGGGCCCGCCGGTCACTTCTCTGCGTCCCGGTTTGCAACCCGCACCGTCCGCCACCCGCTCACGCGGTGGCGCTGTTAAGCACAGCCAAGGAAACCGACGCCATGAACGATTCCGACATCCTCTCCGCCTACACCGTTGTTGAGCCAATCAACGACGACGCTTCCCTGCCCGACCTGAACTACCTGCTCGGCATCCTCAAGCGCATGCGCGGATGCGAAGGTGCAGATGGGCATCCTTGGCCAGAAACCGATGTATCACCCGGCCGGCGCGTGAGCCTGGCCAGGAGCGAGCGCGCAATGGTGGGAGCACTGACGGTGCTGGAGCTGCTGCACGCGGCAGACCGCTGCCGGGTGGCAGCGGACCCGGAGCGACATTTGGATGAGGGGGTGGTTGATGGGTTGTTTCTGGCTTGCCGGGGGCTGGTTGAGTGGGCCTGTCGGGAGGTTAGGCCGGATTGATCTTCTATTATCACCTTGCGCCATACAGATGCCTAATGGCGAGCTCATCTCCGCTACGCACAGACAGCGCGGCTCCGACTATATGGTACGCCCGAAATCATCTTCAATTCTATCGCGCGTAGCTCTCCTGTATGGAAAGAAGCAAGCTAATGAAAACATACCCAACAAAGGCCATTGCAATGAAATAGTGCGAGAAAATCAGAACAGTTATCAATCTCGCCTTAACCCACCTATAGGAATACACCACGCTCTCGCCGAAGGTTTTTGGACTTTCGGTCAACTGGGTATATAGATAATCGATCGGCTTATGATTTCCATATCTCTCAAGAATATCATAGTAATCCTCTGTAAGCTGTGAATAGCATTCGTCGGAGACGGGAGCACTTATACCCGCGAGCCTTCTTGCGTATCGACTCAGCTCTACCCCGTTGCGCTGCATCGCCTCCGAACGTGAAATGAAGTTTTCCTGCCCAAGTAGAAGGGAATAAACAAGCACAAGAACAGCGAGAATCGCCTGGGTCGCATTGAGATAAATTGCACCGACGCCAATCTTAATATTAAATGCCTGCATCATCGGCACGAAAACTAGCGCGACGGAAATTAGGGAGACCGTCCATTGAGAGAATTTATGGTGGCGCTCAAGCCTCTCACTGGCACGATACCTTGATTTGGTAGTTATCTTTGTGCGCCGCAAAAGTTCTTTTACTCGATCATCCAACTCGCCCACAACCCCTCCTGAAATTATTAATTAATTTTCCGCAACCGCTACGGTAACCAATATCACGCCACCGAAACCCAAAGAATCCTAAGGCTCCGCACTGGATCGAGAGAAACACATCCATGCAATGCGTAGATATGAAATTTCCTTGAATCCATAAATACTCATACGAAATTATTTCAGAATTCGAACGAATTCAATGCCCAGCCCACCCTTAACTTAATGACAAATTAAACTCAATATTTAGAATTTCCAAATGCCGAGGATCGGTCACATGCTTCATTACCTTCTTTGCCACACTGGAATCATTCCGAATATTTTCGGAAGCAAGAACAGAGCAAAGCACGATAAATTTTGAATGAGGGTATGTCATCGACGCAGTCTTTGGAAACAGATATGCGCTCAGGCCAAATGGAATTGACTCCAGATCCGAAAAATTCACGATCTGATTCGCAACGGAAACCGTCGTCGGCACGCCAGACATAACCTGGCTACCCAGAAGTTCCCGCCTCCTCCCATCAAGCGCAAATCCGAATCGCGCCATGGACGCCGTCGCTTGGCGACGAAGAAATGAATTGTTCTGCCATATATTCCTGTACTTCTTTAGAAATGCGTAGAGCTCCTTCGCGCCATCATATTTACTCTTAAACCAAAGAAGTGCATAGAATGATTGGGCATCTTTTTTTCGTACAGAATGAGCCACAAGGCCATCATGGGCACACTTAATGAAATCATCGCCATATTTGTTCAGCGGCACTGCCCATTGAGTGATCAAGCTAGATATCTGAAAAAGCGAGAGGTCATCAAAAGGATCAATATCATTAAGAATAGTGAGGACGCAATTCGCAGCCTTACGACTATATCCCCTGATCGACAGATATATAAGGTAATTACCTCTAAGACTAGGGTTTGCGATGTAGCGAATAGCAAGATCAGTCAATATTCGATCACTACCCAGTTTCCCAAATGTTGTAATATACCGCTTGGCGATCTTATCCCATGATTTCGGCGACCTATCCTTAAAGTGAGCCTTATAGTCAAACCAAAGTTCACGCTCGACCGTCTTGGCTTTCTTTGTACCAGGCTTTATTGACTCATACTTGTCTATCTCCAAATTCTTATCAATCTGAAAATGGAATTGCGCCTCTTCCGCCGAAAGAATTTGCGTCTTTGAAAGATTGAGCGCAAGCCCTCTACTCTTTAGTACATCTGAGACGTCACTGAGCAGAGATATTCCTTTGCGCTTATCATCAATACCGCAAGTAATATCATCCATCCAGCGAGAAAAATTCTCACTAGTCCGCTCCTTCAATATATGATCCACCTCGAACAGGAAACTGTGAGCTAGCAAACGGATCGGCTCAATATTCGCCGTTGGCAACCCCCGATGGGAGTACGGCAAATAGTCTGGCTTCCAAGACAGACCCTCAACGATCTTAAAGATCAAATCAACTATTACCTCTTCCGCCTCAACCTGCGAAGAGAACACTCTCCTTAGCTCTCTCAGGTCGATTGAATCGAAGTAATTTGTGAGGTCGGTAACCACCAAGTAGCTGAAGTCATCAGTGAAGTTGTATATCTTTTTCTGCAGAACTTTCCATTGGTCGCGAAAGCTCAACCCGTACTCCACTGCTTCATGAGGCTTCTTTACGTTGTGCTTGTCCCTGGAATAGAACGCATTTTTTGAAGGCTGCCTTTTTAGCACAGAGGCAGATATATTCTCGACCAGACATTGAAGTATCAATGCATCTTCAGGCTGAGGAATAACCATGTGCCTGCAAATGCCATACTTCTTTTCGGACTTATAAATTAATGGAGTGCCGATTGAGTATGTTCCATCCAGTATCGATGCCTTTATGGCTTGAATTCGATCCCCTATGTTGTAATTGAAATCATAATGATCATAGAGATCCTTGATATCCATATTCCGCAACTGACTCCGCACTGTGCTGCGCCATATCTTCACAGCAGCCTCTTTCTCAAAGGCAGCATCCAGAGCCTTCTTCCTCAATCGCTGAAACCTTTCCGTGTGCATATGAGATCGTCCTAGCTATTTCGCCCAATGATTATGGCACGCGATCACAACCTCGACGAGCACGCCATTTTAAGGACACATAGAACTCCGTATCAGGCTTCGCTTTCTCGAAGGCGACGCCGCTGAGCCAAAGAATGAAAGCAGGGATCAAACGGTGAGCCAGCCCGCATGAGCTGCCTGAGCTCATCAAGGAGACGATCAAGGCCGATACTTCGTTGGCCTACCGGGCTTTGGCTTGCGCCGTCCCTGGGACGGCAAGAATTTCTGGCTGAACCTGACGCTGGTCTTCGACTGCGGCACGCAGCAGCTGCGCGGACGGCACCTGACGCGAGCCGTCCGCATCGGCGGCGGACGAACATGCTCTGCCACCTACTACGTCACGCTGGGCCGTACACCGGCGCCCTCCCTGCTGCGATCTGACAATGACTTGGAATGCACCAACCTCGGCTAGACGGCATGATGCACAGTTATGGTCCGCAGTGGGGCCCGTACTATCGAAAGCAGAACGGGACCGCGAAGCGAGTAATCCGCACACTGACGGGGCACCGCGTTCCCCGGCGTCGTTTCGGCGTCCACATGCATGCTACTCGGATGATTATTTTCTTAATCAACCTCTACAACCAACACAGCTCACGTCAGGCGCCAAGAATATCTACGTCTGATACAGGCATTATCGCCTTATTAAGCGCATGACCTGAGCAGAATTTAGCGAATAATTAACAATGCGCATCTCTGGATATCGCGAATCCCCAACAGCCCTTGCGGCGGAAAAATCCTACAACGCATAACCGTTAGGGCGACTGGTCTTCCAAGAACCGCGCCAGGATCGCAGCTGAGGGGTAGCTCGACATAGAAGCGATGCCATTGGCGAGCTCAACGGGGAAAAGTGCCCCCTCAAATTTATGGCTGACTATCGATGGCAGAGTAGCCAAGATTCGCTTAAGCCCGATCAAGTCCTGAGGGACCGGTCGGTCTACAGCATCAATGTAGTCTCCCGTTGGAACATTCAGGACCATGGACATTCCCGGGTCCAACTTGACGAATAGCTTCTCCCCCCAATTGGTCCGCTTACCATAGGGATTAGACAAATCTGGCGAGCGATAGACCTCGCGACGAACATAATTGTGATCCAACGCGGCATAGCTACCCCGCTCTCCCCGCTCGTGCGGAGCAGCGAAATGCACAATTGACTGCAAGTGATCGACGAAGGCACCGCTCTTTTCCTGTCCGATGATGTGCACAGCCCTGCCTTGCTTCACGGCGAAGGAAAGGAACTCGCGGATGTTTGGGACGAGCTTGGAGTATTGGCTACGGAGCGATAACGGGCCGTCCTTTATAAATAGAGTCTCGCCGACCAGCGACTTGTCGGTGTGTCCCCATGCGACCCGAATGGCGGTAAAAAGCATCAGATGCTCCATGATGAGCATGTAGGACGATGCGACCGAATCGGGCGCACTGTCCTCATCCATGTCGAGATGGAAGCCGATCAGGTCCGACACAAAGACGACCTGCTTACAATGATCGCAGGTACCTTCGTCGGCATCGTGAGGCAAGCCATCGATCAAGGTGTGGCAATGCGGGCATTCGAAGGAAGGGGACGACGAACTGCCATCGGACCACTTTTTGTAGACTAGCCACTTAAGAGTGTCGAAGAACGCCCCATCCTGATCGATTTTGAACGAGTCTCGGACAATGTGACGGACAGCGTCGTAGTTGCTTCCCAGCGTGGTGCGCACGTTCTTGAGCGGAAACACAGTGGAATGATAGATCGCACTGCCCCTGAGAACATCCTGCAGCAGAAGCGGATGCGGATTCTCCTTGTCGATAGCATCAATCTTGACTCGATCGACCAGCAAGAGCGCGGTCTTGACGAATGCGACTTCCTTGGGAGGCTTCCCTTCTGATCGCACCGCAACGAAGGAGCCATCTACTGCCCAGACGCTCCGCAGGGGCAGTACACCCTGAGTGTCGATGGTCTGCCATAAAGTGCCAGAGTTATCCGTTGCTGGTGCTTTCGCTTGCTCGAAATCCCTGACCAGCTCCTTCACCCATGTGCTCTGAACCACCGATAGATGGCCCAACTTGGAGGCCGACTCGAAGGGCAACCTTGTCCCGCCACTGTAAGGCATGTCAGATCGCCTCGAACTTGTTTGCCTGCACAGGAATGACGAACCGGTGCGACATGGTCAGCATTCGCATATACCCTGGGGTCTTGGACCTAAGGATATCTTGCTCGATGCCTTCAAAGGCAATCTGCACCCGGCCCAACGCACGCGCCTCATCTTGACTGGAGAGATGGCCGACAAAGAAGTTCTCTGTCTGAGCCAACAGGTCCTTGTTGATCGTGGAGGGTGACTGGGTCGAATACACCATGCCAATGTGGAACTTCGCACCCTCCTTGGCAAAACGAGCATAGACGCCTGTAAGGTCTCGCGCATCCGGAGGAAACAGGTTATGAGCCTCCTCGAAGTACAGCTGCACAAAACACCCAGCCAGGGTATTGCTGACAAACTTACGCTCCTGGTGCGCGAATACAGCTTTCGAAAGCATGTCGGCGAAATAGCGCCGGATTTCATCTGTCGCGTTACCAAGGTCGAGGATTACCGTGAGCCCTTTATCCAATAGGGCCAAGATCTCTTTGATAAAGTCACCCGCGTGAGGCGAGTGAAAAGCCTTGTAGGCACGCAGCATGCCTGGACCTGTGCGCGCCGCACCCGGATTGAGAAAATCAAGCAAGGCGATGTCGTCCGGATCGAACATGGCCTTCTTCGACTTGGACGTAAGATTGGGATCGGATGGGTTGTCGCGGCGGAACTGAGCCATCACCTCGAGCTCTGTCTTGAGAAGATCAATGGAGTCGATGGCAGCGGGCGGTGTCCCCGAACCTGTAGCCGAATATGCTGCCGTCCGTAGATCCTTGTTGAAGTGGGGATCAAAGTGCTTGGCATGACGGGATACCAGCCCAAGTGCTCGCAGCCGCTTTTCGTCGATATCAAAGCCAGCCTTGCTCAAAATGGCCCAGAACATCTGAATCTTCCGAATCGGCCGCGTCTTGTCCTCCTCGGGAAGCGATTTGATCCCTTCAATCGAGGGCAGTGTCGCACTGGCAAAACTTGTAACGTAGTGAGCCGTGTTGTTATCTTGCGCCAGCATCGAACCAAGAATTTGGATAGCAGATTCAGTCTGCTCGTAGAAATTCAGCCTCAACGGTTTGGAGGGCGTCTCAGGTCGCACGGTCAGGGCATAGACCTCGCATCGATCGGCATTAGCCGAGCGAATGGATTTGTTCCCATCCTGCGGATTGTCGTTGGCATACTCCCCGTTCACATCGAAGATCAGCTGACCAACCGACTTATCTTCTGCCGTTGCATCAAGCATGCCCTTAGCAATGAGCTTGACCACATTGGATTTACCAAGTCGGGTCTTGCCGAACATCGCAGTCCGGCAGCCCTTGAAATCTCGCATCGAGATCGAAACAGGGATGCGGCTGGTGCTTGCGCTGGACAGGCCGCACTCCATCGTCCTTAGCACGCCGATCTCGATCTGATTCTCTGGCTTGACCATGCCATTGACAATAAGCTTCAACAGCGCATCGTCAGGGGAGAAAACCTTGTAGCGATGGGCGCTCACCACATTGTTCACATCACCCGAATAGGCTAGCCGCTGCATCGCAGCGGGATCGGCATAGAACATGCCCAGCACGTCGCAGTCCAGCGCACCCCACTGCAATTCGCTTTGCGTCCACACGTCCAGTTCAGGCATAGATTTCTTGTGCAGTTCGAAATACGTCTGCTGAACCTGACTACTAAGGGGTGTAGGCGATACGCCCGTGACGCGAAGGAGGGTGAAATGCGCCGGTGCTGCGGCAGCATTCACCGGCGTCATGATCAGAAACGAACCTCGCGGAATGCCTCCGACCGCCAGCTTGTACGGGTCGCTGGTGATGATCTTTGCGGAGTCAAAGCCCAACTCAAGTACGTACCCCACAAAACGCATTTTACTTACTAGCTTTGCAGCTTCATTATTTGCCTCAGCTTCAAGAAAGCTTCGCAAAGCATCGATCGGATTGCCTTGCGTTGCCGAGGTCTGCATCAAGCTTCCAAGCGTGGACATGGCGACTCCTTCAAATATTGCAGGTAATGATGAGCTCTTCGAATTGTTTTCGACTTGCGCCGTCAGCTGAGATTTGCGAAAACCGGCTTGCCGAGCGCGTCAGGAAATCCCAGCTTTCATAAAGCGAGCGGACAGAGTGATGATTGGCATTGGTGGCCACAACCTTCGCTCCGCGCGCAGCCGCGCGCTTGAGCGCCCTCGCCAATCGCTCCTGGTCAGCCCATGAAAACAGGATTTCGTTATATTTTATAAAACCATTGAGGTTGTGCCGCACGGTGTATGGCGGATCCGCAAAAACAAGATCATCCTCACCGGCCTCATCGATGATTTTTTCGAAATCACCCACCCGAAGATCGGCCGTGGCTAGCAAGGCGGCCATCGACTTGAAGTCGTCGGTGTCCATCAGGACGCTGTCCTTGCTGCCCCGCGGCACATTGAACTCGCCCTGGCGGTTGACACGGTAGATACCGTTAAAGCAGGTCCTGTTGAGATAGATCATCCTCGATGCCTGCTGCACCAGGGTTTTGGGCGTTCGTCCGCGGACGGCATAATAATAGCCATCGTCCGCATCGTGAGAGCGCTGATGGAAGGCCAAGCTTTTCTTAAGACCAATCCAATGCTCTTTGATGGCCCTATACGCAGCGATCACTTCAGGGTTCACGTCATTGAGCACCGCACGCTGCGGGCGCAGGTGGAAGTAGACGGCTCCGCCGCCCAGAAAGGGTTCGAAATACCGGTTGTACGTAGCAGGAAATAAGCCTCCATGATGCCGGACAAACCAGCGCTTACCTCCAGCCCATTTCAAGAATGGACTGAGCGCTTCCGTGGCACAATCTGCTGGCTCCATGTTCCCCAATTCGCTCCCTATAGCCACGGACTCCAAGCCTGCCAGACAAATCTAGCAGGAATTCATGTCTCGCAACACGCCCGATCATTACTCCGAGCAATTGCGTTGCCCCAGAGGCTCAATACGTCCGCCAAGCCTTCCCTACAGGCATGGCACGAAAAGTAGACCCAGTGGATTCCAAGGCCCATGCCCCACCGTAACCGGAATCGCCGCAAAACCGCACGTCCCAACACACTTCAGCTGCCGCTCTTCCTACTCGCGCACATCCCGGAGCAAACAGCAGAAAAACGGACTTCAACACCTTGCTTTGATACCTGCGCCACTGTGTGCACTTGAATGAATTTTATGAAAATAGCGATCGCCAGAAATCAATCTAGCGATCGCCCACCTGCGGCTAGAGTTCAACAATTTGAATTAGAGCTGGGCACTCCAAAGTTTCACCAAGGGCGCCGGGAACTCATTCCCACTCAATAGTCGCCGGCGGCTTCCCCGAGATGTCATAGACCACCCGCGACACCCCCCGCAACTCATTGATGATCCGGTTGCTCACCGTACCCAGGAACTCATACGGCAGATGCGCCCAATGCGCGGTCATGAAGTCAATCGTCTCCACGGCCCGCAGCGCAATCACCCACTCATAAGCCCGCGCATCACCCACCACACCCACCGACTTCACCGGCAGGAACACGGCAAACGCCTGGCTGGTCTTGTCGTACAGATCGGCCTTGCGCAGCTCATCAATGAAGATGGCATCGGCCTTGGCCAGCAGCTCAGCGTATTCGCGCTTCACTTCGCCCAGGATACGCACGCCCAGGCCCGGGCCCGGGAACGGGTGACGGTAGACCATGCTGCGCGGCAGGCCCAGCTCAACACCCAGGCGGCGCACTTCGTCCTTGAACAGCTCGCGCAGCGGCTCTACCAGGCCCAGCTTCATGTGCTCCGGCAGGCCGCCCACGTTGTGGTGGCTCTTGATCACATGCGCCTTGCCGGTCTTGCTGCCGGCCGACTCGATCACGTCCGGGTAGATGGTGCCCTGCGCCAGCCACTTGGCGTTCTTCAGCTTGTTCGACTCTTCGTCGAAGATCTCAACGAACAGGTTGCCGATGATCTTGCGCTTGGCTTCGGGGTCGCTCACGCCTTCCAGCGCGGCGAAGTAACGGTCGGCGGCATTCACGCGCACCACCTTCACGCCCATGTGCTCGGCAAACATCGCCATCACCTGGTCGCCTTCCTGCCAGCGCAGCAGGCCGGTATCCACGAACACGCAGGTCAGCTTCTCGCCGATGGCCTTGTGCAGCAGCGCGGCCACGACGGACGAATCGACGCCGCCGGACAGGCCCAGGATCACTTCGTCATCGCCCACCTGTTCGCGCACACGGGCGATCTGGTCGTCGATGATGTTGGCGGCGGTCCACAGGGTCTGGCAGCCGCACACGTCCACCACGAAGCGGCGCAGCAGCGCCTGGCCCTGCAGGGTGTGGGTCACTTCCGGGTGGAACTGCACGCCGTACCAGCGCTTTTCTTCGTTCGCCATGGCGGCCACCGGAATGCGGTCGGTGGTGGCGGTGATGGTGAAGCCCGGCGGTGCAACGGAGACGTGGTCGCCGTGGCTCATCCAGACATTCAGCTTCGGCTCGCCGCCGTGGTCGCTCAGGCCCTTGAACAGTGCATCCGGGTTGATCACGTTCACTTCGGCGTGGCCGAACTCGCGCTGGTCAGCGGCTTCGGTGGCACCGCCCAGCTGCGCGGCCAGGGTCTGCATGCCGTAGCAGATGCCGAAGATCGGCAGGCCGCTGTCGAACACTTCCTGCGGCGCGGCCGGCGCACCCGGCAGCGTGGTCGACTCCGGGCCACCGGACAGGATGATGCCCTTGGCGCCGAACGCGGCGATCTCGGCAGGGTTGTGGTCCCACGCCCAGATTTCGCAGTAGACGCCCAGCTCGCGGATGCGGCGGGCGATCAGCTGCGTGTACTGCGCGCCGAAATCGAGGATCAGGATCTTGTCGTTATGGATATTGGTCATGGTGCCGTTCCAGTGGTGTTTTTCACAGCGCCCGGCGCTTCAAGGCTCTGCGTCAGCGTGGCGATGAACGCCTCGCGTTGTTGAATATGTGAGGTGTCTTCCTCGTCCCAGCGCAGCATCAGCAGGCCATGCGGTGCGTTGGGGTTGGAGCGGTCAGCGCGCGGCAGCTCAGCGATTTCCTGCACGTCGGTGCCGGGCATGATGCGCCGTTGCAGCCCCGCCATCGAGACGCTGCACATGCCGAACATGGACGGCCTCGATCTGACCCGTGAGATCCGCCGCATACGCCCTGAACTCGGTGTGATCCTCTCGAGCGGGCGGATCGACAAGTCGGAGAGTGCTGCGCTCAACGAACTCGGCTTCGTCGCACAACTAGAGAAACCCTTCAGTATTGAGCAGTTGTCAGAGGTATTGCGGATTCTCTTCCGCCGCTGATATGTGAGACATCACCGACCGCTCCCGTCGGGGAGCCCTGTACTTAGTCACCTCAGCCATGAATATTTCCTGAAACTAGTCGTCTGACCGAAATGTCGTTCACTGCCACGTCGCGGTCGATGCCTGTCCTTTCATGCCTTTTAGTATCAGGACTCGCAGCGGAGCTACTTGCAATTGTGCTGTTTGAAATTGAGCGTCTCGGATGCCGATCTGAACTTTACGAAGTAGACGGACACGGACGTATTTTTCGCAAAGACAAATGGTGACCATCAAAATGGTGCCAGAGGTTTGTGCGTATCTTGGAGGAAGGTCGAGTCAGCCCCAATTACTGAGAAGCTGAGCTAGGTCGGCTCCATCAGTGACTCCGTTCCCATCAAGGTCACTGACACCACTGCCTCCCCATCCAGAAAGCAGGGTCGCGAGGTCGGCACCA
>OFRL01000479.1_pt1 | contig 18580 bp, 16 predicted proteins | sample 1543121 | NCBI WGS metagenome assembly OFRL01 (sample SAMN07774228, study PRJEB24372) | wastewater metagenome | isolation source: Lake Maggiore Cannobio | place: Italy: Cannobio | collected 2016-01
CGCTCCGCCGCCGCTACCCCACCCCCAAACCCCTCCCCTGAAGGGGAGGGGCTTTGAAACACCCGCTGGCCTCCCCACATCCCTCTTATGACCCAATATTCCCTGCTCGATCTCGTCCCCGTCATCGAAGGCGGCAGCGTTGCGCAAGCCTTGGCCAATGCCGCCGACCTTGCCGCGCATGTCGAGCGGCTCGGTTTCACACGCTATTGGACCGCCGAACATCACGGCATGACCGGCATTGCCAGCGCGGCGACATCGGTGGTGCTGGCGCATATCGGCAACGCTACGTCCTCCATCCGCATCGGTGCGGGCGGGATCATGCTGCCCAACCATGCGCCGCTCGCCATTGCCGAACAGTTCGGCACGCTCGACGCGCTGTTTCCGGGGCGGATCGACCTGGGGCTGGGCCGCGCGCCGGGATCGGACCAGATCGTCGCGCGCGCGATGCGCCGCAATCTCGACAGCGACGCCAATGCCTTTCCGCAGGATGTGGTCGAGCTGCAAAGCTATTTCGCCGATGACGGCCAGACCGGCATTCGCGCGACACCAGGCGCGGGGGCCGATGTCTCCTTGTGGATCCTGGGGTCGAGCACCTTCGGCGCGCAACTCGCGGCGATGCTGGGCTTGCCCTATGCCTTCGCGTCGCACTTCGCGCCCGATGCGCTGATGTCGGCGATCGACATTTATCGCCGCACCTTCCGGCCGTCCGCGGCGCTGGCCAAGCCCTATGTGATGGCGGGCTTCAACGTGTTTGCCGCCGACAGCGATGACGAGGCCGAGTTGCTGGCGAGTTCGCAGCAACAGGCGTTCGTCGCCCTGCGCACCGGCAACCCACGGCAATTGCCGCCGCCGGTGGCGGGTTACCGCGCGAGCCTGGGGCCGCAGGGCGCGGCGATCCTCGATCATGTCTTGTCTTGCTCGGCGGTGGGCGGCCCGGCCAAGGTCGCGCGCGAGATCGGCGCGTTCGTCGCGCGCACCGGGGTGGATGAACTGATGATCGCGAGCTCGATCTACGACCATGCAGCGCGCAAGCGCAGCCTGGAGATTACGGCGCAGGTGATGCAGGACATCGCCGTCGCCGCCTGACCCCGTTCCGGCACCCCGGCCTTGTGCCGGGGTCCACCGCACCGCACTCCCTGCCGCCGGAGAATGCGCAGCACGGTGGACCCCGGGGCAAGCCCGGGGTGACGGGGGTGATAGGTCCCGGTATTTCATCGCCGCTCAAGCCGTGTTACATAAGTGCATCACTGTCGAAGGATGGCCCGATGCGCTACGAGATTTCCGGCACCGTCATGCAGACCGTCTCGATCGATCTGTCGCCGGGCGAACGGATCGTAAGCCAGACCCACGCCATGGCGTGGATGAGCGACGGCATCACGATGGACACGCATACCGGCGGCGGGCTGTTCGCGGGGTTGAAGCGCGCGCTGTCGGGCGGCAGTATCTTCATTACCGAATATGGCGCGGAGCGCCCCGGCCATGTCGCCTTTGCGCCGCGCTTCCCCGGCACCATCATCGCGCGCGAATTGCGTAGCGGGGAATCGCTGATTTGCCGCAAGGAAACCTTCCTCTGCGCCGAATATTCGGTGTCGCTGGAAATCGCCTTCCAGCAGCGCCTCGGTGCGGGGGTGTTTGCGGGCGAGGGTTTCATCCTGCAGCGCGTGACCGGGCCGGGCACGGTGTTCCTCGATCTGTCGGGCGAAGTGATCGAGAAGACGCTTGCCCCCGGCGAACGGCTCCGCGTCCATGCCGGGCATATCGGGATGCAGGAGCCGACCGTCTCGACCGACATCCAGATGGTGCGCGGCTTCCGCAATATCCTGTTCGGCGGGGAGGGGCTGTTTCTCGCGACGCTGACCGGGCCGGGCAAGATCTGGCTGCAATCGATGCCGATCCTGAACCTGGCCGAGGAAATTGCGCGGCATTTGCCCAGCACTGAAGCGCGCGATGTGGGCGTGGGTGCGGGCGTCGGGCGGCTGGTCGGCGGCGGTGCTGCGGGCGCGGTGGTCGGGGGATTGCTCGGCGGGTTGTTGGGGAATGAGTGAGGGGTGACAGGCGCGTTTGCGGGACAGGAGTTCGCCATTGGCGTAATTGCGCATTCATTAAAGGTTGCGTACTCATTGAAGAGATTTGATTTCTACATAAAACTCGATCAGGTTTTCTGAAGATATCGCAATCTAGGCGCGCTATATGAATAACGGAAGCTGGCCCACGCTTCTTGCCGCAGCTTTGGGCGGCGGCGCGACGGTCAAGTTTATCGAGATCGTCTATGACCAGTTCCGTCGTTGGCGAGATCGGCGCGAGGTGGATGCGAAGGTTGTTGATCGCAATCTCGAGTCGCTGTTGCGCGCCGCCGACGAACTTGTTGGAAAATTACGTTCGCTTGGGGAGCAGGATTTCCTTCCACTGCGCAAGCGGAAGCAAGAGGGGCTTGACGACGAAGGCTTTGCCAGCGTCGTTTATCTGTTCGTTCAGTTTTGGAGCGAGGTGGAAATCGTGCGGCAACGGGGACTATCCGTCGATGTCGCGCGCAGCAAGCGCGGCCGACAGACGCAAGCGTTTTTCCGATGCCTCGAATCGCGGAAGCTTCGGCTTATTGACCGTATTTCGCAACGCGCCATTGGTGAGAGCGCGCTGGTCGATGGTCGTACGATGAATTTCGTGGAATATATACGCTATTTCGATTGCGACCCATATGCGCGCCGCTGGGCAGCACCTCTCATCGAGATTCTGTCGAGCACTTGGGATACCGGCTCCCGCCAGCTCATTCTCCAATATTTGGTTGTGCTTCATGCCATGATTGACACGCTGGACCCAAAGCATTTGGTAACGCGCGACCGACCGGGCATTCCAAACAAGCTGTCCGTGAAATCTTGGAAAGAACTCAACTATCGAGTCTTTCGATTGTATCTACCCGACCTCAGGGATAGCCACAAATACATAGGGCCGCCTAAACGGCGGCCCTGAAATATGTCCGGCGGTGCGCAGAGTACTGTGACCCGTTGCACCGCCTTTAGCTCGGTGCCGCCAACGCGACTTGAGAACGTTCCTACTATCCGCGCGCTAGAATGTCAAGATGCGAGGCTCTGGAGCAGGAGCTTGATAGTAGCTCTCTCAATTCGCTGCGGGCAACCGCAACCGCACCAGCAACCCGCCCAGATCCTCGCTTTCTTCCAGCGAGACCGTGCCCTCGTAAATCTCGGCCACGTCGCGGACGATCGCCATGCCGAGGCCGGTGCCGGGTTTGCCCGAATCGAGCCGCACGCCGCGATCGAAGATGCGGATACGCTCTTCCTCGGGGATGCCGACGCCGTCATCCTCGATCAGGAATTCGACAAAGCCCGAATGCTTGGACACGGTGACGAACACGCTGCCGCCGCCATATTTCGCGGCATTCTCGATCAGATTGCCGAGCATTTCGTCGAGATCCTGCCGCTCGACATGGACTTGCAAGTCCTTGGGACCGGAAGTGTCGATGCGGACGTGGCGATACAGCACGCCGACCGCGCGCTCAACCGATTCGAGGCTGGGCCACACGTCCGCCCGGCTATGCGCCGACCCACGCCGGCCGACCGCGCGGGCGCGGGCGAGATGGTGGTCGACCTGGCGGCGCATCGTCCGCGCCTCGCGTACCACCGTCTCACCGAGATCGTCGGCCTGTGCCGTCGCGGCGTTCATGATCACCGTCAGCGGAGTCTTCAGTGCGTGCGCCAGATTGCCGGCGTGGCGGCGCGCTTCCTCGGCCTGGCGTTCGTTATGCGCGATCAGCCCGTTCAGTTCCTCGACCATCGGCGCGACTTCGATCGGCATCGGGCGCTCGATCTGGCGCGATTTGCCCGCGCGCATCCGGGCGATTTCCTCGCGCACCTTGCGCAGCGGCCACAGCCCGTAAAAGGTCTGCAGCGCCGCCATCACGATCAAGCCGAAGCCGAGCAGCGCGAAGCTGCGCACCAGCGTCTTGCGCAACACCTTGATCTGCGCGTCTAACCCCTCGCGATTCTGCGCGACCTGGAAGCGCCAGCGGACTTTAGAGCCGGGCAGCGTCGCGTCGCGCTCGACGATGCGCAGCCGCTCGGGGCTGTCGGTCGTGGGATCGACGAACTGGTCGCTGTCATAGGCATGGATACCAAGATCGGTATGCGCGCTGCCATAAGCGAGGCGGCGATCCCATAGCGAACGCGACGGATAGGGTTCCTGCCCCGGCGCGCTGATCTGGTAATATAGGCCCGAATTGGGTTCGAGGAAGCGCTGGTCGGCGAGTTCGCGATTGTTGAACACCTCGCCTTGCGGCCCGATTTCCGCCGAAACGATCAGCGCGTTCAACACATATTCGAGCTGGTCGTCGAAATTCTGGGTGATTGCGGTGGTCAGCACCCGGTCCAGCGCGAAGCCGCCGCCGGTCAGCAACAACAGAATCCACCCCGCCGCGATCAGGATCATGCGGCGGCTGAGCGAACCCGTCGTGCGCGTCGGGATCGTCGCACGCGGCTCGGTGTCGAGCGGCGGTAGCGGAGCGGGCACAGGCTCGTGCGCCACCGTGCTCTCGGCCGCCGGAATGACGGCGAGATCGGTGCCCGGCGCGTCAGCCATTATGCATCCGGATCTTCAAGGCTGTAGCCAAGCCCGCGGATCGTGGTGATGACGTCCTGCCCGAGCTTCTTGCGGATGCGGGTGACGAACACTTCGATCGTGTTCGAATCGCGGTCGAAATCCTGATCGTAAATATGCTCGATCAGCTCGGTGCGGCTGACCACCTTGCCCTTGTGGTGGAGCAGATAGCTGAGCAATTTATATTCCTGCGCGGTCATCTTGACCGGTTCGCCCGCCAGCGTGACCTTGCCGCTGCGCGTGTCGAGCCGCACATCGCCCGCCGTCAGTTCCGACGAGGCATTGCCCGAAGCGCGGCGGATCAGCGCGCGCAGGCGGGCGATCAATTCCTCCGACTGGAACGGCTTGGCGACATAATCGTCGGCTCCGGCATCGAGCCCGGCGACCTTGTCGGACCAGCTGTCACGCGCGGTCAGCACCAGTACGGGGGCGGTGCGGCCTTCCTTGCGCCAGCGGTCGAGCACGGTGAGGCCGTCGATTTCGGGGAGGCCGAGATCGAGGATGATCGCGTCATAATTCTCGGTCGAGCCCATGAAATGGCCTTCCTCGCCATCGGTGGCGAGGTCGATCGCATAACCTGCCCCCTCCAGCGTCGCCTTCAATTGCTGGCCGAGATTGGGTTCATCCTCGACGATCAGAACACGCATGAAAGTTCCCCTTAGGACGGCGCTGGCCGCGCTTAGTTGCTGGTGCGGCCGAGGATCTGGCCGGAACGCCCGTCCACCTCGACCCAGATGACGGTTCCATCGCGCAGGAACTTGAGCGTGTAAATCCCGCGATCGGGCTCGAAGTCGAAGCCGAGATACTGGCTGCCGCGCATCGAGGGCAACACGCGCCCCTCGATTTCCTTGAGCGGGAGGATGCGGCCTTCCTGGCGCGCGCGCCACGCTTCGCGCTGATCGGCGCGCTGGAGTTGCACGCCGTCGGTCGGCAGCGGTGCCGTTGCGGTGGCCAGTCCAAACAGGATGGGTACGAGCATTGTCATGGGATTGGCATAGGCAGTCAGCGTTGAACAGCCTGTGAATGAGCGGGGACGGGGGTTGGAGGCGCGACGGACCCGCGCAAGACCGGTTTCAATCCTTCTCCCTGTGGGAGAAGGTGGCGCGAAGCGCCGGATGAGGGTGATCCGGGTGCCGGCGGCATAGCGGATCCCCCTCACCCTCCCACCGCTTCGCGGCGGGCCCCTCCCTCTCCCGATGGGAGCCGGGAGCAGGACATGCGTCGCGGTAAAGTCGGCGATGTGCGGAAAGCCTCGATTTAGCTGCGCTACATCGTTAGGGCGCACACGCTATGGCTGCACCAATTCTTGCATATGAAAATCTCGGCGTCATTCAAGGCTCGGGCTGGTTGTTCCGCGGCCTCGACATTCATGTCGGGCCGCGTGATCGGCTGGCGCTGATCGGGCGCAATGGCGCGGGCAAGACGACCTTGCTCAAATTGCTCGGCGGCAAGATCGATTCGGACGAGGGGCGGCGCACGATCGTGCCCGGCACGCGCGTGATCCAGCTCGAGCAGGAACCGGCGATGACCGGTTTCGCGACGCTGGCCGATTATGTGCTGGCGGGCGACGACGCGCCGCAGCGGCATGAGGCTGAGGCGATTGCCGACCAGCTCGGCATCGACCTGACGCGTGAAGCGGCCAAGGCTTCGGGCGGCGAGCGCCGCCGCGCCGCGATCGTGCGCGCCTTTGCGCAGAACCCCGACGTTTTGTTGCTAGACGAGCCGACCAACCATCTCGACATCGGCGCGATCGAATGGATCGAGGAATGGCTCCAGCGCTTCCGCGGCGCGTTCGTCGTCATCAGCCACGACCGCACCTTCCTGACCAAGCTGACCAAGCAGACGCTGTGGATGGACCGGGGCAATTTACGGCGCGCCGAAATCGGCTTTGGCGGCTTCGATGCGTGGACCGAGCAAGTCTATGCCGATGAGCAGCGCAATGCCGAAAAGCTCGACGCCAAGCTGAAGCTGGAGGAGCATTGGCTGCTGCGCGGCGTCACCGGGCGGCGCAAGCGCAACCAGGGGCGGCTGACCAAGCTGGTCGAGATGCGCGCCGAACGCGCGGCGATGGTCGGGCCGCAGGGGGCGGCCAACCTCACCATCGGCAGCGACGATGCGCGCTCCAAGGTGGTGATCGACGCGAAGCATATCTCCAAGGCGTTTGGCGACCGCACGATCATCCGCGATTTGTCGCTGCGCGTGACGCGCAAGGACCGCATCGGCATCGTCGGCGCGAACGGCGCGGGCAAATCGACCCTGCTCAAGCTGCTCACCGGCGAGTTGGAGCCCGATAGCGGCACGATCCGCTTCGCCAAGACGATCGAGAAGATCGTGATCGATCAGCAGCGCAGCAAGATGGCCCCCGACAAGACGATCCGCGACGTGCTCGCCGATGGCGGCGACTGGATCGAGGTGCAGGGCATTCGCAAGCATGTCGTCGGCTATTTGAAGGAATTCCTGTTCGAGCCGGGCGTGCTGGATGCCAAGATCGGCACGCTGTCGGGCGGTGAGCGCTCGCGCCTGTTGCTGGCGCGCGAATTCGCCAAGCCGTCCAACCTGCTGGTGCTGGACGAGCCGACCAACGATCTCGACCTCGAAACGCTCGATCTGCTGCAGGATGTGATCGGCGATTATGATGGCACCGTGCTGATCGTCAGCCATGACCGCGACTTCCTCGATCGCACGGTGACGATCACGCTCGGGCTCGACGGGTCGGGTACGGTCGATGTCGTGGCGGGCGGCTATGAGGATTGGGAGCGCCGTCGCAAGGCCGCCGCGCCGACCAAGCGCGGCGCGATCGCCAGGAATGCAACCTCGGCTGCCGCGCCGCCGCCGCCGGGCACCAAGGTCAAGCTGACCTATAAGGACCAGCGCGACTACGAATTGCTGCCCAAGCGGATCGAGGAGCTCGATGCGGTGATCGCGAAGGACGAAGCGGCGCTGGCCGATCCGGACCTTTACGCCAAGAACCCGGGCAGGTTCGACACGCTGATGGCCGGGATCGCAAAGGCGCGCGACGAGAAGGAAGCGGCCGAGTTGCGCTGGCTGGAGCTGGCGGAGATGGTCGAAGGGATGGGGTGAGGGGCCCACGGGTGGGAGTCGAACCCACCGAGACGGTTTGGAACCGTCCACGCCGACCGTGTCAGGACCAAGTATTTTCTACCGTGAAGCTATTCAGCGCTCAAGTAGGCGCTCGTGCTCCCCCTCTTCCGTCATGCTGAACTTGTTTCAGCATCCACCGCGAAACTCGCGACGACGTCGTTTGTGGCAACGTGGATCCTGAAACAAGTTCAGGATGACGGTGGTTATAGTTACCGCGGCACTGCCACGTCGATCACGCGTTCGGCGACGCGTACCTCGCTCCTATTGGTCGTCCCTGTGGATGTAGACGAACGCGTCGCGTCCTGTTGCCAGCGTCACCGCGATCCGCACATAATCGTCGACCTCGTAGCGATCGGCACGTTCCAGATCGGCAATGGTGACGGCAAGCGCGGAGCCGCTGACCGAATCGCTGTCGCTGCCACGGCGAAGCACGGGGTGATCGTCCGAACCGCTGAGCGCGATGACGTCGGGATCGGTGATCCGAAGCCGTTCGATCCGGAACGCCGGCAGATGGTCCTCGACGGTTTCGAGCGTGCGGCCGAACAGCTCGATCTGGACTTCGGGCTGGCGCAACGTGCCATAGGAGAACAGCCAGTGGGTTGTGCTCATCGCCTGATCTCTCTTCGCCGGTTCCGTCGGAACCCCTAGTCGTTCGGCACCGCTACGTCGATCGCGCGTTCGGCCACCTGTACCGTGAGCCGCACCCAGTACCAGTTCGTGCTGGAAAGTCCCAAGCCCGAGGATTTTGACGTCTGGGTGCCGCGCCTGATGGACCGCCTCGGCCGACCCGTGAGCCCGCACCAGCCGCTCGTTGCGCAAATATTGCGCCAGGCAGGCCCGGCCGATCTGCTGCAGCGCCGAGGCGGCGCTCGTCTGGCGCGACAAGTCCACCGGCGCCGTCTTCGCGGGCCGCGGCCCCTCGACCAGCTCATAGCCGGCTTCGGCCTTGCTGAGCGCAGACAGGCGCAGGGGCGCGGCGACGAACAGGGTCTCGGCCAGCTGAAACAGCCGCCCCGGCCGGCCGCGCTTCAGCTCCAGTTCGATTTCAATCAGCGGCGCGGACCGGTCGGCGCATTGGATCGCGCCGAGGTCCAGGCAGACCTCCACCTCGCCGCGCCGATCCTTCACCAGGCCCGCCGCGTTGCGATCTGCCCGTGCATACCAGCGCATGGAGGCGAGCGCGGCGAGTGCGCTCGCGACCTCGCTTCCAGCATCAACCACACGGAGCGTGATCGCTGAGAGGATGCGCTGCGCGCGACGGATGCGGTTCGTATCGCCGTCGTACTTTCGCGCGCGCGCGAAGCCGGTCCAGAGGCTGCTCGGCACATCAAAGATGCAGCCCTCAGCAGAGGCGCCAACGACAGGGCAAGAGTCAGCGATAAAGTTCGGACTCGTGCTACGCACCGTTGCGTTGCTCTCTGGCTCACGGCAGTTGGCGTGATACCAGCCCGAGCGCCTACCGAATCGGTCAACGCTCCCTGGACGCAGGAAGAGGAGGTCACCATACTTAGCGTTTGACGAGATGTTGATGTCGTCATAGCTCCTCTCGCTCCCCGTGCGAAGGCGGTTCGTTCGGCAGGAGGCGAAGCGGCTCTTGTCATCGAGATGGACGAGTGTTGGACCAGGGGCGAGCGTATCAAGTGTGGCGCCGAGGATATCAGCGGCGCCGAAGGTGGCGAGTACCCAGTCATCAATCTCAATGTTGAACGCGTAGGCAAGGTTCTCGCGCACCTTCTCTGCGGCGAGCGAGGAGCGCTCCCATGCGCGCAGCTTCGGTGTCGCCTTCATGCAGAGCTGTGCATAGACAAAGAGCGCGTTCACCTTTCGGTTGAAGCGCGTCCGGCCAGGACGGCAGAAGTCGCTCGAGAGTGAGGGCTTAAGGGGGAAGTTCACCATGTCGCGCGGAATACTCAGCGCCGCAGACTCACCCGTTTCAGGGTTCACCGTGAGGAGGGTCATCACGTCGGTCCGCTCGGTGCCAGCACGGTTGCGCGGCGCACCAAGCGTGGCATCGGCGGTGGGTGACCAGATGTACGGATAGAGGTCGCTCGCCGGTGCACCGTCAACGCTCGCCGCCGCCACCTTCGGCTCAAGGCTGCGACAGCGCTCCGCACCAAGCGGTGAGTACATTTTGCGACAGCGCTTGTCGCTCCCTAAGAAGAGGAGCGTGTAGCGACCGTCGCTGCCGAGAAGTGATGGATCAAGTTCCGTAGCCTCTGCCACACCCTCTGCGGCGCGCGCAACCTGCGTTGTAACGGCCAGCGGCCCAAGGCCAGACCAGGTGGCGGTGGAGAAGGTGATCCCAGCGAGAAGTGCGAGCGCTGCGACATATGGCGCGCCGCGGTGTCCCGCGGGCGTCACATCATCACCAGGCCGCCATCCACCCCCAGCACCTGGCCAGTGACATACGAAGCCTCACGCGAAGCGAGATAGATCACCGCAGCGGCGATCTCGTGCGGTTCGCCGAACCTGCCGAGCGGCGTCTGCGCCTTCACGCCGTCTTTGATGGCATCAGGGAGGTCGGCGGTGAGTTCGGTGGTGATGAAGCCTGGCGCTACGGCGTTCACGGTGATGCCGCGGCTCGCAACCTCGCGCGCGGTGGCCTTGGTGAGGCCGATCATCCCCGCCTTCGCCGAGCTGTAGTTCGCCTGGCCGGCATTCCCCGCCTGGCCGGAGACGCTCGTGATGTTGATGATGCGACCCCTCTTGGCGCGCAGCATCTCCTTCACCGCCGCCTTCGTCATGTAGAAGGCGCCGGAGAGATTCGTGTCGATCACTTCGCGCCACTGCTCTGGCGTCATGCGCAAGATCAGCGTGTCGCGGGTGATCCCCGCGTTATTCACGAGCAGATCAACCTTGCCGAAGGCCTCAATCGCCTTGGCAACCACCGCAGCGGCGGCGTCTGGATCGGCAACGTCTGCCTGCAGAGCGATCCCCTTGCGCCCCTTCGCGGCGATCTCAGCGATCACGGCGTCAGCGGCGGCGGTGTTCCCCTTGTAGGTGATCAGCACGTCGGCGCCAGCGTCTGCAAGTGCAAGTGCAATGGCGCGACCAATCCCGCGCGCGCCGCCCGTCACGATCGCCGAATATCCGTTCAGTTCAAACATGTCGCCTCCTTCGCCTTGACGCTCATCAGCGTGCTCTTCTTCATCAGTTTGATCTTAGCGACGGCGTCCGTCCAGGTGCGCACGAAGCGCCGCAGGGACAACGTCCGCCTTGGCCCCACCCTCGGGGCGGATCACCACGATCTTGCTCGCATCAACGCTCGCCGCACGCGCGCCGTGTGCCGGGTCGGCATCCCAGCGCGTGACGAAGGCGCCCGAGGTGTAGCCACCACCGAACGCCACGGTGCAGAAGACATCGCCAGGCTTCAGTCGCCCCGCGGCAACCGCTTCGGAGAGGGCGATCGGGATGCTCGCCGCCGAGGTGTTCCCGTACTTATCCAGGTTGACGAAGATCTGATCCATCGGATAATCAATCGCCTTGGAGACGTGTTCAATGATGCGGATGTTCGCCTGATGCGGAATCACGAGATTCACCTGTGACGGGGTGAGGCCGGCGCGCTCAATTGCAGCGGTCGCCACCGCCGCCATGGTGCGTGTTGCGTAGACGTACGTTTTTGCGCCATCCATCTTGATCAGCGGATCGGCGTTGTCGCCCGCGCCGCCAGGAATCCAGAGCGCGTAGGCGCCGCTCGGATCAGCAGAGAGTTCAAAGCTGAGCGTCCCTGGACGTGTTGTCCCCTCCTGTCCGGCGGGAAGTTCAAGCGCCTCCAGAACAATGGCGCCGGCACCATCACCGAAGAGGACGCACGTTGAGCGATCGCTCCAATCAACGGAGCGTGAGAGCGTCTCCGCGCCAATGACGAGTGCGCGTTGACCGAGCCCTGCAGTGATGAAGCCGTGCGCAACCGCGTAGGCGTAGGCGAAACCGGAGCAGGCGGCGGATAGGTCAAAGGCGGCGGCGCGCGTGCTGCCGATCGCCCCCTTCACTAACACTGCTGTGCTCGGCATCAAGTGATCTGGCGTCAGTGTTGCCACCACGATCAGGTCAACGTCGTCGGCGCTGATCCCAGCAACGGCGAGTGCGCGCGCCGCCGCAATGGATGCCATGGAGGCGGTCGTCTCGCCCTCCGCCGCAATGCGGCGCTCGCGAATCCCCGTGCGCGTGGTAATCCATTCGTCGCTCGTCTCCACGATCTTCTCCAGATCCGCATTCGTCAAAATCGTGGACGGCACCTCATGCCCCCAGCCGGTGATATGCGTGGTGCGATTCGGCAGCTGCGCGCGACCGGTCGTCCCGCCAATGCGCTGCTCGTTCATGGCGTCTCCGCTCATGACTCAAGCTCGATGATCGGAGACTTGGACTTCACCAGGCGGCCGTTCTCGGCAACGATGCGCACCACGCGCCCCGCCTTATCCGACTTGATCTCATTGAAGAGCTTCATCGCCTCAATCAGGCCGATCGGCTGGCCAACACTGATCGTCTGACCCACCGCAATCATTGGATCAGCACCTGGTGTGGCGGCGGCGTAGAAGATGCCGGTGAGCGGCGCGTTGACGAACACGCCACTCGGTGCGGCGGCGCCAGCGGCGGTTGCTGCCGTGGGGGCAGAAGAAGAGGGCGGCGCGGCGGTTGACGCCGCAGAAGCGGTTGACGTAGGTGCACCAGCGGCGAGAACGATCTGTCCGCCAGCAACGGCGGCGCGGCTGCGCACCACCACGCGGGTGCCGCCAGAGGAGAGTTCAATTTCGGCGAGGCCGCTCCCATCCGCAACGGCGGCGAGTCGGTCGATCAGTTCCACCAGATCCGCTTCGTCGCTGGTGAGCGGCGCCTGCTCTGCCGTCTGACGTGGGATGCGTAGCTCGGGTGGCTGCGCGTTCAGGCGCGGCTGACCGCGGCGCGGTCGCGGCGGCGTAGTCTGCATCACGGGGCGTGGTTCACTGCGCTCTGCGTCACGGCGCTCAGTGGCGAATCGCTCCACTGGTGGCGTGGATGGCTTCGCCGGGCTGATGCCACTACTCGGTTGCGGCGCCGCGGCACCACCGCGCGCGCGTCGCGCCGCCTCACGCGCCGCATCCAGCGCCCGTAGCGCACTCTTCTGCAGTCGCTCGCGACGCTTCTCTGCCATCAGCGACCCGTCCATTTTGCAAGAAGCAATGCCGCGTTCTGCCCGCCGAATCCGAACGCATTCACGAGCGCAAGGGCAACCTCTTGGTCACGCGGCGCGCCGGTGACAATGTCGAGCGCGCCAACGAGTGGGTCGGGGGCGCTGAGATTCAGGGTGGCGTGGACGCGCTTGTCGCGCATCGCGCAGATGGTGGCGGCGGCGCCGAGCGCACCGGCGGCACCGAGCGTGTGGCCGATGTTCCCCTTGGTCGCGGTGATGCTGGCACGCAGATGTGCGCGGTCAGCTGATGCGGCAGTGGCAGCATCAGCCGCGCCCGTGAGGATGGTGCGAATCGCATCGAGCTCCGCCTTGTCGCCCTCTGGCGTTGAGGTGGCGTGCGCGTTGACGTGGTCAATCTCGCTCCCCGCGCGTCCCGCCTTCTCTAGTGCTCGACGTGCGGCGCGCACGGCGCCGTACCCGCCAGGGGCTGGGAGGGTGATGTGCTGCGCGTCCGCCGATGCGCCGTAGCCAACGATTTCGGCGAGCGGCGTGGCGCCGCGGGCAAGGGCGAGGTCGAGTCGCTCAAGAAGCAAGATGCCAGCGCCTTCGGACATCACGAAGCCGTCGCGCGCGCTGTCGAACGGTCGCGATGCGGCGGCAGGATCGCCGCCCGCAGCGCTACTCCCACTTCGTGAAAGTGCACGCATATTGTTGAATCCGGCAATCACCACAGGGTGCAGCGCCGCTTCGGCACCACCAGCGAGTGCGCGCTCAGCATCACCACGACGAATCGTCTCGTAGGCTTCGCCAATGGCGTGACCGGCGGTGGCGCAGGCGCTGACTGGCCCAAACGATGGGCCTTGCGCATTGACGTGGATCGCAACTTCGCCCGCCGCCATATTGCCGATCGCTCCTGGAATCAAGAATGGCGAGACGCGACCCGCCCCCTTCTCGCCGTAGTTCAGCGCCTGTTCAAAGAGTGTCGTTGCACCACCAAGTCCTGAACCGATGATGGTTGCGGTGCCAAGGGCGAGCTCATCGCCCAGTCGCGCTGGGAGACCCGCGGAGATGAGTGCCTCAACAGAAGCGGCGATCGCAAGGTGTGAGAAGCGATCGAGTCGCTTGATCTGCTTCGCCTCAAGGATGTCGGATGGATCAAAGTTCGGCACCTGTCCGCCGAAGTCCACCTCTTGTCCGGTCAGGTCGAGGCCTTCAAGCCGGCGAATGCCAGAGCGTCCCGCGAGGAGACCGCTCCAGAGCGCATCCACGCCGCGACCGAGTGGGGAGAGCGCCCCCATGCCGGTGACAACAACGCGATGCGCCGTGTTCATCGCACCATCTTCCCTGTGCGTACGGTGGCAGCGCGATACGCGTCGCCTGCGAGTCCGCGCGCCGTGAGCGCATCGCTCACTGCGTCCGTGTCGTACGTTGCGCGATGAATCTCGGCGCTGATCGTGCCAGCGTCTGGATCAATGTCGATGACGGCGAATGCGGCGGAGGCCTCACCGTCATATGGGAGCCCCGCAGATCCGGCGTCCACGATCACCTTCCACCCGTAATCCTTGACGCGTGCCTGATGGGTGAAGCCAACGCAGACAAGGCGCGCGTCGGTCTGGCCGATCAGCTCCAACGTGGTGGACGGGTCAAGGTCGGCGCTCAACGGAATGGTGCGCGAGCCTGGCGAGGCGTGGCAGAAGGTGACGCCGATCTCGCCGTAGCGGATGCGACGCTCCGTTGGGAGGGAGCGCAGCCACTCAATGCGATCGTCATCAAGTTCATCCGATGCCCACTCAACTGAAGCCTTCAGTGCTGGCGGGAGTCCGCCAGCGAGGCTTGGGAAGCTCGCCGCGTAATCAAGGTCGGCCACCGCAATGTCGCCAGTGCCAGCAGTGACAAGCGCACCGCTCGACTGCAACTTGCGGATCAGGTCAATCGTCTCGGTTGGCTTCGGCCCGAAGAGGGCGTGATCGCCAAGGATCGCCACCTGGTCCGGCTTCAGCGAAGGGAACTTCGCCACGATCGCCTCAAGTGCGGCGAGATTGCCGTGGATGTCGGAGATGACAAGGACGCGCTTCATTGATGTACTTCCTCTCTTATGACGCGGTGGACCCGGATGGGTGCGGGAGTGCGCTCTCTGGCGGAATGACAAACGTAATCGTTGCGCTGCAGGCCTTCTCGCCGTTGACGGAGGCGGTTCCAACGGCACTCCCCATGCGTGAGCCGAGCTTCTGCATCACGATCTCCAGCTGCAACGTTTCGCCAGGGGTCACCATGCGCGTGAAGCGGCACTCTTCAATCTTGGCGAAGACACCGAGTCGGTTGCCGAACCCTTCGGTACGCGCCACATAGACCGCCATCGCCTGCGCGAGTGCTTCAACTTGGAGGACGCCAGGCATGATCGGGCCGACTGGCTGTGGGAAGTGGCCGGGGACCCAGAAGGCGTCGGCGCGGACGTCTAACTCCGCCACAAGACGCTGCGCCGCGCGATCTTCAGAAACGACGCGGCTCAGCAGGAGGAAGGGGGCGCGATGCGGGATCAGCGCCTCAATCTGCTGCTGGTTCAGAAGCGGCTCACTCATGCGACCTCCATGCTACGCACCCGCCTGGTCGCCTGAGCGACGCGGCGCGGCAGCGAGGATGGCTGCGGTGCCAACGTCATCGAGCATGCTGGTGGTGACGCCACCACTCAAGAAAGACGGGCTTTCGAGGAGGCCGAGGAAGAAGTCGCGCGTGGTCGCCACACCGTCAATCTCTAGTTCGCGGAGTGCGGCGCGGGAGCGTGCGATCGCCTCTTCCCGCGTTGCCCCCCAGACAATCAGCTTGCCGAGGAGGCTGTCGTAGTACGGCGGCACTTCGTAGCCCGCGTAGAGGTGCGAGTCGAATCGCACCCATGGGCCGCTCGGCGAACGATACGCGCTGATCTCCCCCGCCTGCGGCTGGAAGTTCTTTGCCGGGTCTTCTGCCGTGATGCGGAACTCAATCGCGTGTCCGCGCGGCTGAATCTCGCGCTGCGTCATTGGCATGCGCGCGCCACCGGCGAGTGTGATCTGCAGCGCCACAAGGTCAACGCCAGTCACCACCTCGGTGACGGGATGCTCCACCTGGATGCGGCAGTTGATCTCAATGAAGTACGGCTTCCCGTCTGGGCCAACCAAAAATTCGAGCGTCCCCACGTTGCGGTAGCCGGCGGCACCGATCGCCTTTGCGGCGCGCGCAAGGAAGTCTTCGCGGACGCGCGGCGTGAGCGCCGTGGACGGCGACTCTTCAACGAGCTTCTGGTGACGTCGCTGTAGCGAACAGTCGCGCTCGCCAAAGTGGAGCGCCGTCCCTTCACTATCAACCGCGATCTGCACCTCAACATGGTGCGTTGCGCTGAGATACTTCTCCAAATAAATGGATCCATCACCGAAGGCGGCCTGCGCCTCTTGCGCGCAGATGGAGAAGTTCTTGCTGAGTTCGGCGGCGTCCTGTGCCACGCGCATCCCGCGCCCACCACCACCGGCAGACGCCTTAAGAATCACCGGGTAGCCGATCTTCTTCGCCGCATCCAGCGCCGCCGCCTCATCCGCCACCACGCCGTCTGAACCAGGGATCGTAGGGAGGCCGTGCTTTGCGAGGAGCGCGCGTGTTGCCGCCTTGGAGTGGAACTTCTCAAGGATCGGCGCGGATGGACCAATGAAGGTGAGCTTGTGCGCCGCAACCGCTTCGGCGAATGCGGCGTTCTCGGAGAGGAAGCCGTAGCCCGGGTGAATGGCGTCGCAGCCGGTGGCGAGCGCCGCGGAGATGATCGCGGGTGCCGAGAGGTAGCTCTGCTTTGCGTCCGCCGGACCAATGCAGACCGCCTCGTCGGCAACCAACACCGCGCGTGAGTCGGCATCCGCTTCGCTGTAGGCGACCACCGCCTCAAGGCCGAGCTGGCGGCAGGAGCGCAGGATGCGCAGCGCAATCTCGCCACGATTCGCAATCAGGACGCGCTTGATCACTTGGACCCCTCGCCGATTGACTCAAGCAGGAAGATCTCCTGGCCGTACTCCACCGGATCGCCAGTGGCAGACTTCAGCGCCGCCACGATCCCGCCGTGCGTTGCACGGACTTCGCTCGGAATGCCGAGCACCTCAACCGTGGCAACGAGCGCACCCTTCGCCACCTTGGCGCCAACGTGAATCTCCTTGGAGAGCGTCAGGAATCCCACCGCCGTTGCGCGCACCGCATGCTTGCGCGCAGCGCTAACGGAACTCGGCGCCGGCGCCGCCGCGGCAGCCTGCCCTGCAGCGCCTTGCGCTGGAGCACCAAACGAAGCGGCCTGCTGTACGCCGAGCGACTCAGACCGAACGCGCACCGTTGCGCCGTTTCGCTCAACCTCAATCTCGCCGAGGCCGGTCTCTGCAAGGCGATCAACGAGCACGGGGAGGAGTGCGTCAATGAGAGCGCCGAGCTCTTCGGCGTTCCCTTCGCCGCTCACGTTGGCGTTTGCAAGGTCACGAAACTTTGCCATCGTTATGCCCCCGCACTATCGCGCTCGATCTCGTCGATCCAGTCGTCGCCAACGCCAGCGCCAACGAGGTCGCGATCGAGGCCGAAGAGTGAACGGATCGCGCCAGTGATCCCCTTCTTCTTGACAGGCGCTTCGTCGAACGCACCAAAAGCGCGGTAGCGCGCGTAGCGCGCGGTGAGGAGTTCGTTGAGATCCTTCATTGATTCAAGTTCGTCAAAGGCGGCGCTCGCCGTCTCCCAGATGGAGCGCGCGAGCGTCACCGTGGACTCTGCTGAGAGCGTCTCTGGCTCTGGGATGATGCCGTCTACTACGCCGAGCGCCACCTGCTCTGGTGCTGTGATGCGCAGCGCGCGCGCCGCGGCGGGGGCCTTCTCAGAGGTGCGGAAGAGGATCGCGGCGCACCCCTCTGGGCTGATCACCGAGTAGTAGGCGTGCTCCAGCGCGTAGACGCGGTCGCCAGCGGCAATCGCGAGGGCGCCTCCTGAACCACCCTCGCCCGTGATCACGGTGACGATCGGGGTGCGGAGTTCGGTCATGCGGCTGATGGAGGCGGCGATCGCCTCGGCGATCCCGCGCTGCTCGGACTCGGGGCCTGGGTGCGCCCCTGGGGTGTCCACGAGCGTCAGGACGGGGAGGTGCAGTCGTTCGGCGAGCTCAAAGGCGCGCATCGCCTTCCGATACCCCTCAGGGTGCGGCATGCCGAAGCCGCGACGGATGTTGCTCTCCGTGTCGCGACCCTTCTGCGTTCCCACCACCACGATGCGTCGTCCATCAATGCGCGCAATCCCCGCAACGATCGCGCCATCATCACCGGCGCGTCGATCACCGCGCAGCTCAACAAAGTCGGCGTTGAGCGCCTCAAGGAACTCTGCGGTGCGTGGTCGCTCAGGGTCTCTGGCGCGGCGCACATGACTCCACGCCTCCTCCTCTTCAAGGTGCGGCCCGAGCTCTGGTGCAAGGTGTCGGTCACGCTGGTTCTCCAGGATCTGATCGGCGCGATTCGCCACGCGCGTTGCGGCCGAAGCGACTGGCGCCAAGACGCTGCCGATCATCGTCCCCGCACCCTGCGCAACGCCAGTCACCACACCACCAATCAGGCCAACCCCCGGAATGTTGATCTGCTGATAGAGCGGCACCGCCGGCGCTGGAAGTGGCTGCAGCAGGCTGAGCGCGCGAATCAACCAGGGACGCAGATTGCCGCGGGCAACGATCGCATCAATGAAACCGGTCTCGAGCAAGAATTCCGAACGCTGGAAGCCTGCCGG
>OFRL01000480.1_pt1 | contig 18572 bp, 21 predicted proteins | sample 1543121 | NCBI WGS metagenome assembly OFRL01 (sample SAMN07774228, study PRJEB24372) | wastewater metagenome | isolation source: Lake Maggiore Cannobio | place: Italy: Cannobio | collected 2016-01
GCGAGGAAACCTCGCATGCCATCGAGCGCCTGAATAGTATCTTATAAATGGCCGGGTGGGATTGATTGTCCAGATAACTGTCGACCATCTGTTCGGAATCAGCGCCATGCTCGGTTACCGCCTCGTACTGCGTATCCGCGACCTTCCGTCCAAACGGCTGTACGTGTTCGATCCCGCCGACACGCCGAGCGAACTGCGCCCGCTGGTGGGCGGTAAGGCACGCGACGCACTGATCGTGTCCAACTGGCCCGACCTGTTCCGCTGCGCGGCTACCATGAGTGCTGGCCAAGTCGCGCCGAGCCGCATCCTGCGCAAGCTTGCCGCCTATCCGCGCCAGAACGATCTGGCGGCCGCATTGCGCGAGGTCGGCCGGATCGAACGGACGCTGTTCATTATCGAATGGATTCTCGATGCTGGCATGCAGCGCCGTACCCAGGTCGGCCTCAACAAGGGCGAAGCGCACCACGCGCTGAAGAACGCCCTGCGCATCGGCCGTCAGGGCGAGATCCGCGACCGCACCACCGAGGGCCAGCACTACCGGATCGCGGGCCTCAACCTGCTCACCGCCATCATCGTCTACTGGAACACCCTGCATCTCGGCCATGCCGTCGAGGCCCGACGCCGCGAGGGGCTGGATACGCCCGACCACCTGCTCGCCCATATCTCCCCGCTCGGATGGGCACATATCCTCCTCACCGGCGAATACCTCTGGCCCAAGGATGCCGATGCTTAGGGTGTCATTCCGCCCTCAGCCGGAACCGACCCCTTAAAGGCGCTTTTGCCGTCGCACTGGCAAATCTGTGCGCCTTCCTGGATGATGACAGCGGGGACGGTGCCCCTTGCGGAAGCGCCACTACCCGACGGCTATCTCCCGAAGGTCGAAACCATCAGCGGCGTCGTTCGCGTCGTGATCACTGCCCCGGACGGCGCGCTCGCGGCCAGCGGCTATGCCGCGGAAGCGTCGGGCGTGTTCGTCTATGATCGCATCGTCACCAGCCCGGATCATCAGCGGCGCGGCCTGGGCCGGGCGGTGATGGGCCTGTTGCAAGCGCAGCGTCGCTCGAGCGCATCGCGCGAAGTGCTGGTCGCGACAGCGCAAGGGCGCGCGCTTTATACCAGCCTCGGCTGGTCGGTGCATTGCCCCTATGCGACTGCGGTCATTCCTGACGCGGTGCCTTGATCGCTTGCCACAGCGCTTCCTTGTCGGCGAGGGGCAGGCCGGGAAAGGCATCGCCAGCCGCCGCTTCCATCGCCTTGAAACGGCGTTCGAACTTGGCATTGGCACTGCGTAGCGCCGCCTCGGGATCGACGCCCAGCTTGCGCGCCCAATTGACCACCGAGAAGAGCAGATCGCCGACCTCATCCTCGGTCTCGGCCGGAGTGGTGGCCGCTTCAATCTCGGCGATTTCCTCGTCGATCTTGGCGCGCGGCCCCTCGGCATCGGGCCAGTCGAACCCCACGCGCGCCGCACGATTCTGCAGCTTTTCGGCGCGGAGCAAAGCGGGCAGGCCCAAGGCTACGCCATCCAGCGCGCCCGGTGGGACGTCGGCCTGGCCCTTGGCGGCGCGTTCGGCGGCCTTGATCTGTTCCCACAGATGATGGCCGCCCTCATCGACATCGCCGAAGATATGCGGGTGACGGCGCTCCATCTTGTCGCTGATCGCCGCCACGACGTCGGGCAGCGCAAAATGCCCGGCTTCCTCGGCCATGCGCGCATGGAACACGACCTGGAGCAGCAGATCGCCAAGCTCGTCCTTCAGCTCGACCATATCGCCGCGAGCGATCGCGTCGGCGACTTCATAGGCTTCCTCGATCGTATAGGGCGCGATGCTGGCGAAATCCTGCGCGACATCCCATTCGCAACCCGACACCGGATCGCGCAACCGCGCCATGATCGTGACCAGCCGTTCGATCATCTATGCGCTCCAGTCCGGGCGGGGAACTGGCCCCGGTAGCCAATCCCTATCAATCCGATAATATACATTATGTTAAATTGAAACCGCTTCATCATCAGATCAGGCCCCCCAGCACCGATCCAGCCCCGACAGCGCCCTGCCACAGCACCACCAGCACGAACAGCACGCCGAAGATCGCCACCCAGGCCAGCGCCATCTTGATCGTATCGCCGAGCGGCAAACGGCGCGCTGCCAAGGCGCTGACCGGCAGGATCAGCGCCAGCGCGTAAAACACCAGATCCATGCTGGTGTCGGTCATACCTGCAGTTCCAGCCCGTCATAGGCTGGCTCGATGCCCGGTGGCAGTTCTGCCAGCAGGCTCGCATAATCCATCGACTGGTCCATATGCGCCAGCACCGCATGACGCGGCTTCAGCATCTCGATCCAGCCCAGCGCCATGTTCAACGTCGGGTGCGACGGATGCGGCTTGCGGCGCAGTGCATCGACGATCCATAGGTCGAGACCTTCATACAGGCTCGCCATATCCGGCGTCATCGCACTGAGATCCGTGGCATATCCAATCGATCCGGCGATGCTGTCAAACCGCAGTCCGGCCGACAGGAACGGCCCGTGCGGTTGATCGACCACGCCGACCGTAATGTCACCGATGACGATGCTGTCGGGCAAAGCCTCGATCGCAACGGTCGGTGGATAATCGTCCCAGCCGTGGAACACATACCCGAAACGCCGCTTCAACGTCTCCATCAGGTCGGGCCGCGCCAGCCCGCGCACCGGACGCCCCATCGCATGAAACACCTGGCGCAAATCATCGATGCCGTGGGTGTGATCGGCATGATCATGCGTCCAGAGCACCGCATCCAGCGTCGACACGTCCGCCGCCAGCAACTGTTCGCGCATGTCGGGACCGGTATCGACCAGGATGCGCGTCGTCTGCGTCTCGACCAGGATCGACGCGCGCATCCGGCGATTGCGCGGGTTGGTCGGGTCGCACGCGCCCCAGTCATTGCCGATCCGCGGCACGCCGGACGATGTGCCCGACCCGAGGATCCGCACCTTCATGCGCGGGTCTTGGTAAACAGTGCGTGAAAGTTCTCCGCGGTCGCCGCTGCCAGCGTTTCCAGCGGCTCGCCGCGCAGTGTCGCCAGAAACGCCGCGGTATCGGCGACAAAGGCGGGTTCGCCCGTCTTCCCGCGATGCGGCACCGGCGCCAGGAACGGCGCATCGGTTTCGATCAGCAGCCGGTCGAGCGGCAGCCGCGCGGCGGTTTCCTGCAAATCCCTGGCATTCTTGAAGGTCACGATCCCCGAGATCGAGATATAGAAGCCAAGCTCCAGCGCGATATCGGCAAACGCCCCGCTCGCGGTGAAGCAGTGGATGACGCCGGGATAGGCCCCCTTCCCCATTTCCTCGCGCAGGATCGCGGCGGTATCGTCCTCGGCATCGCGCGTGTGCACCACGATCGGCAGTTGCGTTTCGCGCGCGGCGGCAATGTGCGCGCGAAAGCTCGCGCGTTGGCGCTCGCGGTCGCTATGTTCGTAGAAATAATCGAGCCCGCTTTCGCCAATGCCGACGACGCGCGGATGCTGCGCGCGCTCGACCAACCGGGCGGTGCCGATATCGGGATGCTCGTCGGCTTCATTGGGATGGATGCCAACCGTCGCCCAGACATCGGGCTCGCGCTCGGCCGTCGCCAGCACCGCATCCCATTCGCTTTCGCGCGTCGCGATGTTGAGCATCGCATGGACGCCGCGTGCGCGGGCCCGCGCGAGGATCTCGCCCTGCTGCTCGGCCAGCCCCTTATAATTGAGGTGGCAATGGCTGTCGGCGAACATCAGCCTTCGACCGGCGCTTCGAGCCGTGGGAACACGCCGACCGGTGCCGGCAGCGTCAGGCCCGGTGCCAGCGGGTGGCCGAGTGCTTCAAAGTGGCGCGCATCGCCGTGCTGCCCCAGCAGATCGAGCAATTTGTCCGCGCCATTGGGGATCGCCCAGCGCGCCAGAATCGCGATCCGCCGCACCGCATCGGCTGCGTGATACAGGATGGTGTCGGCGCGGGCCGGATCGGTTTTGCGCACGCTCCACGGTGCCTGATCGGCGAAATATTGGTTGGCATCGCGCGCTGCCGACCAGATCGCGTCGAGCGCGTTGTGCAAGGCAAGGTCACCCATCGCATCGTGCATCCCGGCCTCGGCCGCAGCGACGCTGGCGAGCAGCGCGTCCTCGGCCTCGGTGCGTTCGCCTGCTGGTGGCACTACGCCACCGCACGTCTTGGCGATGATCGACAGGCAGCGTTGCGCGAGATTGCCAAGATTATTGGCAAGGTCTGCATTACAACGGGTTACGATCGCTTCTTCGGAATAACTCCCATCCTGGCCGAAGCTCACTTCGCGCAGCAGGAAATAGCGCAGCGCATCGACACCGAAGCGATCGGCCAGTTCCATCGGATCGGTCACGTTGCCGACCGATTTGGACATCTTCTCACCGCGGTTGAGCAAAAAGCCATGGCCGAACACCGCACGCGGCAGCGGAATGTTCGTACTCATCAGGAAAGCTGGCCAGTAAACCGCATGAAAACGCACGATATCCTTGCCAATCACATGCAGATGCGCGGGCCAGAAGGTTTCGTACAGTTCGACATCGTCGGGATAGCCGACGCCGGTCAGATAATTGGTGAGCGCATCGACCCACACATACATCACGTGGCCCGGGCTGCCCGGCACCGGCACGCCCCAATCGAAGCTGGTGCGCGACACCGAGAGATCGGACAGGCCGCCCTCAACGAAGCGCAAAATCTCGTTGCGGCGCGCCTCGGGCAAAATGAAATCGGGCTGCGCGGCATACAGGTCGAGCAAAGGCTGCTGATATTTGGAGAGCCGGAAGAACCAGGTCTCCTCAGCGGTCCATTCAACCGGCGTGCCCTGCGGCGACAGCTTGGCACCGCCCTCGCCTTCGACCAGTTCCTTCTCGTCGTAAAAGGCTTCGTCGCGAACCGAATACCAGCCTTCATAGCGGTCGAGATACAGGTCGCCCGCAGCTTCCATCGCTTGCCAGATCGCCTGGCTGGCGCGGTAATGGTCGGCGTCGCTGGTGCGAATGAAGCGATCGCACGAAATCTCCAGTTTCTCGGCCATTGCCTTGAAATAGCCGCTCATTTCGTCGGCCAGTGCGCGCGGGGTCAAGTCACGCTTGCGCGCTTCCTGGACCATTTTCAGGCCATGTTCGTCGGTCCCGGTCTGGAAGCGGACTTCACGGCCCAATTGGCGTTGATAGCGCGCGATCGCGTCGGTCGCGATCGCCTCATAGGCATGCCCGATATGCGGGCGTCCGTTGGGATAGCTGATTGCGGTGGTGATATAATAAGGGTCGGCCATGGCGGCCTCCTAGAGCATCGGTCGCCGCAATTGAAGCCTTGGCGCCGCTTTCAGCGTGCAAGCCGTGCGACGATCCCCGACATTTCATAGACGGTCGCCTGCGCATCGAGCGTCAGCGCGCGCGCGGTGGCGGCCAGCGTGCGGGCGGCGTCATAGCCGTCGAGCGCGATGCGCAGCCGTTCGCCGTGTCGTTCCGGGGCCACGCCCGCGATGAAGGCGGGGGCGCGGTCGAGGAACGCCTCATAGCGCGCCTGTGCGGCCTTCAGCGCCAGCGATTTGGCGAGGCGGACACGACGGCCGTTGCTCGGGTCGCCATCGCGCGCGATCGCCGCCAGTGCTTGATCGATGGCGGCCAGATCCAGCCCGGCAAAGCCAAGGGCGCGGCCCGGCGATCCATGCGCCATGCGGATCAACGCTGCCACTTCCGACGGATCGGCAGCAAGGAGCTGTTGGTTCAGCACAGACGTCATGGTGGCGTCATCCAGCGGATCGAAGCGCAATTGGCGGCAACGCGATCGGATCGTCGGCAACAAACGCCCCGGCGCATGGCTGACGAGCAGGAAGATGGTGCCCTCGGGCGGCTCTTCCAGATTTTTGAGCAGGGCGTTGGAGGCGCCCGGCCGCTCCAGATCGTCGACCGCATCGATGATGACGACGCGCCTGCTCGACATGGAGGGGCGCGTGGCAAACATGGGGCCCAGCGCACGCACCTGCGCGATCGGGATGCTGCGCGCGAGATCAAGCCCGGTCTTGTCGCCTTCCTTGGGCTGCCGCGCGAGCACGCGGTAATCGGGGTGCGATCCCGCCGCGATCAGTTTGCGCTGCGGGTTGTTCTCCGGCACGTCGAAGCCCGGCAGCAGCTCGGCCCCCGCCCCTTCGGCCAGCAACCGCAACGCAGCCGCGCGCGCGAACGTCGCCTTGCCAATGCCTTCCGGCCCCGCGAACAGCCACGCATGGTGCAAGGCTCCGCTCGCCATTGCGGCGGCGAAGGCCTGGTGCGCGGCATCGTTGCCGAGCGGCAGCGTCATGGCAGCAGGTCGGCCACGGCGGCAAACACCGCGTCTGCGACATCGTCAATCGCTGCGGTCGCGCCGACCAGGCGGAAGCGCTCGGGTTCCTGCTTGGCAAACCGGCGAAAGGCGGCGGCGACGTCGGCGTGGAAGGTATCGCCGCGCGCCGCGAACCGATCCGCTGCAGCGCCATCGCGGACCGCCGCGCGTCTTCGTCCAAGCTCGGGCGATAGTTCCAGCACGAGCGTCCGGTCGGGCAGCAGCCCGCGTGAACCGAAGGCATGGAGCGCCAGCACGGCAGCGTCGTCAATGCCGCCAGCCACCCCTTGATAGGCGCGACTGCTATCGAGGAACCGGTCGCAAATCACCCAGCGTCCGGCCCCCAGTGCCGGGCGGATCGTCTTTTCGACGTGGTCAGCGCGGGCAGCGGCGAACAGCAACGCTTCGCTATGCGGGCTCCACCGCGCGACGTCGCCTTGCATCAGCAAGGCGCGGATCGCCTCGGCCCCCTCGCTGCCCCCGGGTTCGCGCGTCACCAGCGTTTCGATCCCGCGCATCGCCAGCGCATCGGCGAGCAAGCGCGCCTGGGTCGATTTGCCCGCTCCCTCGCCGCCTTCCAGCGAGATAAAACGCCCGATGCCCGTCATCGGCTCAAGCGCCGAACAGGCTCATCAACCCGGCCCAGGCCCGCCCGAAAAAGCCCGCCTGCGGCACGTCGTTGGCGGCCACCAGCGGAAGCCGCTCGGCGGGCATCCCCGGTGTTACCACCACCAGATCGGCGATGTGCTGCCCGGCCTTAATCGGTGCCTTGATCGGCCCGTCATAGCTGACCGTCAGCCGCATTTCGCCCGCCGTGCCGGCAGGCACCGTCGCGGAGAGATCGCTCGGCGCGACGAGCCCAACCTTGTTGGAGGTGCCGAGCTGCACCTCGGCGGTTTCGATCTGCTTGCCCTTGGCGAGGATCGGCTTGGCCTGCCACGCGCGAAAACCCCATTCCATGAACTTGACCGATTCCTCGGCGCGCTGGCCCGAGGTGCCCAGCCCCGCCAGCACCATCACCAGCCGACGTCCATTCTGCTGCGCCGAGCCGGTGAAGCCGAAACCGGCTTCATCGGTGTGCCCGGTCTTGAGCCCGTCGGCACCGCTGACGCGACCCAGCAACGGATCGCGATTGGCCTGGTCGATTGGCTTTTCACCGCCCAGCGTCTTGCCCCAGGTGAAGCTGCGCAGCGAGTAGAAGCGCTTGTAGAGATCGGGATAATCCTGGATCGTCGCGCTCGCCAATTTGGCGAGATCACGCGCGGTCACATAGGTGACGCCATTGTCGGGCCAGCCATTGGCGGTGCCGAAATGGCTGTTGCTGAGGCCCAGCTTGGCCGCCGCGCGGTTCATCCGTTCGGTAAAGGCCGATTCGGTGCCCGAAATCCCTTCCGCCAGCACGACGCAGGCATCATTGCCCGACAGCGTGACGATGCCCTTGAGCAAATCCTCGACGCTGACATTCTCGCCCGAGGACAGGAACATGGTCGAGCCTTGCGAATGCCATGCGCGCCACGTTTCGGGGCGCACCGGGAATTTGGTATCGAGCTTCAATTCGCCCGACTTGATCATCTGGAAGGCCACATAGACCGTCATCATCTTGGCCATCGACGCGGGCGGCATCCGGCGGTCGGCATCCTTCGAATACAGGATCGCGCCGGAGGACAGGTCCTGCAGATAGGCGACCGGTGCCGGCGTCTGGAACTCGGGTGCGGCCACGGCCGGACAGGTCGCGGCGACGGCGATGAGGGCAGCGGCGGCGATCAGTTTTTGGCGGGAAAGCATCAGGTCCGGTCTCGTTTTTTAGTCGGTGTGGAGGATTTGCGCGTCACCATAACCGTGCCGGGCGGCCCCGTCACGCGCGCGCTGTGCGCTGGCTTTGTCGCCAAAGGGGCCCAATTGCACGCGAAAAAGGCGTCCGAGCGGAACAACATGCCCGCCCAGGGCGTGCGCCATCGCAGCGGCTCGCTCCGCCGACGACAAAGCGGCGACCTGCACGACAAAACCACCAGCCGTAGAGAGAACCGGTATCGATGGAACCGGTGCCGGCTTTGGCTTGGCGAGCGGCTTGGGCGCTGGCGCTTTGGGCATCGGCGCTTTGGCGGGGACCGCACGCGGCACCGCCGGTGTTCCCTGCGACATCGGCACTTTGCGACGCAGCGCCGTGAGCAAAGCTGGCGGCGCATCCAGCCGCGCCGATGCCGCCTGTCCCGCGCGCAATGCCGTCTGATCTTGCGGGCTGGCCACCACCGCCCGCACCCGCACCGGAGCCCGGTCGCCAACCCCCAATGCCTGCGCGGTCGCTGGCGACAGCGAGACCACCGCCCTGCTGGTGTCGCGCGCGACCACCAGCGCCAGGATCGTCCGCCCCGTATCGAGCGCGGTGATCTCGACCGGTGTGCCCGGCGGGACATTCGGATGCGCGACCGCCATCGTCACCGCGCTCCACTGCGGATCGACCGGCAGCGATGACACGGCCGCGAAACCGACGCTATCGTCCCGCACTTCGCCCGAGGTGCCGCGCGGCCCATCGCCCGGCGGCAAATCGCTGGCGGCGGCGATTGCGGGGGGCGAGGAGACGTCGTGAATTTTGGGTGCGCCGCGGTGCTGAGGGGGCGGCATCGCCTGCCCGCCACCGCTTACCAGCGCCAGCGCCACCAGCACGCCCATCTCAGCGCTCCACGGCATCGGCCAGCAGGCCGACCGACAAGGCATAGAAATTGGAGCAATTATAATCGAGGATCACCCGGTAATTGCCCGTCAGCAAGTAGGCCGTGCGCCCGGGGCCATCGGGTTCGAGCAAAGTCGCCAGCACCGAATCGCCCGGCCAGTCGCGCGTAAGCGGGACGAGCCCCAGCCTGCGCCATTCGGCCATCGTTTTCCACGCGCTGTGGCGCGCGAACACTTTTAGACAGCGCGGCGACAGCAAGCGATTGGTCACTTGGCTGCGGTCGAACGTCGCGGGTACGGAGACTGCGAGGCCCCAGGGTTGGCCCGGTCTCCACCCCGCATTGGCGAAATAATTGCCGATGGAGGCGAGCGTATCGGCACGGCTCGACCAGATGTCGGCTCGGCCATCGCCATCGCCATCGCGCGCGAGCCGCAGATAGACCGAGGGCAGAAATTGCGGCCCACCCGTCGCGCCTGCCCAACTGCCGACGAGTTGCGCGCGCGATACGCCGCGATCCATCATTTGCAGCGCGGCGATAAACTCTTCGGCGAACAGCGCGCGCCGCCGCCCCTCATAAGCGAGCGTCGCCAGCGCGCGCGGTAGATCGAAGCCGCCCATCACCCGACCATAGCTCGTCTCATGGCCCCAGATCGCGACCATGATCGATTCGGGCACGCCGATCTGCTGCTCGATCCGTTGCAGGCGCGACCGCTCGGCTTGATAGGCGTTGCGACCGTTGGCGATGAGCGCAGTCGTGAGGTGCTGCGCCTGATACGGCGCAAAATTGGGAACACCGGCATTGGGATTGGCCCCCGGCTGCGCCCGATCCAGGTCGATCACGCGCTGGTTGAGCGTCAGCGTCGGCATCACCGCATCCAGCGTTGCCTGGCTGACGCCGCGCGACGCGGCCTGCGCGCGGAGCGTCTGTAAATAGGCCTGGAATCCGGCTTCATCCTGCGCCGCCGCCGGCCCGATCATCGCAAAGCACGCCGCCAGGACGGCCAACGCCATGCCAATGGGACGCCCTAAAATACTGGTTCCTCGCATCGTCCGACCTTGGCACACCGGCTTGCCCACATGAACCCCAAAAGGCCGGATGCTGACCACAAACCTTGCACATCTCGTCTTGTGACCGCTAAGCGGGGCACCGCTGCACGGCGGGCTGCGTTAGAGTCGGCTGCCCCATGTTGCTGAGCCGATGGGAAGAGTGTCCGAGTGGTTTAAGGAACCGGTCTTGAAAACCGGCGAGGGTGCAAGCTCTCCGTGGGTTCGAATCCCACCTCTTCCGCCAAGGCTTTGTGCCCGGTTGTCTCATTTAGTTCCAAGGCGACTCGCTCGCCCTCGGCAAATGCCTTGCGGGTTGTCTCATTCGACATCATTGAGCGACAGCACAGCGCAATCGATTCGGGGGCACTTCTGGGGCACCGGTTGCGGCTTGTGGGGGCACCGCATGTTGACCGACCTAGCCTGTCGCCGAGCGACACCCAGGGAGAAGCCATACAAGCTCGCAGACGCTCGCGGGCTTTATTTGTACGTGCTGCCCTCGGGCTACCGCTCGTGGCGCTGGAAATATCGCTTTGGCGGCAAGGAAAAGCGGATGGTCTTCGGGCCATATCCCGATATTTCGCTGATCGAGGCGCGCGACCTGCAGCAAGCGGGCGCGCGCCTGGTGCGCAGCGGAGTGGATCCGTCGATCGACAAACGCCAGCGAAGTGCGGCCCAGGCAAGCAGGGCCGGAATCACCTTCGAGCCCTTGGCGCGGGAGTGGCACGAAAATCAGAGACACCTTTGGTCGGCGAAACACGCGGCCGACGTGCTGAGCCAGATGGAGCGCGACGTCTTCCCCAAGATCGGCAAGCTGCCAATCTCGGATATTACCCCGCCACTCGTGCTGGAGGCACTTCGCGTGATCGAGGCACGTGGCGCAATCGAGACGGCGCGGCGCGCGCGGCAGCGGATCTCGGATGTGTTCGTCCTGGCGATCGCGAGCGGGATTGGCGAGTCGGACCCGGCAGCGGGCCTCGCGCCCGCCATGAAGAAGCTGATCAAGGGCAAGTCGCCTGCGGTGCGGACGATCGCGGACGCGCGGAAGGTGCTGGAAGCGACGGAAGGGCAGCCCGGCCATCCGCTGACCAAGCTCGCTTCGCGATTGCTCGCGCTCACTGCAGTGCGGTCTGGCGTCTTGCGCGTGGCCGAGCCGCACGAGTTCGAGGATCTCGACGGGGAAATGCCGCTCTGGCGCATTCCTGCGGCCAAGATGAAGCTGGTCGTCGAGCGCAAGCGCGACGTAGCCTTCGAATTTCTGGTGCCATTATCGCGCGAGGCGGTCGAGACGGTGAAGGTCGCGATCGCTTTCTCGCGCGGTGCCCCGCTGATCTTCCACAGCGTCCGCAGCACGCGGCGGCCGATCAGCGACAGCACGATCAGCAAGGCCTATCGCGACGCGGGCTATTCGGGCGTGCATGTTCCGCACGGCTGGCGATCGACCTTTTCGACGATCATGAACGAGCTGGCGGAGGAACGGAATCGCGTTGGCGATCGCGCTATCATCGATCTGATGCTGGCGCACGTTCCGTCGGGCGTGGAGGCGACGTACAATCGCGCCGCTTATATGCCCCGCCGTCGCGATCTGGCGGAGGAATGGGCGACGATGCTGGTCGGCGATCTCCCGCCAGCGGCTTCCCTGCTGGACGGTCCGCGACGCAGCTGATCGGCGGTGCGCGGTGAGCGCGCCGACAAAACCGGCTGGCCTCGCCGCCGCCAACCAGGCGCGCGCGGAACACCACACCGTTCGCAGCCTGATCAAGGGCGTCGGCTTCAGCTTCGAAGGCAAGCGGCGCGGCAGCTGCGCCGTGCTTGCGACCAGTCGGCTCGCTGGCGAGGCCGAGCTCCGCAACTGGCGGCACCACAATGTCTTCCCACGCGTCGAGAAAGAGGAACGCCTGCAGCAGATCTTCGCCTGGGCCGACGAGCATAAGGCCAAGGGGCGGCCCTGGGGGCTCCTGTCGCCGAAGGAAAAGGTCATCCTGCAGGTGCTGCACGATGCGCGCGACTATCGGACGGGGCGGCTCGACTTCGCCTATTCGCAGATCTGCGCGATGGCAAAGTGCTGCACGCAAACGCTCAGCGCCGCGATCAAGAAGTTCGAGCGGCTGCACCTCGTCGAGAAATGGCGACGCATGGTGCCGATCGTCGGCGGTGAGCTTGGCAGCGCCCGCAATACCCAGATCAACAACGCCTATTTCCTGAAGTTGCCGGGCGAAGTCGCCAAGCGCGTGCGCGACGCGCTCGAGAAGATCTCGTCCATCGTATTGCCCCCGGTACAGCCGCCCAGGGAGCCCACAGAGCACGAGCTTGCCGCCCAGGCCGCCGCGCGTGCCAAGTCGGCCGGAAACGACCGCACGACCGCCTCGCGCCACGAGCATTACGCAAATAGCGCCGTCGAGGGCATGCACGCCCGCCGCGCCGCCCCAGCTTTATCGTAGCTTCGCGATTCTAGTGATCAGAGAGTCCACCACCTCAGGAGATAAATAAAAGGAACGCCTTCGGCGTGCGCTATTGATCGCCCCCTCCCCCGGTGCTGACGTCCGACCAGGACGGCAACCCGATCGCCCAGCTTGGCGGTCGGGCTTTTGGCTATCGGGGGGCGAGAGCATGAAGCGTGCCACCCTGCCCCGGGCGAGGCGCGTTGTGCGCGGTCGGAAAGGGCGCGATCCTCGAGACCAGCGACGATTATCCGATCAGGATCTCGGCCCATTCCTCAAGCAACGCGCGGCGCGACGCGAGATGTTCGGCGCGGTTATAGGCGCGCTCCACCTTGGTCATTCCCTTCGGCACGTGCCCCAAGGTCCGGTCGATATCGGCGCGACATTCCGGCCGCCGCTCGTTCATGACGGTCGAGAAGCTGGCGCGCCAGCCATGCGGGACGTGGCGGCCGCCGAACCCCGCGCGGACATAGAGCTCACCGATCGCGCCGGCACCAATTGGTTGAGCGCCAGCCCGCCCGGGAAAGACGAAGCTCGATGGTTCGCCCGGCACCGCCATTCTCGCGCGCACCGCGCGCAAAATCGCAGCGGCGGGCGCGGAAAGTGGCACGATATGATCATTGGCGGAGTCGCGCTTATTCGCCGCACCGAGTTTCATCCGCGCCGCCGGTACCCGCCAGATCGGCGCGTCGCCGTCGAGGTCCTCGACCTCGCACCATTTCATCCCGCGCAACGCCGCCAGGCGCACCGCGGTCAGCGCGAGGAAACGCGATGCCTGTCGCAGGATCGGCGCGGCATCGAGCGCATCGACGTCGGCGACGAGCGCGCGCAGCTCGGCAACCTCGACCAGCGCGGCCTGGCTGCCGCTCGCCGGTGCGGCCGCGAGCGCCTCGCGCACATCGGCCGGATTGTCGATCGACGTCCAGCCCTTGGCCCGCGCGAACTCGAACACCGCCTCGATCCGCTGGCGCAACCGCCGCGCCGTCTCGATCGCTCCGCGCGCCTCGACGCGCTCGAGCACATCGAGCACCATCGGCCGCGTAATCGATTCCAGCGCGATCGCGCCGATCGCGGCGAACACATCGCGCTCAAGGCTTTCGATCACGTCGACGGCGTGCACCGGCGACCAGCCCAACGCGCGATGCGCATGCCACGCCCGCGCCGCGCCCTCAAAGCTGTTGACGGCGGACGCGTCCTTCCGAGGATCCTCGCCGCGCGCAATCGCCACGCGCGCCACGTCGCGCCTGGCGCGAGCTTCGGCAAGCGAGATCGCGCCGAAGGTCAACGTCTGCTCGCGACCGTCCTGGTCGCGATAGCGCAACCGGAAGGATTTGGTGCCGGTGGGGGCGACATGGAGATAGAGTCCCTGCCCATCTGTCCTCTTATAGGCGCGCGGCTTCGGCCGCGCGGCTTTGACCGCTGCGTTGGTCAGCATAGACACCTCGATTGGAATGTGGTCGTGTGCGATTATCAACAGGGAGACAGCACGTGAGTGATCGCGCAGAGGAAGCCGGTATGAAAATCGTCGTGCGGCTAAGGGAGGCCCTTGCCGATGGCGAAAGCGTGCGAGTTGTGGTGCATGGCTTCAGTCAGCAGATCGATGTGAAAGATATCACGAGCAGCTACCCGCTGGTGAATTTCCAGGATGGAAACGGCTCGCAATACATCGTGCCACTGACAAACGTTTTGGCGATGGTTATCGCTCAGCCGAAGAAACCCATGCGAATTAGCCCTGAAGCATTGGCAAATGTCTGACCTCAGCGGTCAGTTAAGGGCCGCGTGTTAGGAGTTTCGCCTCGACACGTTGCCCGGTCGGCTCGCAATAGTCTGGCGACCATGATAGAAATAGCGGAGGCACCCTCCGCCCCGGTGGCTAAAACGCCGAAAAAATGGCGGAAACGCTTGGGTTTCTAATGGCCTCTAGCCGCGATGCCCGCAATTCTCGGCCGATACCCGCAGGTCACGACGTTGATTTTTTTCGGCGTGCTTTGGCACTTTGTTTCATCTTTGCAGGATCGAGTTGCCGCTTCACGCGCTGGCGGGAGATGGCATGCACCTCCCGCGCCTCGGCGAGGCTCACGTTGGGATACCGGCCGATAGTGAGGATCTTTTCCCTTCCTTCGATCCGATAGCGGTAGCGCCAGCTTTTGGCACCGGTCGGCGACACTGAAAGGTAAAGCCCGTGACCGTCAACGAGACGATAAGCCCTTTCCTTAGGGATTGCGGCTGACACCGCCTCATCAGTGAGCGCACCGTGTAGCTTGGCGAGGTAACTTCCATCGCGGTCGAGCTCGCCTCGCGCTCGGTTGATCGCAGGTATGACCCACCGACAGTTATATGGGGAATATGGCCCATCCGCGTTGATGCGGTCGATTTGCTTGTTATTAGCATATCCACTCGCAAGGGCCCAATCGAGAAAGCCGACGAAGGTCCGCCATTGAGGGCTGACAATGATGCCGCGAGCGCCGTAATATTGGTATGCTTCAACCTTCGGGTTATGACAGCGCTTTTGCATACCCCGCCAAATGGTATGCAATCGAGTGCCACTTCGGCCGGGCGCGGTCGATTCAGTCCAATCGTCGAAGGTCGGCAGCATCATCTATCCGTTCAGGCTATGACGCCGAGCGTCAGCTCGAATATCCGACGGGCATATGCCCTTCGCAATATTCTGTGCCAGTCACCAACAGTTGCGCGGCTTCCGATAGCTTCGCTTCAATAACATGGGGCCACGCGAGTTGGTGATAGTGACGCAGGAGGTGGAGGATGATGAAGGCTTCAAATGTCCACCCTTTCTCCCGCGTATGCGCCGGGAGCTTGCGCGTTATGGCGCACAGGTATGTAGCGACGCTTTCAAGCGCATTCCCCAATTCGCCTTGCGACAGGTCGCCAAATCGGTCTGCCAGGTCAAGGATAACGAAGCGGGACCAGTCGACGCTCCGGCGAGTTTCGCGATCGATCAACCAGACGTGCGGCGGGGTGGCGCATATGCTACGCGCAGAGTCAGCTTGGGCCACGGGTAGTCTCCGAGGTTCGAGTTAGGCCCGGCGCGAGGGTGCAACCTTGCGTCGGGCTGCCATTTGGGTAAACCGGAATAATGACCACGTCAATTACGGTAAACCGAAAAAGAGGCAGGCCGGCTACAGGTCGTGATCCGGCTATCAGCGTGCGCGTGCCGCAGGCGATCATCGACCAAATAGACAATGAGCGCGGCGATCATTCCCGATCGGACTTTGTCCGAGAAGTCTTGGAGCAGCGTTTCGACGCCAGCCGAGTGGAATGAAGGATCGCTACGCGGCCAACCGACCCGGACCGGGTGGTTAGCCGCGTAGGACCACGGGAACTACGCCCCGCGTATTCGCTCGAAAGCTCTTCTATTTCGCGGGCCACCCGGCGAACCGGAACCCGCAGTCACCGCGCGCGCGGACCACTCCTAACGGCTAAGCTCAGAGCGGCAGATCCATTATGCCACGCGCCGGGCGCGCCGTCGAGACGGGCGGACGACCGCCGCCTATCGCGCCTCGCGTCGCGTCGGGAACACCGGCCCGCGCAGTGTCATCCGCTCTGCCGGATACGGCTTTTGGAGCGCGACGACGTCGTCATAGCTGCCGCGCAGCCAGCGATCATGGTCATCGGGATGCAGCACCGTGATCATTGCCTTCGGATGGATCGGGGCAACCAGCGCGTTCGGGTCGCAGGTGACCATCGCGAAGCCCCTGCCCTTTGGGTTCTCGCGCCAAAAACCCGCGACCGCGAACAGCGGCTGGTCGGAGACGGAGAACCACATCTCGCCCTTGATCGGCTTTTTGTCATCGCCGAGGTCGATCGGCTCGGGCGTCCATTCGCAAAATTCGGTGAGCGGGATCAGGCACCGCTGCTCCGGCCTTGCCGCCAGGGCGCGCCATTGCGCCAGGCCAAGGTTGCGGACATTCGTCATCGGCCACGCCGCCGCCCCGCCGAGCACATCCCAGGACATGATGTCGAGCCCACGCCGCCCATCTTCCTCGCGGATGACATAGGCGCGGCTGCGGGGGGTCAGTTCGGCCGGATTGAACCGGTTATCGATCGGCCGCTCCGCCTCGAACACCGTGGCGAAGTGTGTGCGGAGCGTCTCAGGCTCATAGCTCTGGCGGGCACGATTGCACATCATCGCAGAATGCCGAAGACGATCGGCGCTGTACAGCCGCTGTGCCCGATCGCGCGCGCCCCGATCGATCAGTTCCAACAGCTAAGGTGGTAATGGCGGAGGGTTGACGCGGTGATCGCGCCCATCCCGCGTGCACCAGGTGCGCTCAACCACCAGCATCGGTCGCTCCCGACACGCCGGGCAGCGCAAACGAGCCGCCGCCTGTCGCAATGAGACGGCCGGGCCGATCCGGAGGATCATCGACTCCGGTCCCCATACCGAGATTTTCGCGCAGGCGCAGAAGAGGACGATTTCTACGTGGTGGCCGATCATCTCGGCGACGGGTTGGTCAAGCGGGTCCATCGCTTATGGGTGCGCGCGTCTGGCTGAGTAGGAAAGAACATAAAAAGAACGACTGGCGGTCTCATAGCGATCGTAAAGCGGCCCCAGCGAGCTCTGGTCGTTCAGAACAACCCCAGGAAGCGCTTGCGCGGGCGCGCGGCCTTCAATGCGGCGGTCCATTCGGCGTCGCACGACGTGCCGATCGCCTTCGCCGTGCGCTTGTCGATATTGGCCTTCACCAGCTGGCCAGTCTGCGCCAGGCCGAATGCGCCGTCGCCGCCCGCGCTACCGTCGATCAACGCCAGTTGCGCGCCCGGCGTCGGATCCAGCAGGCCCGACGCCAGCAGGATCTTCATGCACGGGCTGGCACGCTGGGTCAGCACGGTAGAGGTCGTCATACAGGCAGAGATTGCGGCGCAGAGCGGCAGACACACCGCCAACCGCAACGCCGGCATCGGGCGCACTTCGAACATCGATCTGTCCTTTCTGAACCTGCACGTCCACCTCGACCTTTTGCCGGGTGGCATCGTTGATTTGCGGGATCGCACCGGTGGCGATGTCGCCGCTGGCCTGCGCCAGCGAGGCGTCGACCTTGGACTGGGCGACCTTCACCGCCATCTGTCCAGGGCGGATGAGGATCCACCAGAAGGCCGCGCCGATCGCCACGGCGACGGCGACACCGAATATTACGCGGAAAACCCAGCGCGCGGCGCGCACTTGCGGCAAAGCGTCTTCGGCCAGGTGCTCGGCCTCGCTCAGCATATTCATGCGCCGACGACTCCCGCCAGGCAGTCACGCCGTTCCTTCTCGCGCCGATTCACCAGGCCGGGCGAGGCGCAATAGACGATCCCCTTACTCGACGGCTTGCACGCATAACCCTTCGGCACCGCACCGCGCGGACGGAACAGCACGATGTAACCCCGAAACGCCTCGCACGCCGCGCGCCAGCGATGCGCCGCCGCCTCGCGCGCCATCGGCGAACCGCGCCAACGGCCCGCACCGGCGTTGAGGATGAAGTCGCCGGCCTGCCCGCGCAACGACACCGGGCCGGATAGCAGCTCTGGCGTGATCGCCACCGCCTCGCTGGTCGCTTCGGTGAGGTCGGCTTTCGACCAGGCATCGCATTGCGCCTTGGTTGCCGTCATTCCAGGACGGACATTGCGGGTACGCCCGTTGCAGATCGTCCATACCCCTCCGCCGTCCTGATAGGCTTTGTAAACGGTGCCCTCCGCAGCGCGCGTGCCGGGCAACGCCAGCGTGACGGCTGCAGCGATCAACGCACCGATGCCAGCGCCGACGCCGACCTTGTTGGCCGGGCTCAGCTTGCGCGGTTCACTGGGCATCGGTCGGCACCTTGCGGGTGATGCGCGCGGCCGCGATCGCGATCAGCAGCAGCACCGGAAACGATCCGGTCAGCCACGCCGGGAGCAGCGCGCGCAGATCCTGTGGCATCGCGTTCCAGACCTCGGTGGCGGTGCCGGGAAAGGCCTGCACGAACGCCTCGATCAGCGCGCCGATCGCGGCCAGCCGGATCGAGGTGAAGGTATAGGCGCGGTGCCAGTCATCGATGAGACGCGCGCACAACCAGGCGCGCCACTTTGCGAGCAGCGTCATCG
>OFRL01000483.1_pt1 | contig 18492 bp, 20 predicted proteins | sample 1543121 | NCBI WGS metagenome assembly OFRL01 (sample SAMN07774228, study PRJEB24372) | wastewater metagenome | isolation source: Lake Maggiore Cannobio | place: Italy: Cannobio | collected 2016-01
GCATCGCCGACGCAGCCGCTGCGCATCGCGCCGTGCCGATCGACCCAGCGGACGTCACGCCGGCACTGCTCGCTCGCATCACTGCGACCCCGTCGGGTCGCCCGTTCGCTACGCCTCGCGCGCCGCTCCAACCTCCCACCTAGAACGCACCTCCTACCGAACTCTAACTGGTCGAGCTCGGTCCTACGGACCGACGCTCCCATAGACGGTCTGTGCGACCCTTACGGGTCGAGGGAAGGAGGCTTTGCCAAAGTGATTTCACTTGGGAGGCAAAGCCATGTCGATCACTTTCTTTCTAAGCGCCGGGGCACAGAACGACGTAAGGCCCGCTACCATCACAGCGCGCCAACTTGCTGCCTTCCGGTCGTTCGCACGCACCCGAGACAAACTTGTCGAGCAGGAAGACGACGATCCACTCGAAGCAGGCAGCTTCGAAGCTCGCGTCTGCCCATGGTCACTTGCTAGCATCTGCGCGCTTTTCGATCACGACGAAGGCGTCATCGCAATTGTCGAGGAGGCTCAGTTCCGTGGCCTCAACGTCCGCTTCTATCGTGACGATCAGACCCGTTCAATTTCGATGCGAGTCGCCGATACGCCCGATGGTTCGCGCACGGTCAATTTAGTCGATCAGACCGCCCATCACGTGCTCGACGCGATGCGTCTCACTGACGACCACCGCGGAAGCATTCCAATCACTGAACTGCGCCAGATCCTAGCGGAGCCTACGGTTCGCGAAAACCTCCACCAGCTGGACACCGGAATGTCGCTGGACCGCCTCGATCAGCTGGCTGACCAAGCCGATACGGATCACGATTTTCGTCTTGTCTGGGGTTAGCCTCCCTTCGGACAATCTCAGGGGGGAGCTGGGAAATCGGCTGCCCCTTTTTTTTCTCGATAGGCTCCAGCTCGCAATGCCCAACCAGTTAGAAAAAAAGGGGAGGGCCTAACGGCCTCTCCCCTTTCGTTTTGCCCGGCAGGCGCCAGCCTGCCTGCACAACTAACCTTTTACGCGGCGAGACGCTTCGCGACTTCAGCTACGCCCATCGATTTTACCGCTCCAAGGATCGATCGAATCTGCTCCGAGTCACCCTTCAGAAGCCCCGACTTCTCCACCTCTTTTAGGAGCTCGGAACGCTCCCTTTCCGCAAGCTGGCGACGTCGCTCGTCCAGCTTCTTTGCCTCAGCCGCGAGCTGCGCGCGTTCCTCCTCGATTGTGCGTGCCATCGTCGTACCTTTTCATGATGTGTTGCCAGCCTCCGGGTAGGACGATGACAGGCGTTTCGACGTGTCGCAAGCCAGAGCTAATATGACGGCCTTTGGCCGTCGGAAGCGCCCCCGATAATCCGTGCTTTGCCGGATCATCGGACAGGGTTCGACGGACCTCGCCTTTGGCGGGTCCGTCGTGGGTGCGGATCGCTTCGCAAACCCGACACGTCGCCACCTAAAGCTGGACGCCTCCGGCGGCTTTCCCTTTGGACCCTGACTCAACATGGGGACGAGGAGCAATGATGCCTCGGACCACCACGACAGTTCCTAGGATTAGCACACCCTATGCGGCGACCGCAGGTGTAAGTGCCTGAAAAGGCCCGTGTATTCTGTGGTGATACCGTAGTTGTGTGTAATACGGTCCCGCTGTGCCCGCTAACGCACTGATTTTGCGCGGAAACCGGCGTAGTTGCACGTAACACAGAAAGCATCTTCCGCTACCGATCGAACGGAGCTAAGTTGGCCTCTCCGAAACTCCCACCATCCACAGTTTGGATGGTGCAATGTCGAACCCACCTATCACGCTGCGTCTGTCTGACGACCAGCGAGCGGCCATAGACCGTGCGGCATCCGACCGGGGTATTTCCCGTTCCGAGATCATCCGCCTGGCGCTGATTTTCGGCGTCCCGCTTGCGGCAGCCAGCCACTCCTTCAACGTCAGTCGCGTGCTGCTCATCCTTGAGCAGCTTTCGGCCTCGATGGACCTCATCGTCACCCGGGAACATCCCGACTACGCTGAGCGGATAATCGACATCGCTCAGGAGCGCGTGGAGGCCCACCATGCGCAAAGGTGATATCCGCTTTAACGGGCAGGCCGCGGTCGTCGAGCACGCCTCCGCACGCGGCCGGATCACGCGAAACTCGGGCAATTTCACGCGCGGCTCCCAGCTGCTCTCAAGCCAGTACAAAATGGCCTGGGCCGCGTCGCTTGTGCCCGTGTGGATCTGGCTCGGATCCTTCATCGTCCTATTCAACATCATGGTCTGGCTCGGCTTGGCCGAGCACGAGTTTCAGCTCGACCTGATGAAGCTCTATTCGACCATCTGGACGTGGGTGGGTGGAGACCGCTTCCACCTGATCAATCTGACCCTTCCAAATGGCAGCGTGACCAAGGTGCCGATCGGCTACGTGCCCTTTGAGCCGAACGTCGTTCACGCCTGGAACCAGACGGTCAAAATCTTCCTCACGACGCTGGTGATGGCGACGGCGGTCGCGGTCCCGCTGATCAGCTGGTTCATCACCTGGGCGAACAAGCGCGGCCGTGACGTTCTGACCGAGCGTCACAACCGTGGATCGATGCTAGTCGAACGGCAGCTGCTGCTCGACAACGTACGCCGCCACAACCTCATTCAGTTCCGGAAGGAGTGCGCCGAGCACGATCCTCCCTACGACCCAAATATGGTCGCCAAAGCCCCGATCATCGACCGCGTCGACGACGGAATCCACGTTCCATACTCCATCGCAGGGATCCCCTATCCGTGGCGCCTCGAGCAGAGCCACACGATGCTGATCGGCACGACCGGGACGGGCAAGACGACGCAGTTGCGCAGCCACGTTTCCCAGATTCGCAAACGCGGTCACAGAGCCGTTATTTTCGATCTCACCGGCACGTTCGTAGAGACGTTTTTCGACCCCGAAACCGACGTAATCCTTAACCCAATGGACGAACGCTGCGCCCCTTGGACGCTGTTCGATGAGTGCCGCAACTATGCCGATTTCGTATCGGCAGCAGCGGCACTGATCCCGTCGCATCCCGACGACAAGGAGCCGTTTTGGCAGAACGCTGCGCGAATGCTTTTCATCGAGATGTGCCTGAAGCTGCAGGAGGCAGGCGAGGGCAACAATGCCGCGATCGCCCATCACCTTATGACCGCCGATCTGAAGAAGATCCACGCCCAGCTTGAGGACACCGTCGCGGCGCCGCTGACGACCGAGAAAGCCGCTCGGATGGCGGAATCAATCCGGTCGGTGCTGAACGTCAACGGACAGGCGTTGCGCTTCATGCCGGACCCGGTCGAGGGCGGGGCTCCGGCGTTCTCAATTCGCGACTGGATCGCGACCGATAATCGAGACGGATCGATCATGTTCATCACCGGCTCGTACAACGACCTGGAGATGACCCGCGGCCTCTTCACGCTTTGGATCGACCTCGCCGTCAACAACCTGATGCGACTGCCCAAGACGCGCGATCTTCGCACCTGGTATCTCTTTGACGAGGTCCATGCGCTGCACGCCCTCCCGGGGATCGAGCACGGCCTTCAATCGGCCCGCAACTTCGGGGGCGCCTTCGTCCTCGGGATCCACTCGTTCGACAAGCTCGTCGCGACCTACGGTCTTCAAAATGCCACGGCACTGACGGGCCTCGCGCGTACCAAACTGATCCTCGCCACGGCGGACCGGACTACCGCGGAGAAATGCTCGGAGTTCATCGGCAATCGCGAAGTGCGACAGGTCGATGAAGCCTACAGCTACGGCTACAACAATACCCGTGACGCATCGACGCTCACGCCGCGAACCGCGGTGGAGCCGCTGGTGCTTCCAGACGACATCACCGACCTTCCCTCGCTAAACGGCTTCGTGAAATTTCCGGACGGTTTCCCGGCTGCTCGAATCAAGCTCACCTACAAATCTTATCCCGAAGTCGCCCCGGGCTCGATGCCCCGAAAGGACTTCAAGCCAACCCCGTACATTTCGCCGGAAGAGCGGCGAAATCGGGCGGCTAAGAACAAGGGCGCGGATGAGGGAGGCGAGGGTGGCCGGGAGCATACGCCCACACGGCCCGTAGGAGGCGTGGAGGAGCGGGGCGAGAACGAGCCGGAGCGGACGGCTCCCGAGCCTCGAAAGGGTCAGAGCGAAGCCGAGAAGGCGGCCGCGGCGATGGATGTCGTCGGCGCAACCCAAGTGGCTCTCGACCAGATCCCGGGTCGATCCGGTGGAGCGGCTCCGCAAGGCACCGGTCCAACGGCGTCCGTCGACGCAAAGGAGGCACCACCTTCACCTGTGAAGGCGGCCCGCGCCGGTCTCCGCCTCACCGATCCGGGCATGACCCGTAGCCTTGATCCGGGCCAGCAGACCGCGCGTGGTGACGGTGCCCGCTCCATCGGCAACCCCGTCCTCGATCGTCTCGACGGCGACCGTCAGGAGGATCAGTCGGTCCGCGAACTGCGCGACGGCTTCGCCACCATCGGCAACGCCGACCATCATCATCGCCACCACGGGCACGACCACTCGCCCTCGGTCGACGATGACATGGACATGGGGATGTAAGCGATGCTTTCCGTCGCCTCCGTCAAGTCGGCTTCCGGCGCAGCGAGCTACTTCGCCAAGGACGACTATTACACCGCCGAGCACTCCTCCGAGGCGACCCTCTGGGGCGGCGTTGGGGCTGCAGAGATCGGCCTCAAGGGGGAGGTCACCAAGGAGGCGTTCGAGAAGATCCTCAACGGTGAGATGCCATCGGGCGAGAAGGTCGGCCAGGTGCCGAACCGGCAGCACGGCGTCGACCTGACATTCTCGATGCCGAAATCCGCGAGCATCCTCGCCTACGTCACCGGCGACACCCGCATCCTCGCAGCTCATATGAACGCCGTTAAGACGACAATGGCGTGGGTCGAAAAGACGTTCGCCGAAGGGCGCACATACGACCGCTCAAAAGCGGGTGACGCAGTCCGCACCGGCAACCTCGTCTACGCCATGTTCCAGCACGACACGAGCCGTGCGCTCGACCCGCAGGGGCACATCCACGTCCTCGTCGCCAACATGACCAAGATGGCCAACGGGGTCTGGCAAGCGCTGCACAACGGTCAGCTATGGAAGAACAACACTACGATCGGTTCGGCCTATCACGCCAATTACCGCGCCGAGCTGGCGAAGATCGGCTTTGAGACGTCGGTCTCCGGCAAACATGGCCAGTTCGAAATCAACGGCGTGCCCAAAAAGGTCATCGAGGCCTACAGCCAGCGCAGCACCGACATAAGGGCGAAGGCTGCTGAGCTTGGCATCACCAACCCCAAGCAGATCGATCGGATCACCACAAACACCCGCGATGCGAAGCTCAACGTCGAGGATCGCGACGCTCTCCGTGCAGCGTGGCGCGACCGTGCGGCGGAGATGGGGTTCGACGGCCGGGCCCTGGTCGAAGCCGCGAAAGCACGAGCGAGCGGTAATGCGATAGACAGCAAACCAGGCACCATGGAGCGCATCCGCGAGACCATTGCCGGCATCCGTGAGACGCTTGGGGACGCTTTCCGCCCGAACGATCCGCTGATTGCCAGCGGCCTCGAGCGTCTGCGGATCTCTCCGGTCGACCTACGAGCCCAGCACGCTGTCGCCTCCGCCATCCGGATCCACGCGCAGCGCGAAGCGGCGTTCTCGATCCCCGACGTCGTGAAGACGGCTCTCGATCGCGGCCTGAAAGGGGTCACACCCGACCATGTCGACCGGCGCGTGTCCGAGCTCATCCGCGCCGAGCAACTGATCCCGGGGAAGCAGGACCGTATCGATGGCGTCGTCACCCACGTCACCACGCCGGAGGCGCTCGCAACCGAGCGGGGCATCCTAGCTGAGATCGAGCGGGGCAAGGGACAGGGGCGGGTCATCGTCTCGCCGGAAACGGTGATTGCTCGGCTCCATGCCGCTTCCGGCGACAAGGAACTGAACGCTGGCCAGATGGCGGCCGCAACGATGGCACTCACGTCCTCCGACCGCATCGTCGCCGTCCAGGGCGTGTCGGGCGCCGGCAAGTCCACGATGCTCGCGAGCGTCTCGCGCAATGTCGAACAGGAAGGGGGCAAGGTCGTCGGCTTGGCGCTGATGAAGGCCACCTCCGACCGGCTAGGCGCGGAGGCCGGCATCGAGAGCCGCACCGTCTCTTCCTTCGTCCACAGCTATGCCCGTCATGCGCTGGCAGGAAAGGGTGCGGGCTATGACGGCGCCCGCAACGAGCTGGCCGGCACCACCATCATCCTCGACGAGGCTTCCATGGTGGGCTCGGACCAGATGAAGCACCTGGTCGGGATCGCCAACGCGCTTGGCATCGATCGCTTCCTGATGATTGGCGATCGCCAGCAGATCACGGCGGTCGACGCCGGCAAGGCCTTCGCACTCGCGCAGGCGGGCGGGATCACGATGGCGCGCATGGATGAGAACCTGCGCCAACGAACCGAGCAGCTGCGGACGGTCGCTGCGCTCACCAATCGCGGCGCGGCTCGCGAAGCCATGGCGATGCTCGGCAACAAGGTGACTGCCAATCCCGAGCACGTGAAAGCGGCATCCGAACACTGGCTAGGCCTCACGCCCGAGCAGCGGGCCTCAACAGCGATGTTCTCGTCGGGGCGGGTGGCCCGTGCCGAGCTCAACGTCCGCATCCAGGAAGGTCTCGCTGCCGAAGGGACGCTGAAGGGTGAGGGAGTGGAGATTGGCGTCCTCGACAAGGTCAACCTGACCCGGGAAGAACTCCGCTACCCCCAGGCTTACGAGGCGAAGGGCGATGCCCGGCTCGCCATCGATCTGCGGTTTGCGATCCGCGAGCTTGGCCTGCCGCCGGGCACCTTTGACGTGATCGGGGTCAATGCCAAAGGGCATGTTCAAGTCCAGATCGGCAACAAGGTCAAAACCTTCGACCCGCAGAAGATCTCGCCTCTCGACAAGACCGATGCGATGCAACTCGCCCAGAGGGAGGAAATCAAGCTCCACGAAGGCGACAAGATCCGCTGGACGACGAACGACAAGGATCGCGGTCTCAACAACAACGACATCGCGCGCGTGCTGTCGGCCGATCCGTCAGGGATCAAGGTGGAGGCGAGCGACGGGCGCATCCATGAGCTGAAGCCCGGCGACCCTATGATGGAGCGCATCAGCCTCGCCTACGCGCTCAACATGCACGCCGCTCAGGGCATCACCGCCGACAACGCGATCGCCGTAATGAGCTACAAGGAGTCCAACCTCTCCAATCAGCGGCTCTTCAACGTCACGGTCACACGCGTCCGTGACGATATCCAGCTGTTTACCGACAATCGCGAGAAGCTGACCCAGGCGATCGAGCGCAACGAGGGTAACAAGACCTCGGCGCTTGAAACCACCGGCGAGTTGTCGATCGACCCAGGGAGAAGCTCGCTGCCGGAGAACGGAGCGGCGTCGGGTCTAGGCGGCAGTCCGAGCGGCTTGGGCTCCTCCGGCTCATTCAACCCGACCCTGCCTCCCGATCTCGATCGAGGACCCGAGAAGCTGGGCGGCGACAAGGCGGGCACGATCACGCCGGCCGCGATGAGCACAGGCCCGACAGCGCCTGACTTCAAGAACGATCCCACCCTCTCGGCCGCATCGCTGCGGATCGGTGCCGAGCCGCCCGCGATCGAGCTGCCCTTCCCCGAGAAAGACATCGGACTGGAGCTATGACCATGCCCACTACGCCCCTCACCCTCGAACATGTGCTCGCGATCAAGCATTGGCATCCGTGCGACCTCAATACGCACACGCTTGCCGAGTGCAGCCGCCTCGCGCAGCACGACCACGCGCTGCAATGGGGCGCCGAGACACTGGCCATGGCCTCCGTCTTGGCGCTGACCTACGCCGTCCTTGTGCCGGTCACCCGAGCGCTGCGGGCATCGCGTTCCGTCGCGGATGTGCCGGCATGAGCCTCTCCGATCGCGACTTCATGCGTGCGCGGCCGACCGGGCGCACCATCCGCCTCGACGCACCGCCAGACGGCGCAATCGAGGGAGCGGGGTGCGAGCCACCACGTCCGCAGCAGACGCCGCAGGAGCGCTTGTCGCCGGCGCAGGGTCAATCGGCGCGCGCGATGACCCAAGTGCGCCTGACGAGCCTCCTAGCGGCGTTGGTTGCCATATTCACGCTCGCCTGGGCTCTCGGATGTGCCGTGATTGGCGCATCGCTGCAGACCGAAGGCGGCTCCTTCACCCCTCCACAGCACGAAAGGTCTCCTCGTCATGGGGATTAGCTATCCGTTCCGCTTCCAGCGTGAACCCGAGCCGGCTCGGACACGGCTGACCATCGCTGAGCCCGATACCTTGCTTGCCGACACGCTTCGAGCGGTGCGGAAGGGCGTCGGTGACCGAATCGTCGTGATCGGCACCGGCGACGCCTTCACTGCTCTGGCAGACCAAACGCGCGACCTCATGATCGATCCGGCGCGCGGCAATTGGGACTTCTTCGCCGATCATCCGAGCAGCTACGCGCGATCGTCCGCGGTCGAAGCGCTCATCCCAATTGATCCACGGGAACTCGACCCAAGCTGGCGCTATGCGTCCCGCTACGTCCTCATGCGGGCCGTCGACCATGTAGGCCTGCAGCCCGGCGCCATGCTCTCCGGCGTGCGCGACCTTATTCGCGATCTTCCTCCCGATGCGATAGCCGAGCTGGCCGGTCACGATCCGACATGTCGCAAAGCGCTGCGCTGGGCAGAGACGGTGCTCGCCGGCGTCAGGACGCCGTTGCAGTCGATCGCCGACCACGATCCGCGGATGCCCAAGACCTCGATCGTGCGCTGGTTAGCTGGGCCTGCCTCGGCTCTGCTCTTCGTTCACCGCGACCTCGACCGGCCAGATCATGAGCCGCAAGCGGTTGTCGCGTCGCTGCGAGACCATGCGATGCTTGGACGGATCGATGTGGACATGATCGTCTCAACGTCCGAACTCCTGCCTGCGGAGGCGGGTCGTGGATGATCTCGCCCTCCTTCACCGCGGCGATCTGGAGAGCGCGCGCCTATCGCGGGATCACGCCGACGCCTTGCGTCGATCCAGCGAGGTGTTGCGTCCAATTGCCGTGGCGCTGCGCGTCGCGGACGGCCGAGCTTACGATCCCTCGGGCATCATCCCTCAACTACGCACCGCCCTCGACGAGTGGATTGGCCGCCACGAGGAAGGCGCGCGTGACATGGACGCGAGAGCCACGGCTTACGAAGCGAATGCTGCCTCGCGAGTATCCGCAGTGAAAACGCTGACGCTGGCCGAGATGGTGCGTCAGCTCGCCCATAATGTCCTCGTATGCGCCGGAGCCGCTGCTCTCGCCCTGATGGCCTATCACACGATCGAGAAGTGGCGCGGACACTTGGGCGACAACGCTGTGGCCGTTTCCGCAGAAAGGGGACACCTCGATGGGAATCGATGACCGCGATTACATGCGGGAGCGCTATCGGCAGCGTCAGGGCCTACCCCCCCAGCGAACGACATGGAACGAGCGCAAAGCGAGGCGTGAACTCGAAGGTCGGGGCTACCAAAAGGCGGTTCCGACCGATCGGAAGGCGCAATCGGTGCCATTGGGCAGCGCGCTGTGGATCTCCGGCAATGGCAGACGACAGTCTTGGTTCGAGCGGAAGAACCGTGGGCAGGACTATCAGCGCGGTCGTTGGAAACCGTCGAGAAGATCGAAACTGCCGAGCGGCTTTGTCGCGCTGAGTCTTACCGCTGCCCTGATCGTGACTGGCTTCGGCGCACGTGACTGGATCGCCGAGCGGTACGGCCGGATCATCTTGGCAGAAGGGCACAGCTTTCCCGCGTCCGGCACGGTCAGCGTACCCGCCAACATAGACATGAAGCGTGTTGTCGCCACGTTGACCATCCAGGGCGGCATCGAGAACGCGATCGTCCAGATGATCGACACGAAGACGGGTCGAAATGCCTTGTCGGTCTATGTGCGCGCGCACGAGCGGGTGTCGGTGCCCGCGCCCATCGGCCGCTTCCACATGAGGCTCGTCCACGGCCGCGAGTGGAGCGATGCGCGGGCGCTATTTGGGAAAGGCACGCTGCACGACGAGGTCGATGGCGTAATGCGTTTCACCCGTAAGGTTGGCCATGTCCTCGACCTTAGGTTCGGGCACGACAGCAACCTCACCGTACGCCGCATCAACCTTCGACCGGCGCCGCTCGCATGACGACACCGGCCAAGATCACGCTCGCGGTCCAGCAGTGGCCATCAGAGCAGCACAGTTCACGCGCGTCCTTCCAATCCTGTCACCGGCGCGCTCGCGCGTGGTCGCCTGCGACGAACGAGACGAGGAGCACATGAGCAACTGGAGTTTTGAGGAAATGGGCGAGTTCGGGTCGTCAGCCGACGCGGACCGCTGGGCGAAGCGCCAAGGCCTCGCCCCACAAGACGTCCGGATCACCCACAAGGGGGACGGCGTGGAGCTGGAGGTCCGACGCTCGGCCCTCGGCGATGGTGGCACCCGCCACGACGACCGGCGCGACGGACGTCGCAACGGCTTCTTTTGACAACCAACGAAGGGGTTACGACCGTGAAGACACGACATATCGCATCGATCATTCTGGCAGGGCTTGCGTTCGCCATGCCCGCTGCAGCCAGCGCAGCGCCAGCCGGCCCGGTCCTGCTCGCGATGGCCAGCTTCGCCGGCGAGAATGCCGGCGCGGACGTGCAGCGCCGGGTCGCGGAAAAGACTGCGCATTACCGGCAGCACGCCAACCACAAGGGCAACTGCAAGGATTGCGCTGACTGCGCCGACTGCGCCGACTGCGCGGATTGCGATGGCGCCGCCAAGAAGGTGAGCGCTAACGCGGAGCGGGCCGGCATCTGCGATCCGACGACGCACGCGAAGGCGGCGAAGGCTGGTGCATAAGCGCGCCGCTCTCGCCATTGTGACGGCCGCGCTTGCGGCCGTCACCCCTTCCACCCTCCTGGCGCAGAAGCTGGGCCAAGGCGGCACCGGCGTTGACGAGAAAACCGAGTTGCCGCGCTGCGAGGTGCCTTTGGGCGTCGCGGCCTTGGTCGAGGAGAAGGCGGCGAGCCCGGCCGACAACCTCTCGCCGCAGCTGCAGGCCTTGATGCGCATGGCAGAAATGCAGAATGGCGGCTCAACGGCCCGCGTTGACCCGCTGCCGCTGGTCAAACTGATGATCGCCCGCTCGGGGTGTTTCCGTGTCGCGGATCGGGGAGAGGCGTTCAGCGCGCTCGAGCGCGAGCGCGCGATCGCCGGCGGTGCTGCTGCCGCGCGTCCCGTCACCAAGGCGGACTATCTGCTGCAGGTGAACGTGGTCTACACCGACAGCAAGGCGCGCGAGAGTGGCGGCGGGGTAGGGGGCATGTTCGGAGGCGCGGTCGGCCTCAAATCCAAGACCATGGAGAGCCAGGTCCTGCTAACCCTCGTCGATGTCAACACGGGCATACAGGAAGCGGTCTCCAGCGGATCGGCGCGCAAGAAGGACGTCGGCGTCGTCGGCGGTGGTCTGCTGCTCGGACTCGGGGTCGGCGCACTGGGAGGCACCTACGCCTCGACCGACATCGGCAAGATCACCAGCCTCGCGATGGTAGACGCCTTCCGCAAGCTGATAGCCGACGCTAAGCCGCGGCTTGAGGCCAAGCTGGTCCCGGCGAAGCCGCCGGCACTCGTCCCGCCCGCGGCCGCGCCGATCCCGGCTCAAGCGGTGCAGCCGCTGCCCACGCAGGCGCAGACGGGAGCTCCGAGGCAATGATCCGCAAGCGATCGACACGATCCGCTGACCTTGCTTTGGCCGACGAGGTGATGCGCGACCCTGACTACGAGGCGCTGCCGGACCGCGTCCGGTCAGCGCTTAAGAAGCATGTGCGCGGGCTCTGGGGAGAGAAGGAGACCGCATTCATGCTCGATCGCAAGTTTGGCCCGGACAACGATGCGCACCTCCTCATCCATAACCTTCGCTTGCCAGACGGGCAGGGTGGTTTCGCGCAATTTGATCACATCCTGCTGTCGCGATTGTCACGGACCGCTTCAATCATCGAAAGTAAAAACTACTCCGGTAGAATATCGAAGAACGATCATGGGGAGTGGACCGTCTGGTACAATAACCAGCGGTTTCCAGTAGACATCCCGAATCCTGTCGAACAGGTAAAAAGACAAAGAGACGTACTCACTGCGTGGTTGAAGCGGTATGGTCACACCAAGGCTTTTGAGCAAATCGGTGTGTTCGTCTCTGTACCACCGGAGGCCCGTATCGATCGAAAGAAGATCGATCAAAGCGAGCCTATCTTCAAAGCTGACAACCTAGTGCGCGCCTGGGAACCATTCGGGATGGTAAACGGATTCGGGCGGCTGTTTTCTACTGGGGTTAGCGCCGCCCAGATGGTGGCTATCGCGGACCAAATGATCGCGGACCATGTCGAGGAGCAGGACATCTACGTGCGGCTTGGGATTCATCCTGGGATTGACGGCAGCTTGGCGGAGCCGGACACGATCCAAGCTGAAGATCCGGGACCCGAGCCGATCGTCGACGCGCCTACCGAGCCCGCGCTAGAGCCGGTGATCGAGACGGGTCAGCCCGCTGCGCCGGTGCCCGAGCCGGCGATCGCAAAGAAAGTGTCACCAGCGCCAGGTCCTCGGAAAGCAGGTGCACAGATCGAGGTCTGCGCCGGGATCATGGAACGCGCACTTCCGGACGGGCGCATCGCGTTCCGTGCCGCCAAGGACGATCATATCGGCCGCGAGGCGCTGACGGCGCTGTGTAAGGGAAGGGCGGTCTGGAACCCGATGTTCGCAAACTGGGTGTGCCTACCGGAAATCGCGACCGAGATACGTGCTGGCCTTCCGAGCGCCGTGCAGCTGGCGCAATTGCCATGAACATGATGAGCCTGCCGCGGCCGACGTGCCCGTACTGCCATGCAGAAATGCGACGCTGGCCGCTCGGGCAAGCGATGCTAGCCTGCGATACCTGCAGGCGCCCGATCGTGCGCTACCTTGCTCAGCCGAGCGCGCGCATCTTCCGCCTTCGACCTGTCTACACCGTGATCTACGCTGCCGCTTTCGTGGTGCTCCTGATCACGATGGCCTTGATTGCCTTCAACCCGGTCGAGACGCGCCAGATAATCCCAGCGATCGCCATACCGATCGCCATGTTCGGGGCCTGCGACATCGCGGACGGTTGGCTGTCTTGGCGCACGTCGATCGATCGAGGCTGGCGCACACTTCGCCGCGGCAGGGCGGCACGCGCGATCGGTCTGGCGCGCGGGCTCTTCGGCATCGCCGGCGTAGCGGTCGCGATCATCGGCCTGCTCGCCTACGACGAAATGGCAGGTCGCACGCGAGTGGGAACGCCATTCCCGAAAGTTCAGGCTGAGCGCTCGTGATGCCGCTCTGTCTTCTCCTGGGCGACAGCACGGCCGTGGGCACCGCAGGCGCGCTCGCGCTTCAGGGCGTTCGATGCGAGGTCCACGCGCACGTCGGAGCGCACTCGAGCGAGCTCGCCCGGGATTGGCAAGGTGGCACTACGCCGGCGGTCGCTGTGATCGCACTGGGTTCGAACGACGTGGGAGATCCGCGCCTGGAACACAGCTTGATCGTGGTGCGCGCACGAACCCGGGCGCCCCGCGTGACGTGGCTCGTCCCGTATGAGCGTTCTGCAGCTCTAATCGTGACGAAAGTCGCCGCTCAATTCGGCGACAGGGTAGTCCCGCTCGCCCAGGAACCCACACGAGACGGGGTGCATCCGATCAGCTACCGGCCGATCGCGCGCCTACTCGGATGGAAACTTTTTTCCGGAATCCGGAAGGATGTTTCCGCCGAGACCCGCGGAGCATGGCCGCCAGAACCGCCCAGCGTGCCTGTCAGACGGGCAGTCGTGCTGCAGATGCAATAGCGAGAGATAGGCCGCCCGGGCGAGCGGTCAGGCTCGGTCCGACTTCTCGCTGGCAGCGGCTTTGCGACGGCCACGCTTCGGCGCGGGCTGCTCCGCCTCCGCCGGTGCCGGTGCAGCCGGCGCTTCCTTCGGCTTTCGACCAAGACCGATCTTCTTCGCCATCGTGCGACGCGCCTCGCTGTATTCGGGCGCGACCATCGGGTAATCGGCCTTGAGGCCGTACCGCTGACGGTACTGATCCGGGGTCAAACCATGACCGGAGAGGTGCCGGCGCAGCGACTTGTAGGGTTTGCCATCAATCAGGCTAATAATGGCGTCCGGTCGAGCAAGGGACTTCCTGATGGAGACCGCCGGCGTGAAGACCTCTGCCTGCTCCGTCGGCTCGCTGGCCGGGTTTTTGAGAGCGGCCACCGCCTCGTGCATCGACTGCAAAAACGCGGGCACCTGGCTCTGATCAGCCCGCGTGTTGGGGTTGGAGAGCCACGCCACCGTCAGCTCGGTTGCGAGTTCGACGACGTTGTTTTGATCGCTCATTCGATTCTCGGCCATGTCAGGTAAGCGCAGCTACACGAGTAGCGACGAAGGGTGGTTATACCGATCGTCGACGCTGCTTCCAGCTTCTCGTGCCGGACAGGTTCTTCAAACCCCGCACGGTGGACCTGAGCAAGGCGGTCAGATAGGATGCGCCACTGCGGGAGAAACCTCCATGGGCGAAGGCGCTAAGTTCATCCGCCGAGAAGGCGTGAAGCAGGAGTGCATTGCCCTCCAGATGGAAGGTAACGACGAGGCACGCCTCCTTCTTTATGCCCAGGGCTTGATCCATCAAGCGATGGCCGACATCCTGGAGGATCCGGTGCAGCGGCAGCGGTTAATAGATATCGCCACGTTCAAGCCCAAGCTGCAGCTTGTACATAGCGCTGCGCCAGGCAGCGATTCGGACACCTGATCCCTAATCAGCCAGGCGCGATCGGCGCCGGCGATAGCTTCCGAAGGCTGCCGTCAACGCCGATCGTCCTCAAGATCACGCTCTCAGCGCTCGCGCCGATTGGATGCGGCGCCACGTCCGGTAGGCGCGGAGGCCGTTCTCCAGACGGCCGATCCGGATACCGTGACGATAGCTGACGTACGTAGCGACAGCGTTTGCGACGATCGCAATCGCGAAAGCCGGTAGCAAGGTCAGCATCGTGGTCACGATCTTGTGATCCATGCCCAAGGATCGGCCCAGCCAAGCCGCGATCAGAACGATAAGCGGCCACACCATAAGACTGCGGACCTTGCGAACGCTCAGCCCCCGAAGTGCGAGAAGCACCACCAAGGCGTAGCGAAAGGACGGACGTACCTTTTTCTGTTTCATGTCATACTCCTGCGTGACCTTACGCGGAGGAGTTATAGGACCGTTTTCAAATTCCCGCTTGCAGACGGGGAACGGGCGCTTGCCATACGATCCTGTCGAGCGCCTTGGGGCGGCGCTGACGTCGGAGATCGGTTGACGTTCCTATCGATCGGCCGAAACACGGTGACCAGCGGACATCACGAGCAGGGACGGTATGCCTGGACAGATTGGCAGGGGATCGGTGTGGCAGCGTTGGGATCCTCACATCCACACTCCCGGTACCATCCTCGCCGATCAGTACCCAGCTGCAGATGGGTGGGAGCAGTTTCTGACGAGAATTGAGGCTTCCGAACCTCGCGTTCGTGCGCTCGGCATCACCGACTATTACAGCACCGCCACCTATGAGCAGACCGTCGCTCACAAGGCAGCGGGCCGAATGCCCGACGTGGATCTGATCTTCCCCAATGTCGAGCTGAGGCTGGGCGTCGGCACCGATAAGGGCTCTCCAGTCAATATCCACCTCCTCGTCTCTCCCGACGATGACGATCATCTGGCGCGCCTTCATGCCTTCCTGTCTGATCTTCGGTTCGAGGCGAAGGATGAGCGCTATCGCTGCACGCCCGCCGACATCATGCGCCTCGGCCGCGCACATGACGCCAATGCAACCAGCAATCAGCGCGCGCTCGAGGTCGGCACCAACCAGTTCAAGGTTGACCTCGCCAATCTGCGCGAGGCGATGAAAGCGAGCGATTGGGCGCGTGCAAACATCCTGATCGCAGTGCCAGCGAGCAATCGTGATGGCACCGCAGGGCTTCAGGGCGATCCGTCGTTGGAAAGATTGCGCCGCGAGATCGAGCGCGCTTCACACATCATCTTCTCAGGCAGACCAGCGGACCGGCGATTCTGGCTCGGCAAGACGCCGGTGACGCGCGAGGCGCTGACGGCCGAATATGGCGGCCTCAAGCCGTGCCTCCACGGCAGCGACGCGCACCGCCCGGAAATGGTGGCAGCACCGGCGCAGGATCGGCGATGCTGGCTTAAGGGGAGGGTGACGTTCGAGACGTTGCGACAAGCGTGCCTCGAACCCGAGATGCGTGTCTTCGTCGGTACGGCTGCACCGCCGGCAGCGCAGCCATCTCAGGTGATGACCGAAGTCGAGGTGAAGGGTGCGCACTTCCTCCGCGATGCTCTCGTGCCCCTCAACCCGGGCCTGATCGGGATCATCGGCGCGCGGGGCTCGGGCAAGACGGCGCTTGCCGATCTGATCGCTGCAGGGGGTGCGGCGCTGTCGCTGAAGGCTAACAAGCTCTCTTTCGTGCATCGCGCGCGCGATCACCTTGCCGGTGCAACGGTTGAGTTGAATTGGGATGACGGCTCGGCCTGCAGCGAGACGATCGCTAGCGTCCTGGAAGCCGACGGCGAACCGGGTGAAGCACAGGTGCGCTATCTCTCCCAGCAATTCGTCGACCGCTTATGCTCGGCCGAAGGACTAACCGACGAGCTGCTGACCGAAATTCAGCGGGTCATTTTTCTCGCTCATCCAACCGCAGAACGGCTTGGTGCCACTGACTTTGACCAGCTCCTCGATCTGCGCGCGGAAAGTGCGCGCACTGCACGGAGTCAGGCGGAAGACGAGCTGAGTGACCTCTCATCGGAGTTCGTCGGAGAGCGCGAGAAGGAAGCAAGCATTGCGCCGCTCCGGGCTAGGCTAACCACTTTGCAGGGCGCGATCACCAAGGCACAGGCCGACCGCACCACGCTGGTAGGCAAGAGTGGCGGCGATCAGGCCCGTCTCGACGCCTACAACGTCGTTGCGGGAGCGTTGCAGAAGCGCCGGTCTGAGCATGAACAGCTCGAGCGCCGTCGGAACGCGCTCGACACGCTTGCGCGCGAGGTGACGTTGGCGCGCACGCGCACCTTCCCTGATGCTCTTCGGCAGATGCGCCAGCGCCATGAGGCTGCGCAGATACCGGAGGCATTGTGGCCCCGTTTCGAGCAGACGTTCGTCGGCGATGTAGACGGCGCGATCGCTGGGGAGCGTACCGCGGTTGTGGCGGCGCTCGCGGCACTTGCCGGCACGCCGATCGCGGCCGTGACCGGAACACCGTCCGTCACTGCTTCCCACCTCCCGCAAGGTACGCCGCTCGCAACGCTATCGATCGCGGTCCTGGCGGCGGAAACGCAGCGACTTGAGGGTCTGATCGGCGTCGATCGCGCTGCTGCGAAAGCGTTGGCGACGCTCAACAGCAAGATTGCGGCCGATGAGGGACAAGCGGCCAGCCTCCAGCGTCAGATCGAGACGGCGGAGAAGGCGCCAGCGCGCCTGCTGGCGATCCGCAGCGAGCGCCGGTCAGCCTATACCCGTGTGTTCGACGCGCTGGTTGCCGAGCAGGCCGAGTTGGCCAGTCTGTATGCGCCACTCGCCACGCGCATCGAGGCCGAAAGCGGGTCGGCTCGCAACTTGTCTTTCGAAGTTCGGCGCCGCGTGGATATCGACGCTTGGGCGCGCAAGGGAGAGGCGTTGCTAGACCTGCGCAAGGGATCGAAGCTCCGCACGGGTACGCTGGCTGACCTTGCGCGCGCCAGTCTGCTTCCGGCTTGGAGTGCGGGCACGGCTGAGGGGGTGTCGACAGCCCTGGCGGTATTTCGCGAGGCGTACGACCCGGCCATCATCCAGTGCTGCCCATATGATCGGCGCGACCCGGCTGAAGCCGCTGAGTATCGTCAGTGGGCGGGTGACGTGTCGGCCTGGCTGTACGGCACCGATCATATCCAGATCGCCTATGGCATCCAATATGACGGGACTGACGTCGAGCGGCTTTCACCGGGAACGCGCGGGATCGTACTGCTGCTGCTCTACCTTGCCATCGATACCGACGACGATCGCCCACTCATCATCGATCAGCCCGAAGAAAACCTCGACCCGCGCTCGATCTTCGTGGAGCTGGTAGAGCGCTTCCGGTCAGCCAAGCAGCGTCGACAGATCATCATCGTCACGCACAACGCCAACCTGATAGTCAACACCGATGCCGATCAGGTCATTGTGGCGACCTGCGGCCCACACCGTCCCGGCCAACTGCCAGAGATCCGGTACCAAGGTGGCGGGCTTGAGGATCCAGTAATCCGTGCGAGCGTGTGCAGCATCCTGGAGGGCGGCGAGGAGGCCTTTAAGGAGCGAGCGAAACGGCTGCGCGTCAGCCTTTAAGCCCCAGAACGCCGACCTACCCGCGGACCGGATGCACGCGCCGGAACCCTCGCGTGGTTCCGGCGCGCTACGGCCGGGCGTTTTAACAGAAGCTCCCGGCCAGGACC
>OFRL01000486.1_pt1 | contig 18433 bp, 17 predicted proteins | sample 1543121 | NCBI WGS metagenome assembly OFRL01 (sample SAMN07774228, study PRJEB24372) | wastewater metagenome | isolation source: Lake Maggiore Cannobio | place: Italy: Cannobio | collected 2016-01
GCCCATGGCGCAGTTGGTAGCGCGTCTCAATGGCATTGAGAAGGTCGAGGGTTCGAGTCCCTCTGGGTCCACTAAAACTTTTTTCGCAGCGCGGAGGGCGCATGTTAGTTACTTATCGGCGTCAATTCGCAGAATTCCTCGGAACCGCGCTGCTCGTCATGGCAATCGTCGGGTCGGGAATCATGGCCCAGAATCTGGCGGTCGACATTGGGTTGCAGTTGCTCGCGAATGCAGTGGCAACCGGCGCTGCGCTGTTTGTGCTGATCACAATTTTTGGGCCCGTGTCCGGCGCATCTTTTAATCCGGTTGTGTCCACAATCGGGTGGATGCGAAACAAGACTTCCATCGCCGAACTCAGTGCTGACATCGTTGCGCAAATTGCGGGTGCCATAGCGGGATGCATTCTGGCGAATGCGATGTTTGGGCTGGCGATTTTTCAGGCGTCGTCCAAAATTCGCAGCGGTGGAGCATTGTGGCTGTCGGAGGTGGTTGCCACGGCAACCCTGGTCGTCATCATTTTTGCAGCCATTGAAACGCAGCAAGCGCACAAGATTGCGGCACTCGTCGCCGCCTGGATTACCGGGGCGTATTGGTTTACCGCGTCGACAAGTCTGGCAAATCCTGCAGTCACCATTGGGCGAATGTTCTCAGACTCCTTTGCTGGCATCGCGCCGCGCTCAACTCCCATGTTCGTCTTGATGCAGGTTCTCGGCGGCGCTGTTGGATGGGTGCTTGTGGCTGCGATTTGGAAAGAGCGCCGCCAATCATCGTGACTGGAATATTGTTTCTGTGCGTGCACAATGCGGGCCGCTCGCAGATGGCTGCAGGATTTGCACGCAGCATCGGCGGCGATCGGGTGCAGATTTATTCGGGTGGGAGCGAGCCGCGAGAGACTGTCAATCCCGTCGCCATACAAGCGATGGCCGAGGTCGGGATCGACATTTCTGCTTATCAGCCCCAGAAGTTTTCAATGGAAATACTCAATGCCGTTGATGTCGTCGTCACCATGGGATGCGGAGATGCATGCCCATACATTCCCGGAAAAAAGTATGTCGATTGGCCACTTGATGATCCGGCTGGGCAGGCAATCGATGCCGTGCGCCCGATTCGGGATGCAATCCGGAAAAACGTGATGCAGCTTTTGTCCGCGCACCCGTAAAGAGAATCCATTCTTTGATGGCTTTTGGGTGGCGCTGTGCGGTGCCTCGCAAAACTGCAATTGGCGCTTTGAAAGTGTGGATGCGCAACAATAAACATTCTCGAAGCTGCTTGGTGGAATCACTATGTTGCAAGTGGTTTACTATGCGTCCGCTATTAATTTAGCAAGTATGTTTCTGTGGCTTGCGGTACAGACAGTGTTTTTGGATATTTATTCTTGATTTCTGAAAGCGCATATGATTGATGTGGCAAATCCAAATTGATGCAAACTAAGTTACGCGCTGGTGGCTGGATGATGGACGGGCATGGCGCAAGCCGCTGCGCGGACTGCGCCGCAGCACGCGGCGGCGTGTTGCAGATGCACAGACTGTGGTGGCCGCTATGACGGCAGCGCTGCCCGAAGGTGCGCCAGCAGCGGCCGGCGAAGCTGCAGCGCAGCTGCAACAGCTTGCGGCGCAAAGCCGGCAGCTCGCGGGGCAGGCGCGCACCCTGGCTGCGCAGCGCCGGCAGATCAGCGCGGAACTTAAGCAGCTGGCTGCCGAGCGCAAGCAGCTGGCAGGCCAGCGCACGCAGCTCACCCACCGGGCCAAGGAGCTGGCTGCGCAGCGCCGGCAGCTCAAGGACCAGTCGCGGCAAATTGTGGACCCGGCATACCGGCCGGCAGCGGTGCCAACCGCAGCGGCGGCCGCAGCGCGGAATGCGCTGCGCGCCAAAGCTGTTGCCGCCGCCAATGTGCCGGCAAGTAATTTGCCGGCGCAACCGGCCAACGAAACGCTGCCCGGACTTTTGCAATCCGTGCGCGGTGCAGCGCGGCTGCGCGCGGCGGATTGGCAGCGGCACACGGCCCGGGCGCAGCATCCAACAAACCCACCTGCGGTTGAAATCGCAATGCAGGTTGCCAACGCTGCGGCACTTATCAACGCGCTTTTCTCGCAGCTTGGCGGCCTTGAGTTGCAGCAGCGCTCGCTGGCCGCGCAGTCCGCGCTGCTGGATGCGCAAGGCTCTGGTGATGGCATCCCGGCGCGCCCGCCATCTGCGGCGCAAGTCCGCACTTAGCCATAGCGCTGCGGGCTGCCCAAAAGTGAGCGTGCAGTTTGTTGCGGAGTGGCGCCAGTCAACTTGGGTGCAGCCGGGCGGCGTGTTTGCAATTTTCGTCTGATCGCGCTTAGTTGCTGCGCGAAGTTTTCATGAGCGGTCGGGCAGCGTTTGTATTTAGCAGCGGGTTGCTTGTGCTGGCAGTTGCGTGCAGTGCCGCACCCGTTGCCACCAGCGTTGTGGCGAAGCGCACGCCCCGGCCGCCGCTGGCGCCCACCACTGCTCCAAGCTTGGCTGCGGGCGCGCCGTCTGATGCCGCAGTGCCATCCGGAACTGCGGTGCTGGCGCCTACATCTTTGCATCCCGGCACTGCTTACCATTTTGCGGTAGACCAAAGCCGCTGGCAATTGAAGGCTGCTGACGGCGGCATTGGCGACGAAGTGCTCATGAACGGCTGCAAGCTGGCAGTGCGCCGCGTGCTGCGCCCGGTGCGTCCCAACCTGACCGAGATTGCAATGCCATCTCTGGCACCCGCGCCCGGAAACGAATGGGTGGCGGTCGAAATCATGGTGGGCAGAACGGACGGCGAGTGCGGCGCGGCCAATCCGCAGTATTCGGCGCGCGTGTTTGACCGCAACGGCATCTCGTACCCCACCGTTGTGCTGCATCGGGACTTGGGTTTTCCGGCTGCGGCAAGCATGCTGCCCGGTGCCATGGTCGTCGGCAGAATTTATTTTGAGGTGCCAGTGGCGGCCACGCTGATCGCGCTGCAGTGGAACTGGTATCCAGACCGCTTTGTGACTCAGATAGATCTGGGCTTGTAGCCGGGCAGAGGCTGGCAACTAGCGCGCTGTCTGGCATTGATGGTGTGGCGGCCGGCGGTGTACGGGCCGATCCCGATGCTATAATGCCCGCAGCGCAGTGACGTTCAACCGCCTGCATTTCCCCGAGTCTGACAGGAAACTTCGTGCCTGATTCAAATAAGACCAACGGCGCCGGCAAACGGCGTGCTTCGGCTGCCAAAGCAGCAGCCGGACTGACGCGCCGCCAGCAAGCGGACATTCTGGCTGGCGTGCTGGCGCTGGCCGGCTTGGCGCTCGGGCTGCTGCTGCTTTCCAGCAGCAACAGTGCGCCGGCACAGTGGCTGGTGACCGGCCTTGCGCAGCTGGTGGGTTGGGGCAAGTATCTGGTCCCGGTTGCGCTGCTGGGGACGGCCGCGCTACTTGTGGCGCCGCATTTTTCCGAAGTGCAGCCGCAGGTGCAAGCCGAGCGGGCCAGTGGTGCGGTGATGCTGTTCTTTGGCCTGCTGGCACTTTCTCATTTTGTGCAGTTTGTTCCGGAAGTGCGCAGCTGGGAGCTGGCTGCAGCGGGCAGCGCGGGTGGTTATGTTGGCGCGTGGCTCGCCATAATTCTGGCGGAGCGCGTGGGCCAGCTTGGCAGTGCGGTGGTGCTGCTGGGTTGGCTGCTGGTGGCGGCATTCATGGTGTCCGGTGCCACGGCTGCGCAAGCTTGGCAGCGCGTGCGGGCAGTGTTTGCAGCGCGGGCCGGCGGCCAGAGCGCACTGGCGGCAGCCGCGCAGCCGGAGCCGCCGGTGCAGCTGCCGCTGCCCAAGGTGCCGGATGCCATTGCGGAGACTGCCACAAAGCGCCGCGTGCGGCCGGCTGTGCCCAAACCCGCGGAAGCGCTGCCGGATGCCAATGCGGAGACTGCCACCAAGCGCCGCGTGCGGCCGGCCGTGCCCAAACCCGCCACTGTGGCAGCTGCCGCCACCGAGCCTGAGGCGCAGTTTACGCAGGCATACACCGGCGGTGCAGACTGGGCACTGCCCTCCATTTCAGAAATATTGGATCCGGGCACGGTGGCAGTTGCCGACGACGAGTATGACGAGCAGCGCGCGCGTTTGATTGAGGAGACGCTTGAATCATTTGGTGCGCCGGCGCGGGTGGTGGAGGTAAACCGCGGGCCCACCGTAACGCAGTATGGCGTGGAGCCGGACTTTATGCCGGCGCGGGGTGGCAAGCGCACGAAGGTAAAGGTGAACAAGATTTCGTCGCTGGCGGGCGATCTGGCGCTGGCGCTGGCTGCGCCGTCCATCCGCGTGCAAGCGCCGGTGCCCGGCAAGGGCTTTGTGGGCATCGAGGTGCCGAACAAGCACGGCACAGTTGTGGCGCTGCGCGACTCGATGGAGACGCCCGAGTACAAGAAAGTCAAGTCGTCGCTGGCGCTGGCGTTCGGGCAGGATGTTTCCGGGCGCGCGGTGTGCGCGGACCTCACCACGATGCCGCACTTGCTGATTGCCGGCACCACCGGGTCCGGCAAGAGTGTGTGCGTCAATGGCATCATCACCAGCCTGCTGCTGAACAACACGCCGAAACAGCTGCGCATATTGATGGTGGATCCCAAGCGCGTAGAGCTGACCATTTACAACGGCATTCCGCACTTGCTGGCGCCGGTGGTAACGGACCTTGAGCGGGTGGTGAAGAGCCTGCAATGGATTGCGCGCGAGATGGAGAACCGCTATACAAAGTTTGCCCAGTTTGGCGCGCGCAATATAGTGGACTTCAACGCCAAGGCGCCCGCCAAGGATGAGGAATTGCTGCCGTATTGGGTGGTGATCATTGATGAGCTGGCGGATTTGATGATGCTGGCGCCCGATGAGGTGGAGCGCCTGCTGGCGCGGCTGGCGCAGATGGCGCGCGCCACCGGCATTCACTTGATGATTGCCACGCAGCGCCCGTCGGTGGATGTGGTGACCGGCCTGATCAAAGCCAACTTTCCAGCGCGGATTGCCTTTGCGGTTGCGTCTTCCATTGACAGCCGCGTGATCCTTGACCATTCCGGCGCCGAGCAGCTGCTGGGGCGCGGTGACATGCTCTTTCTGGCGCCGGATGCATCCGCGCCGCAGCGCATTCAGGGTGTGTTTGTTTCGGACGCAGAGATTCAAAAACTAGTGGCGTACTGGCGCGAGCAGGACCGCGAGCGCGAAGCCGGCAAGCTGCGCAAGCTGGGCTTGCTGGCCAGCGCGCAGCCGGTGGAGCCGCCACCGGCAGTGCCGTGGGAGCAAAGCGAGGAGGTCGCTGCGCCCGCAGACCAGGATGACTTGTATGCGCAGGCGCTGACAGTTGTGCGCGAAGCACGCAAGGCGTCCATCTCGCTGCTGCAGCGCCGCTTGCGGGTGGGCTACACGCGCGCCGCCAAGCTGATTGATGCGCTGGAGGAAGCCGGCATGGTGGGGCCCGCCAAGCCCGGCGCACAGCAGCGCGAGGTGACGGACTTTGGCGAAGAAGCGCTGCTGGAAGACCAGCCCGGCGCACCGCTCTAAAGCAGCCCGCATGCGCGCCATGGCTGCTGCGCTGCTGGTATTGGTGCTGTGCGGCTGCAGCGTCCAGCCGCCGCCAACCCCCACGGCTGCGCCAACGGCTGCGCCCAGCGCAACGCCCGTTCCGCCAACCAGTACCCCCGTTCCGCCAACCGCCACGCCTGTGCCGAAGCTGCGCCTTGGCTTGCTGGATGCGGGTGAGCTTGCTTCCGGCGCCGACCTGATTGCGCTGCTGGATGCCGGCGCCTCCGAATTTGCGGCGGCGCACGCGCTGCCGTACACAATGCTGGCTGCGCCGGATGTGCCCGCAGCAATTGCGGCGCGCATCGCTGCGGGCGACAATGTGCTGGTGCTGGCGGGCGACGGGCAGGGAGCTGCGGTCAGCGCCGCCGCCGCTGCGCATGTTGCGGTCACTTTTATTTACATGGGCCAGCCGGCGCCGGCTGCAACTAACAATTTGATTGTGCTCGGCGCGGATGGATTTCCCGCCGACGAGCTGGGCTTTTTGGCCGGGCTGGCTGCCGGCGCTGCCTCGCGCTCTGAGGTTGTGGCGGCGGTTGTTTCATTGTTGGATGTTAGCGGGCGCGCCTATGACAGCGGCTTTCAAAACGGAATGCGCGTTGCCTGCGCCCGCTGCAAATACATCCAGATTGACACGCGCATCTACGCGGGCCTGGATGTGCAGCAGGCGCTGCTCATTCGCCTGCGCGAGGACGAAAAGGTGGACACGCTGTGGGTGGCGCCCGGCGCCGGCGGGGATTGGCTGCTGGAAGGTTGTGCGCAGCAAGGCTGCAGTATTGTGACAAATGGAAAGCCAGCGGCCAAGCTGGAGCCGGCGGTGGCTGCGGTGGTTGCGTTGCGCCCGGACCTGCCGCTAACCGCTATTCTGGATGCACTGTGGGAAGAGCGTGCTCCGGTGGTGCCCGTTATGCTTAACGCCGCCAGTGGCGCACTGCAGCTGCAGCCGCTTGGCGCACGCGCTGCGCTCACAGCCGGGGACGTGAGTGTGGTGATGGATTTTGCCAACCGGCTCGCCAGCGGCGAGCTGGCCACAGGCGTGGATCCCGCCACCGGTTTGCCTTACTAAGTTCGGCGGGCATGCCCGCGGCGCACGCTTACAAGCGCAGGCTGCAATGCTAAATTTCCCGGCCTGTGCAGCGCCAAGCGCATTGTTAATGCTCTGACTTTGTATGCTGGATTCACTGTGATCTATGTATGCCGGTTCCCAGCAATGCGCGCACGCAGTGCAATGCAAAATAGCCCGGCACTATAATTAATTTCATGTCGAAGGCCGTGCGCACCTGGCTGCTGGCGGCTGTATTGCTGGGCGCAGCTTGGCTGCGGGTTTGGCGGCTGGCCGCGGTGCCGGCCGGCCTGCACTACGATATCGCCAGCAACGCGATCCTTGCCGGCCAAATTGCCTTCGAAGGCTACCGGCCGGTCTTCATTGACGCATACAGCGGGCGCGAAGTGCTCTTTCTTTACTCCGCTGCGCTGCTGTTCCGCGCGTTGGGTTCGTCCATCTTTGCGCTGCGGCTGGCTGGCGCCTTTTGGGGCATCGCCGGAATAGCCGCGTGTTACTTTGCTGCGCGCCAGCTGGCACGCGCATCCGGGCATGCGCGTGCCAGTGCAGTGCTTGCGGCGCTTTTCCTTGCGGGTTGTTTTATGCATGTGGTGTTTTCGCGGTTTGGGCTGCGCGTTGTTACGCTGCCCACTGTGCAGGCGCTTGCCGTGGGCTGGCTGGTCTGCGCGCTGCAGCGCGGCCACTGGCGCGCGTGGCTGCTGGCCGGCTTGTTCACCGGGCTGACGGCGCACACCTATCTCGCCGGGCGTTTTTTGCCGGTGCTGCTGCTGCTGGCACTGACCGTCTTTGTGGTGGCGCTGCCGCGCGCGCAGCGGCCGGCAGTGTTTGGGCCGCTGGTGCTCTTTTTTGCGGCAGCAGCTGCTGTGTTTGCGCCATTGGGATTGCACTTCTGGCAGCAGCCGGCGCTGTTTTGGGAGCGCGCAGCGCAGGTGGGTGTGCGCGCGGGCGAGGGAGCGTTGCTGTTGCGCAACACACTGGCCGCTGCCGGAATGGTGCTGCTTGAGGGCGAGCCCTATTCGCGCTACAACATTCCGGGCCAGCCAGTGCTGGGTGCGCTGGCCGGCCTGCTGGCAATTGGCGGTTTGGCGCACACACTGCTGCGCGCTGCGCAATGGCACGCCAGCCCGGCGGGCCGCGTGCGTGCGGCTGCGCTGGCCAGCGAAGCGCTGCTGCTGGCGTGGGTGCCCGTGTACCTCATTCCCACTGCGTTGGCGGTGCATGAGATCACGCCCTCCAACACGCGCGCATTTGGCATGCTGCCGCTGCTAATGGTGTTCCCGGCACGCGGCGCTTGGCTGCTGCTGCAATGGCTGCGCCAGCCGCATGCGCAAGGGCTGCCTAAATGGCCTGCGCCGCGCCAGCGCTGGCTGGGCGCAGCCGCGCTGCTGTTTGTGCTGGTCTTTGCGCAGGCAGCGCGTGATTACTTTTATGTGTGGCAGGCGCTGCCCGCGCAGCAGCTGGACAACGACGGCGACCTGGTGGCTGCGGCTAGCTACCTGAATGCCAATGCCGATGTGACGGCCGGCGCGCGTGTGTTTATGTCCGCGCTGCACTTCCGCCATCCCACCGTTGCCTACATTGCCCGTGACTATGAGCGCATCCGCTGGCTCACGGCTGCGCACAGTCTGGCAATTCCCGGCAGCGGTGCAGCCGTCTTTATTTTTCCGCAATCAGCCGAGCCGCCGCCAGAGTGGCTGGCAGGCTGGGAAGGTGCGCTGCGTGCTGCACCGCTTGATGCGCTGGGGCACGCCGACTTTCGCGTATATCAATTTGCGGATGCAGCCCAAGTTCGATTGCCTGCAGCGTTGCCCGCCGCTGCAAATTTTGGCAACATTGCCGCCATCACGGGCTACAGCGTGAGCAATGCGCGGGCGGGGGAGACACTGCGGGTGGATCTGCGCCTGCAAGTGCTCAACGTGCCGCTACAACCGGACTACCGCGTGGTGGCGGACCTGCTTGATGCGCGCGGCAACTACTGGGGCCAGGCGTTCAATGATGCAGATCCCGCTGCGCAATGGCAGCCCGGTGATACGCTGCTCACGCGTCTGCAATGGCAGCTGCCCGCCGGCCTGCCGCCGGGTGCGTACACGCTGCGCACCACCATCTACTCGCCGCTGGCGCAACAGCAGCTGCCTGCGATTAACGCCGATGAAATGTCTGCTGCCGCAGCATTCATAGGGCCGGTGCTGGTGGCGCGGGCGGCGCTGCCGCAGCTGCTGCCGCTGCCTGCGCAATCGGCTGCGGCGCAGGCGGGCGGTGTGCGTTTGCTGGGCTTCGATGTTTCAGGCACGCCGCTGCGGCCCGGGGAGGCACTGCCGCTGACGCTGTACTGGCAGGCGGTTACTGCACAGCATGCCGGCTTGCAGCTGCAATTGCTGCTGGGCGCGGTTGAGCTTTACAGTGGCGGCCCGCTGGCGGGCAGCTATCCCAGTGCAGCGTGGCAGACGGGCGAGGTGCTGCTGGACAAAATGCTGCCGCGCTTGCCGCGCACAATGCAAGCCGGAACCCATGTATTGCGCCTGCGGCTGGCTGCCGGCGGCCAGCAAGCGGAGGCGGTACTAGGCAGCGTGCAGGTGGCAGCGGTGGCGCGCGTATTCAGTGTGCCGCGCGAAGCGCACCCATTGGATGCAGCGTTTGGCAGCGAGCTGCGCCTGGCGGGCTACGCGTTTGATGCAGCGCGCGGGCTTACTTTGCACTGGCAGGCGCTGGCGCCAATTGATGTGGACTACACCGTGTTTGTGCATGTAATGAATGCGGACGGCAGTGCCGCTGCCCAAAATGACAGCATGCCGCAGGCGGGTGCATACCCAACGCGCCTGTGGGTGGCGGGCGAGTATGTGGCAGATGCGCACGCGCTGCAGTTGCCGCGCGGCAGCTACCGCGCAGCTGTGGGCATGTACGCTGCCGAAACCGGCACGCGCCTGCAGCTGGCAGACGGCAGCGACACCGTCAGCTTGGAGTTTGCAGTGCCCTGAAGCCAGCAAGCCTTTGGCTGACTGGCAACGCGCGCGTTTGCGTAGTTAAGCCTCCGTTTGGTGCACGGTATACTGACCCCTCCGGGGGCAGTGAGGCTTGCAGGTCTGGCACCCCCAACTGCGCGCGGCACAGTTGCTCCGTCAACGGCTAATTTCCCGGCAAATAAATAATTCATGCGACAAGTCCGCGAGTGGGTTACGTTTTGGGTATTGGCGATTGTGCTGTGGGGGCCGTCGTTCCTGCTGATCAAGGTGGCGCTGCGCGAGCTGGAGCCCGTAATGGTGGTGGCGCTGCGCATCTCGCTGGGTGCAGCGGGCTGCTGGGCGGTGCTGTTGTGGCAGCGCATTCCGCTGCCAAGCCAGCCGCGCCTGTTGCTGGCGCTGGTGCTCTTCGGGTTGGTGAATACCGCTGCCCCATTTCTGCTCATCACCTGGGCAGAGCAATTCATTGACTCGGGCGTGGCCGGTATTTTAAACGGAACCATGCCATTCTTTACTACCCTGATTGCACACTTCTTTTTGGCGGATGACCGCATCACGCCGCTGAAGCTGCTGGGCCTGGCGCTGGGTTTTGCGGGAATGGTGTTTTTGGTGGGCGGCAACCTGCAAACTGCCAACTGGCTGGGCAGCCTGCGCGGCCAGCTGGCTGTGATTGTGGCCTGCGTGTGTTACGCCTGCGGCGCGGTATACAACAGCCGTGCGTTGCGCGGCCACCGGCCGGAGGTGATAGCGGCCTTTTCGCTTACGGGAGCGGCAGCCTGGTTGTGGGTGGCTGCGTTTGTCAGCGGCACGGAGTTGCGCCTGCCCGCCAGCAGCGCGGTGTGGCTGGCGGTGTTGTGGCTGGGGCTGATGGGTACGGCGCTGGCATATACAGCCGCCTTTTATCTGATGCGCAGCTGGGGTCCCACGCGTGTTTCGCTGCTTACCTATGTGCTGCCGGTTGTGGCTGTTACGCTGGGCGTGGTATTCCTGGGGGAAGCGCTGCACTGGCAGCTGGTGGCGGGCGGGCTGCTGGTGCTGGCCGGCATTGCCGTAGTGAACCTGCCCCGCAGCGTGGCTGGGCGCACTGCCACGCACCGCAGCATTCCTGCCAGTAAGTGATGCGGTTAAAATGTTGATATGAAACGCGCCGTGAGTATCAGCCTCGGATCCTCCAAGCGAGACAAGCGCGTGCAGCTGGAGCTGCTGGGCGAGCAGGTGGTCATCGAGCGCATTGGCACCGACGGCGACATGGAACGCGCAGCGCAGCTCTATCGCGAGCTGGACGGGCAGGTGGATGCGTTTGGCGTGGGCGGTGCAGACCTTGGCTTGCTGGTGGATACCAAGTGGTACCCGCTGCACTCCGTGAAGCCGATGGTGCGCTTCATTCATAAAACGCCGGTGGTGGATGGCACCGGTCTCAAGACCACATTGGAGCGCGGTTCGGCAGCTTTTCTGGAGCAGGCGGTGGGTGCACAAGTGCAGCCCAAGCGCGCACTCTTCACAGCCGGTTCGGACCGCTGGGGCATGTCGGTTGGCTTTCTGGAGCAGGGCTACGATTGTGTGTTTGGAGATTTAATGTTTGCACTGGATGTGCCCATCCCGCTGCGCTCGGCGCAAGCCGTGAAGCGCCTGGCGGCGGTGTTGATGCCGCTCGTAAGCCGGCTGCCGTTCTCCATGATCTACCCCACAGGCGACAAGCAGGAGGCCTTCGTGCCCAAGCATGAGCGCTGGTACAAGTGGGCCACCGTGCTGGCGGGTGACTGCCATTTTATTAAACGCCACATGCCATTGCAGCTGCCGGGGCGCACAGTGGTAACCAACACCACCACCGCGGCGGATGTGCAGCTCTTCCGCGAGCGCGGCATCCGCTACCTTGTGACCACCACGCCGGTGCTGGAGGGGCGCTCGTTTGGCACCAACATGATGGAGGCTGCGCTGGTGGCGGTGGCCGGCAAAGGACGCAAGCTGACAACGCCCGAACTTGTGGACATGATTGCGCGCCTGGACTTCAAGCCGCAGCTGCAGCAGCTGAACTAAGGGCGGCCGGCGTGTTAAGTTGCTGCCGGCCTGCAAGCTGATGGATGCCATTGTCGGAGCGGGCGGCGTGGTGCGCGCCGATGATGCGCTGCAGTCGGTGGCGCCGGTGGGCACGCCCAAGGCACTGCTGCCGCTGCTGGGGCGCCCAATGGTGCAGTACGTGCTGGACGCCATCAGCAAAGTGGCGCGCATTCAAAATGTGATTGTGATTGGATTGGATGCGCAGCATGGGCTGGCCTGCCCCGGCAAGCAGCTAGTGTATCTGCCGTCGGCCGGCAGCTTGTTTGACAATGCGCGCCAGGGCTGCCGCGCCATTTTGGAACGCAACCCCGCCAGCCGGCTTGCAGTCTGGTTTAGCGCAGATGTGCCGCTGATAACACCCGCCATGGTGGACTGGTTCCTCGACCGCACACTAGAAAGCGACCGCGATCTTTTTTACCAGCTGATCCGGCGCGAGGTGATGCTCAAGCGCTTCCCCGAGAGCAAGCGCACCTACACGCATTTGCAGGACCGCGTGGTGTGCGCGGGCGATGTGGCTGCAATTACGCCAGCGGTGGGCGCGGGTGCGCATCCATTGTGGGAGCAGATTACCGCCGCACGCAAGAACCCGCTGCGCCAGGCACAGATAGTGGGCGTGCAATTTCTGTGGCTGCTGCTCACGCGCCAGCTGAGTGTGCCGCGGGCGGAGCAGCTGGCGGGGCAGCGCTTGGGCCTCAGCGGTGTGCTGCTGGACTGCCCGTTTGCGGAGATGGGCATGGATGTGGACAAGCCGCTGCAATATGCGCTGGCCGAGCGCGAACTGCGCGCGGCGCGCACATGACGCAAATGGCGCCGGCATTGGAGCGGCTGCTGGCACTGGATGCGCGCTGGACGGCGCGCTTGTGCATTGCCGGCCGCCCGGGCACACTGCGCAGCGTGGCTGCCGTGCTGGCGCATTCCGGCGACAGCTGGTTTTGGGCTGCGGGCCTGGCGCTGGTGGGGTGGCGCGGCGGGCCGCAGTGGCGCCAATGGAGTGCGCTGCTGTTTGGCGCAATCTTTGCGGTGGCGTTGGGCGTGCAGGCGCTTAAGCTGCTGTTGCGCCGCAGCCGGCCGGCCGGCGAGTGGGGCGCCATCTACCGCAAAACCGACCCGCACTCTTTTCCGTCCGGGCATGCCACCCGCGCAGCCTTGCTGCTGGGGCTGGGCTATGTGCTGGGGCCGCCATGGTTTGCCGGACTGATGCTGCTGTACTCGCCTGCAATGGCGCTGGCGCGCATTGCAATGGGCGTGCATTATCTTTCTGATGTGCTGGCGGGATATGCGCTTGGCCTGCTGCTGGCAGTTGCGCTGGGGCGCTGGTTTGGCGCTGCGGGCTGGCTGCCGGTGTGGTAGCCGGCTGCGCGCTGCAAGCCATGCGTAGTTAGCCAACGCCACCTGCCGCAGCGCGCGCGACGATCCCTAGCATGCAGCAGTTGTTTTCCGATGCGGGCTCGGATTCAGCGCCACCGCCACCAATTGGTGTGGCGCCGGCTTTTTGGTTTTGGCTCAAACTGGGCTTCATCAGCTTCGGCGGACCGGCAGGTCAAATCGCCATCATGCATGAAGAGCTGGTGGTGCGTCGGCGTTGGATCTCTGAAAAGCGCTTTCTGCATGCGCTCAATTACTGTATGGTGTTGCCGGGGCCCGAGGCTCAGCAACTGGCCACCTACATCGGTTGGTTGATGCACAAAACGCCTGGGGGGGTGATAGCCGGCGCATTATTCGTTCTGCCTTCTCTGTTTATCCTCATTGCCCTGTCTTATATCTACAATGCCTTTGGCGCAGTGCCTGTCGTTGCCGGATTTTTCTACGGCATCAAGCCCGCGGTCACCGCCATCGTGTTGCAAGCATCCCACCGCATCGGTTCGCGCGCCCTAAAGAACCACGCAATGTGGGCGATTGCTGCGGCCAGCTTCGTGGGCATATTTGCGCTTCGGCTGCCTTTTCCAATCATCGTAGTGGGGGCGGCGGTCATCGGAAGTTTTGGCGGGCGCATGGCGCCCAATCTTTTTAAAATCCCTGATGCGCACGGGCGTGGGGAAAAATCATATGGTGCTGCAATAATCGATGACCACACGCCAACCCCCGAGCATGCCCTTTTTACGTGGCACCGGTTGTTCCGGGTGGTTCTTGTGGGTGCCCTTCTGTGGCTTGTTCCCATCGTCCTGTTGGGGCTGAACTTTGGATGGGACCATACGGTCTTGCAAATGAGTTGGTTCTTTACGAAGGCCGCGTGGCTTACATTTGGCGGCGCTTATGCGGTGCTGCCATATATCTACCAGGGTGCAGTGGGGCAATACGGATGGCTCACACCCACACAAATGATCGACGGATTGGCGCTGGGTGAAACAACGCCCGGCCCTTTGATCATGGTGGTGGCGTTTGTGGGCTTTACTGGTGGTTACTTGAAAGAGATTCTTGGCCCGCACAGCCAGTTTCTTGGCGGTGCTTTTGCAGCCAGTCTCGTGACCTGGTTCACATTTTTGCCGTCCTTCCTGTTTATTTTGGCCGGGGGACCCTTTGTAGAAAGCACGCACAACGACCTCAAATTTACCGCACCCCTATCCGCCATCACCGCGGCTGTAGTGGGTGTCATTTTGAACTTAGCGATGTTCTTCGGGTATCACGTGCTGTGGCCGCAAGGCTTCACAGGTGGGTTTGACATGCCTTCCGCACTGATTGCGCTAGCCGCGGCGGTCATTGTGTTCAAATATAAACGCAGTGTGATACAGGTCGTCGTGCTCAGCGGTTTGGCGGGAATGATTATTAAATTTATCTTGGCACACTAAGTGAACCAACGGCAAGCGGTTCGAGCGCAACGCTAAGTAGACCAATATTCTCCGGAAACTTCGATGCGATACCTAAGCATGTTCAAAGATTGCCTGATACGAGGTGGCACCGGAGCCGATCCCGGAACTGGAGTTCGACCGGACATTGTGGTGGTGATACCGCACCACAGAAGTGACAATGCGCGCGGCGCAGCGCGGCGTGTAAGCGTGTGAGCTAGTTTCTGGTGGAGAGCAGTTGGTGCTTGAGGCTGCGTGGTGGTGGTGTGGCGGCGGTGGAGCGCGGGGTATTTTCTGCGGAAAAGCTTTCATATAGTTGAAGGAGTTTGACGCTCTATTCTGGGAAAGCGGGCGGGGTCGCCAGAAACTAGGGAGTTGACAAGTAGTGTGAGTTCTCTTAGAGTTGCGGAAAGATGAAAGTAGAGTTGGATTTCATATCCACCATTCTTTAGGAGAACAAATGCCCCAACAACGCCAGAAGATTCTTATTCTCTACCTTTCCAACTCGGCACTGGACAGCCCGGTAAAGGGCTGGACCCTTTACGACGGTACAGGTCGTGAGGCCCACACTACCGGGGACGGCGACAGAGCGCCCTACGCCAGCGGTCTGGATGCGCTGCTGGACGGCTGGCGCGTGATCCAATTCCCCCAACTGATCCCACCTTATCCGGGCCTGGAGTATGCTACGTCATTTCAGATGAATGAATTTATCTTTGAGAAATTGGAGATGATCGATGATTGACAAGAAATATCTGCTCACAACCGCCCAGATGGCCGAATTTGTGGCCCGGGGCTTTCTGCGTTTTGATGAACTGGTACCAGAAGCCATCAACCGGGATGTGATGGCCGCATTTGATGCAGGCGGCATTGACGCCGCTCCGGCCGGGACACCCCTCTCCCACTGCTACCCACAGCCCTCGCCCATCGGTGCCATGCTGCGTATTCCGAAAATCCAAGGCATCATCCACAGTCTGGTGGGGCCTGACCCGCTCTTCGATCACCACGCCATCCATGTGCGGCAGCCCAACGAGGGCAAGGCCCAGGGCATGCACGGGGACTCTATCATCGACACGCGCATGCACTTTGATATTCAACTGATGTACTTCCCTCACGATGTGCCCCTGGAGATGGGCGGCACGCTGCTGGTGCCGGGCAGCCAATACCGGCGCATCAACGAAGCGGACATCGCCCGCTACCAGAACTTTGCCGGGCAGGTGCCGATGGTGTGCAAGGCAGGCTCTCTGCTGGCGCTGCACCACGGCATCTGGCACTGCGGGAGGCAGAACAAGACCGACCGCAAACGCTATATGTACAAAATTCGACTCAACCCGGTGGTGCGCCAGTACCGGCTGTGGAACACGGACGATCTGGCCGCCATGACCGGCGGGCAGAAGCGTATCTTTACAGCAGAACAGAATGCAGCGGAGGATGTGCAGACGATTCTGGGCCGGGGTGAGCCGTGGTACGAGGATGGGGGCGGTCGCCTCGAGATTGTCAACCGGGTAAAAATGTGGCGCTTTCTCAGCGGGGATGAAAACTTCGACGTCCACTACTGGCTGACCCGGCTGGAGAATATGCCGGAGACGCGGCTGGCCGCCTGAATTGGCTGCGGCTGCACGCTGACAAACGATGAGAAAAGTCGCCTTGAATTTCCTGCCCGTCCCTGTCCCTGTTGGCTCGTAAGAGCGCAAAGCGATGATAAATGTTTGTATAGGCACGGCGAACTCTTTAGCCACAATGGAACACTACCTATAAGGAGATACTATGTCGGATTTTAACTACCTGCAAAAAACATTTACACTTGATGACGTCGTGGGCATGACAGAGGCACTTCACGACGACGGTTTTGCACTCATTCCGGGTGTACTATCGCTGGATGAAGTCAAACGAACGCGCGATGCAATCGACAACCTCACTGGCTTTGGATGGGACAGCTATCAAAACGAAGCGACAGACCATTTTAAAAATGTATTTAACCGTGATAGATGGTTTTTAGAGCTCTGTGATAAGGAACCGCTAATCGGTCTAGCAGAGTCAACCATGGGTTCTGAATGTCATATCATCGGACAGTCCGCATGGCGCAGCCGCCCAGGGCACAAGGGCTGGAGCCCTCATACAGACAGAATCTTTGTCGAAGTTCCAGAAAAATATTTACTTGATGGCAGCGTTAAACCTCCAATCTATCTCTGCACAGGCCACTATTATTTGGATGACTTAGATGTTTCTTTGGCACCAACGTACGTCATTCCCGGCTCACATAAATCAGGTCGGGCTCTGTCGTGGGGCAAAGAAACGGCTCCGACATGGCATGACAAACCGATGGAACCCGTGCTGTGCAAAGCCGGAGATGTGCTGTTCTTCCGGTCAGAAATCTGGCATACAGGCTCTGAAAATACATCCGATCGAACCCGCTACCTCCTGCAAGTTCACTATTCACACCGGTTTATTGCACAGCAGTTTTCGCCATATATGACATTTCAATTTGCACCGCATATTTTGGCAAATGCATCACTGCGCCAGCGCCGTCTTCTCGGCGACCATCGTAAGGGAGCGTACGACTAAAGGTGATCGCTGACCAACGACTTACATGTGGATGCATGCAATTTGCGGTAGCCCCTGAGTTGCCCGCAGCACCGCAAACGTAATTGGAGTACGGTAACAAAATCATCAATTTAAACGGACAACACGTCTTTATCGCAGGTGGCAGCCGCGGAATTGGTGCCGCAGCAGCGATTATGGCCGCGAAAGCGGGTGCAAACGTCACCGTCAATTATGTCAGTCGCCGGGATGCGGCGGTCAGAGTAGTAGCCGCTATCGAAGCACTGGACAAAAAAGCCATTGCCCTCCAAGGGGATATAAGCCAAGATGGTGTTGCAAAAATCCTAATGGCAGCTGCGGTAGAACACAATGGGCCCCTGACAGGCCTCGTCGTGTCGGCTGGAGTTTTTGAGCCCGGCCCAATCGAAGAAATGACAGTGGCTTTTTGGGACAAAACAATGTCCGTTAATGTGCGCGGCACCTTTCTGACAGTCCAAGCTGCTGTGCCGTATATGCGTTCCAGCGGTGGGGGCAGTATTATCATTTATACCTCGACTGCTGGGCAACGAGGGTCAGCGGTATACAGTGCCTACGCCACAAGCAAAGGGGCTCAAATTATCTTCATGCGCTCTATGGCAAATGAGTTAGGTGGAACTAAGATCCGCTGTAACTGTGTCGCTCCAGCCTGGACGGAAACAGATATGGCTGGTCCATCACTCGACGCAATGGGGCGAGAGAACGTCGCCAAAGATTTTGTTCTTGGGCGTATCGGGCTTCCAGATGACATTGCAGGAGCAACAATTTACCTCCTGTCTCCCCTCGCACAGTTTGTTACGGGTATGACACTCACGGTAGACGGCGGCATGGATATGCGTGGATAGAAGGAGACTGTGAAGATTATGGGCTTGTGCATTGCCGCAGGAGCCAGTCTTCCGCGAGCAGAGCCGCAACATAGTCATCGCAGGCCTTTGGCGCTGGCCGAAGGCTTTTCGGTATTTATCGCAAAATAACATTAGGCAGCTGCTCTGCTTGCAAACGCATTCTAATTCGATGGGTTGAGAATGGTTTAGGGACGACTTCCAAGGGGAAGTTTTCGATAACACCTTAAGTACAGCCTAGCGCAGCATTGCGGATTGTGCTTCATCCCCGAAAAGAATTTTACCGGGGTGGTGCTCTGCGATGAACTCTTCAATGCGTACAACCAACCCAACAGTGCCTCCACCCCTCGCGTAAATTCATTGGACCGTCTAGCAGGTAGTGACTGATGACTGCATTATGTTTGTGCATTTGTTGGACCGCACGGGCCAAGTTTGTTGCCGGTGTGAACACTTACCCACTTGAGCATGCATACCGCACCTATGAATGGAAGCCGGGCGAAACGATCATCACAAGCACTGTGCTTGATATCCCGGCCAGTGTGCGGCCGGGGGCTTACAGTTTTGAGCTGGGAATGTATTCCCCATTTGACTTTGAGCGCATACCGACTGTGGATGCAGGCAAC
>OFRL01000488.1_pt1 | contig 18340 bp, 15 predicted proteins | sample 1543121 | NCBI WGS metagenome assembly OFRL01 (sample SAMN07774228, study PRJEB24372) | wastewater metagenome | isolation source: Lake Maggiore Cannobio | place: Italy: Cannobio | collected 2016-01
CCCCGGGGAAGCGGGGTGTGGCGCAACTGACAATAGTATCAAAACTGCGGGAAATCTCTTTCCGACCAATATACGACATCGGAGATAGCCGTTAGATAGGAGCTATGAAGCCTTTTTCATCATCCATAGTGGCGGCTGGCGCAATGTTGCTAACAGGCTGTTCGGTCGAAATCGATGCCAGGAATGCAATTGTTCGACCGGCCTCGTCGACTGAATTTCAGAATGACGCCGAAGCGGCATCACGCAAGCCTTATGGCTTCGGGATATGGGTGCTACTCACCGCATTATTAGAAAAGGAAGACGTTCAGCGTATTTCTCACTCAGAGGTGTATCCTCATGTTTATGTTGTCGAATGCTCGAGCGGGAAGGATACTAACGTAGGGACAGAACCAAAGCTGGAGGGCATTGATTTGGGAAATGCCAATACCGTCAAAGCTTTGCTGAAAGCGCGGCCAGCCAAGTCAATCTATCAGATGAAAAGTCTCATCTTTGCCCGAAAAGGGGACTTTGAAACGCCGCAGTGCTTGCAACTCAGGGGCGGCAGCTACCTGGGTCAGAAGATCATTGAAAAGCGAATTCCCATCCAAGGCAGTGGCCCACTCCCCTAGGGCCATTACCCACCAATCCGGCAACGTCGGCACAACTAGCCCCCTCACCCCAGCGGCGCATCAATCGAAGTCGGCGGCACGCTGAACCATTTCGGCCCGGTCGCGGTCATGTGGAAGCAATCCTCCAGCCGCACGCCGAACTTGCCCGGCAGATACAGGCCCGGCTCGTCCGAAAAACACATACCCTCGGCCAGCCGCATGGTTTCGCCGTGGACGAGGTTGACCGGCTCATGCCCGTCAAGCCCGATGCCGTGCCCGGTGCGGTGCGACAGGCCGGGCAAGCGATAGCCCGGCCCATAGCCGAGCGACGCATAGAACCCGCGCACCGCATCATCCACCGCCCCCGCCGGCGTGCCGATTTGCGCGGCGGCGAAGGCCTTGGCCTGGCCAGCGCGGACCTGATCCCACACCGTGCGCTGTTCCTTGTTCGCGCTGCCGAACACGAAGGTGCGCGAGACGTCGGACTGATAGCCTTGCACGGTGCAGCCGCAATCCATCAGCACGATCTGCCCGTCCGCCACCACTTGCGGTTCGTGGCTGCCGTGCGGCAGCGCCGCCGCCGGGCCGATCAGCACCAGCGCGAATTCGGGCGCGCCGCCCAATTGCCGCGTCGCGGCGTTCATCAGCGCGGCGATGTCGGCGGGTTTCATGCCTTTTTCGACGCGCGGCACAGTCCAGCGATAGGCAGCGATCGTCACGTCGGTCGCGGTCTGCATCAGCGCGATCTCGGGCGCGGTCTTGCGCATCCGCACCCCGCGCACGACCGGATTGGCCGAGACGATCTTCGCCCCCGGCAGCGCGCGCGCCAGGCCATCGACCGCGAAATAGCGCACCGTTTCCTCAATGCCGATCGGCCGCTCCGCCAGCTTGCGTTCGCGCAGGAAGCCCGCGACCAGCTTCAGCGGATCCTCATCCTCCTGCCACACGCGCACCTCAGCCGCGACGCCCAGCGTCTGGCGGACCGAGGGTTCCTCGAAGAATGGCGTGACGATGCACGGCTCGCCCTCGACCGGCAGGATCGCCGCGGTCAGCCGTTCGCTGCGAAACCACGTCACGCCGGTGAAATACACCAGGCTCGATCCCGATTCGATCAGCACCGCGCCAATGCCCTGCGCCTTCATCAGCGCCTGCGCGCGGGCGATGCGCGCGCGGCGCTCGTCCGGCCCGATCGGCGTCGCGCCACTGGCGATGTTGCGCAGACTCGTCAGATCCGGCTCAGCCGCGCGCAGAACACCACTGGCCGAAAGCACCGGCAGCATCGCTGCTCCGGCTGCAAACCCACGCCGCGTCAACATCTTCATCGTCTCGCGCCCCTTTGTCGTTGGCGCAACTGTGCCAGCGGCAGGCGGCCGCCGCAACGCAGCAACGCCGCACTTCGGCTTGACCGCTCGCACTTTCTCCCGTTGATGACACGAACGACAAAAAGGGGTGAAACGTGGCGAAGCGATTGACGACCTATATCCTGATCGCGCTGGTGCTGGGCCTCGCCGTGGGATGGACGCTCAACGCCGCGATCGACAACGGCACCCCCGCCAGCGCGGCGCGGCTGAAGGAAATCGCCGGCTATATTTCGATCATCACCACGGTGTTCCTGCGGCTGATCAAGATGATCATCGCGCCGCTGGTGCTCTCGACCCTCGTCGTCGGCATCACGCATATGGGCGGCACCGGCGCGCTCGGGCGGATCGGCCTGCGCGCCGTCGCGTGGTTCGTCGGCGCGAGCTTGCTGTCGCTCTCGCTCGGGCTGGTGCTGTTCCATGTCACCGCGTCGCTGGGTGAAGTGCTCGGCCTCACGCCGCATCTGGCGCTGCCGCCCGTGACCGAGGGCAGCGGGCTCGACAAAGCCGGGTTCGATCTCGCCAAGTTCGTCACCCATGTCGTGCCCTCGTCGATCTTCGATGCGATGGCGACCAACGAAATCCTGCAGATCGTGGTCTTTTCGGTGTTTCTCGGCGTCGCGATATCGGCGGTCGGCGAGAAAGCCGCGCCGCTCGTCCGCGCGACCGAGGCGCTGGTCGCGGTGATGTTGCAAGTCACCAATTACGTGATGATGTTCGCGCCGATCGCGGTGTTCGCCGCCGTCTCCGCCACGCTGACCGAGCAAGGCCCCGGCGTCATCAAGAACCTCGCTTATTTCATGGGCAGCTTCTATTTCGGGCTGGCGGTCTTGTGGGCGCTGCTGTTCGGTCTGTGCTACCTCATCGTCGGTCCGCGCACCCGCAGCTTGCTCCGCTATATCGGCGCGCCGCTGATGATCGGCTTTTCCACCGCCTCGTCCGAAGCCGCGCTGCCGCGCGTGCTGGAGGCGCTCGAACGCTTCGGCGTGCCGCCCAAGATCGCCGGCTTTGTCGTCCCGCTCGGCTATTCGTTCAACCTCGACGGGTCGATGATGTACATGACCTTCGCGTCGCTGTTCATCGCCCAGGCTTACGACATCCATCTGTCGATCGGCGCGCAGGTGACGATGCTGCTGACCTTGCTGATCACCTCCAAGGGGATCGCCGGCGTGCCGCGCGCCAGCCTGGTGGTGATCGCGGCGACCTTGCCGGTGTTCCACATCCCCGAGGCCGGCCTGCTGCTGATCCTCGCCGTCGACCATTTCCTCGACATGGGGCGCTCGGCCACCAACGTCGTCGGCAATGCCATCGCCGCCAGCGTCATCGCCAAATGGGAGGGGACGCTGGAAGCGCCCGAGCCTCCCGAGATCGGCCTGAACGAACTGCCGCGCGCCGATCACGCATAGCGCCGGTTAATCTTAAGCAGGACCGCCCAAAAGCCGTTCGGGCTGAGCCTGTCGAAGCCCTTCTTCCCCGCGCGCTCACCGCGCTGGGATAGGAGCCCTTCGACAAGCTCAGGGCGAACGGGGTCCGATCCGCTTTAAAGACGCCCGTCACGCATAGGCATAGGGTCCACCCTTGGCGAGCGCCGCCTGATAGGCCGGGCGCGCGTGGATCTTGTCGAGCCACGCGATCGTCGCCGGGCGCGAGGCATCGAGGCCCGCGCGGCTGCGCGCGGCTTCCAGCGGGAAGCTCATCATGATGTCGGCCCCCGTGATCGTGTCGCCCGCAAACCATGGACGGCTCGACAGCTCGGCTTCGACATAATCGAGATGGACGTCGATCATCGGTTGGATGCGCTTGGCGGCGGTCTTGCCGAGCAGCGGAATGCGGTTGACCACCAGCAGCACGAGCAGCGGCGGCATCATCGACCCTTCGGCATAATGCAGGAACTGGCGATAGCGCAGCACACCATCGCGGTGCGCGGGCGGCCCCAACCGACCATCGCCGCGCTCGACCAGATACTCGACGATAGCGCCCGTTTCGACGATCACATCCCCCAGCTCGGTATCCTCGAGCACCGGCGATTTGCCAAGCGGGTGGATTCGCTTGAGTTCGGGCGGAGCCAGCATCGTCTGCTTGTTCCGTTCATAGCGCTTGATCTCATAGGGGAGCCCGAGTTCCTCGAGCATCCACAGAATTCGCTGCGAGCGCGAGTTTTCGAGATGGTGGACGATCAAGGTCATGAGAGCTCTCCGGGTCGGCTTGTTGCCCGCATCCTAGCAGCGATGCGGCACACAAGTCACACGCTACCTTGCGGTGCCCGACGCCGGGGGTCGCCACTCTGCACTCCGGCCATCCCGCCGCCGCAATATGAAAGGCCCGCCATCGCTGGCGGGCCTTCCCGGTCTCTGCGACGGCACCGAGAGCGCTCGATACCGCCATCGTGGTGGGACGCAGCCGTGCACTGCCGCCATCCCCTGCTCCGGCCCGCCGCAGCAGACCGGGGCGAAACTCACATCTCGTCGTCACCTTCATCGGGTTCCGCACCCGCCATCATTTCCTCGGCGACCTTGTCGGTCCGTGCGCGAATCGCCTTTTCCAGACGATCGGACATTTCGACATTTTCCTTGAGGAAGGTCTTGGCGTTCTCACGCCCCTGCCCGATGCGGACGCTGTCATAGCTGAACCACGCGCCCGATTTCTCGACCAGCCCAGCCTTGACGCCCAGATCCAGAATCTCGCCAATCTTGGACACGCCCTGCCCGTACATGATGTCGAATTCGACTTGCTTGAACGGCGGCGCGACCTTGTTCTTGACGACCTTCACGCGTGTGGTGTTGCCGATGATCTCGTCGCGATCCTTGATCTGGCCGGTGCGACGAATGTCGAGGCGCACCGAGGCGTAGAATTTCAGCGCATTACCGCCCGTCGTCGTCTCGGGGTTGCCGTACATCACGCCGATCTTCATGCGCAGCTGGTTGATGAAAATTACCATGCAGCGCGAGCGGCTGATCGAGCCCGTCAGTTTGCGCAGCGATTGCGACATCAGTCGCGCCTGCAAACCGACATGGCTGTCGCCCATTTCGCCTTCGATTTCCGCGCGCGGCACCAAGGCTGCGACCGAATCGACCACCAGCACGTCGATCGCGTTGGAGCGCACCAGCGTATCGACGATTTCGAGCGCCTGCTCGCCCGTGTCGGGCTGCGAGACGATCAGCTCGTCGATATTTACGCCCAGTTTTTTGGCATAAACGGGATCGAGCGCATGTTCAGCATCGACGAACGCCGCCGTGCCCCCGCCCTTTTGCGCCTCGGCGATCACGTGCAGCGCCAGCGTCGTTTTGCCCGAACTTTCCGGCCCGTAAATCTCGATCACGCGCCCACGCGGCAACCCGCCGACGCCGAGCGCAATGTCGAGCCCGAGCGAGCCGGTCGAGATCACCTCGACCTGCATCGTCTGTTTCGAGCCCAGCTTCATCGCCGACCCCTTGCCAAAGGCGCGGTCGATTTGTGCGAGCGCCGCTTCCAGCGCCTTGGCGCGTTCTGCGGTGGCTTTGTCTGCTTGCTTGTCTGAGGCTGCCATTTTGCTGTCGATGACCTTCAACGATACCGCCATTGGTAGCCTCCTGCGCTAGACCGAACGCCGGGTGCGTTCAATGCGTGATGCACCGTGTATCGTGTTTGTTCTTATGGAACAAGAGTAGAACGACAACCTCTTTAAAAAAACCGGCAGGATCACGGCATTCCGCTGCCGCCCGCTGCGCCATAGACTTGTCCGGTGGCGTAGCTGCCGCCACTTTCGGCCAGCAGAACGTAGATCCCGGCAAGCTCGCCCGGTTGCCCCGGGCGACCGAGCGGCGTCTGACCACCAAACTGCTCGAGCTTTTCCATCGTCGCGCCGCCAGACACCTGCAGCGGGGTCCAGATCGGCCCCGGTGCGACGCCGTTCACGCGGATTCCCCGCGACGCCAGTTGTTTGGCGAGGCTGCGGACATAATTGGTGGTTGCTGCCTTGGTTTGCGCGTAATCATACAGATCTTCTGACGGATCGGTTGCCTGCTCCGACGTCGTCCCGATGATCGACGATCCCGGTGCCAGATGCGGCAGCGCCGCCTTGATGAGCCAGAACGGCGCGTAGATATTGGTCTTCATCGTCCGGTCGAATTCCTCGGTGGAAATGTCGAGGATCGAGCCGTGGGTTTGTTGTCGGGCGGCATTGCTGACCAGAATGTCGAGCCCACCAAGCGTATCGACTGCGGTCTGGACCAGGGTGGTGCAGAAATCCTCGCTGCACAAATCCCCGGGGATGGCGACTCCGACTCGGCCCGAAGCGCGGATCAGATCGATCACGTCCCGGGCATCCGCCTCCTCTTCCAGCAGATAGTTGATGGCAACGTCGGCTCCTTCGCGCGCGTAAGCGATGGCGGCCGCCCGTCCCATCCCGGAGTCGCCACCGGTAATCAAAGCCTTGCGACCGGCCAGACGACCGGAGCCACGATAGGTCGATTCACCGTGATCGGGCCGGGGCCGCATGTCGCGCGCAAGGCCCGGCCAAGGCTGGCTCTGGCGTTCGAACGGCGGTTTGGGACCAACCTTTTGCGGGTTTGTCAAAGCGGATGGCGAAATGTCTGAGCTGGAAAGTGCCACGATCGGTCTCCGTGCCGGGATTGTGGCAGGAGAAACGGCAGAGCGCCGCGATGGGTCCGCATCAGGCCGGCTTTGTTGGGTTGATCGTGATCAGCCCCCCATCAGCCGCCTGATTAGCCCAATGCCGCCAATGCCTTGGAAACCCCATCCATCGTGAAAGGTTTGGCCAGAGTCGGACGATCGCGATACTCTTCCCCGACGCTATCATGCGACCCGCCGGTCGCGAAAACGAACGGAATGCCCTTCTCCGCAAGCACCGCCGCGATCGGGAAGCTCTTCTCCCCGCCGCGCAAATTGACGTCCAGGATGGCAGCGTCGATGCCACCCGCTTCAATCAACGCCAGCGCGGCCACAACGCTATCCGCCGTGCCGCCATGACGCTTTCCCAAGACATCGAGAAAATCCTCGATCATCATCGCAATCAAGGGTTCGTCCTCGACGATCAAAATGGTCTGTGGCCCGCTCATAATAGGCCCTTAGCCGGGCATGCCGGAATGCGCCAAATCATTTCGCACCCAATACCGCCCGCACCGCTTCAGCAAGCTGTTGTACCGAAAACGGTTTTGCCAGGAAGGCGACGTTGTCGAGATCGATCGACTTGCGAATCGTCTCCTCGGCATAGCCCGACATGAACACGATCGGCAGATCGGGATAGCGCGCGCGCGCTTGCCGCACCATGGTCGGTCCATCCATCAACGGCATCATCACGTCCGATATGAGCAGATCGGGCTTTGGGCCGGATGCCAACAGTTCGAGCGCAGCCTCCCCATGTTCGGCGCACAGCACGGTATAGCCCTGCCGTGTCAGCGCCCGTTCGGCAACGGCCCGCACCATGTCCTCGTCTTCGACCAGCAGGATCGTGCCTGTGCCCCAGAGATCGACCGGCTTCTCGCGCGGCAAAATCCGTGCGGGTGGCGCTTCCGCCAAGGCACCGACGGTGTGGACCGGCAAGTAGATGGTAAATACCGCCCCCGCCTGCCCGCGCGGTCCAGCCTTCACATTATCGGCAAAGATATAGCCACCCGATTGTTTGACGATCCCATAAACGGTGGACAAACCGAGCCCGGTGCCCTTTCCCACCTCCTTGGTCGTAAAAAAGGGCTCGAAGATTTTTGGCAGCACATCGGGCGGGATACCGCCGCCGGTATCGGCCACTTCAAGCACGACATAATCGGCGGCCGGAAGGATATCCGATGCGAGCTTGCGCACTTCGGCGGTGGTGACCGCATAGGTCTGGATCGCCAGCGTGCCGGTGCCGCGCGGATCCTTCGCCATCATCGCATCGCGCGCGTTCACCGCGAGATTGACGACGACCTGTTCGAGTTGCCCGGGGTCTGCACGCACCGGCCCCAGGTTGCGCCCATGTTTGACGGTAAGCGTGACGCTTTCGCCCAACAAGCGCTTAAGCAAATTGGTGACTTCGGAAATCACGTCGGGCAGTTGCAGCACTTGCGGCCTGAGCGTCTGCTGGCGGGAGAAAGCGAGCAATTGCCGCGTCAGGCTGGCCGCGCGGTTGGAGTTGGCGCGGATTTGCTGGATGTCGTCATAATCACTGTCGCCGGGCGAATGGCGCATCAGCATCAAATCGCAATGCCCGATGATCGCGGTGAGGATGTTGTTGAAATCGTGCGCAACACCGCCCGCGAGCTGCCCCACCGCCTGCATCTTGGTGGCCTGCGCCACTTCGCGCTTCAGCCGCGTTTCCTCGCTATTGTCCTTGAGGCTCAACAACACTGCCGAATTGCCGAGGCCGCGCGCACCCGCGATCGACAGGGCGACCGGCTCGTCGGGATGATCCTTCAGCCGCACCGCAAGGTCGGTTGAATGCGTCGCGCCACCGGCAAAACGGCGGATCGCGTCGGCGACCACACCCTTGTCTTCGCGCACCAGCAAATCGCCGGGATAGATGGGCGGGCTGTGCGGATCGACCGCCGCCGCCCGCGCAAAGGCGTCGTTCATCTGCACGAAGCGCCCGTCGCCGCCGATCAAGGCAACGCCGAACGGCATCAACGACACCAGGCTCTTGATATGCGCCGCCGCGCTTTCGCCAATGGCAGGCTGGCTATTCTCTTCCTCGTCGATCAGCGCGACCAGCATCGGCGCGTCTTCCCCATCGAGAAACGGGATCTGGAGAACGCGCAACGGGTTCTGCGCCAGCCCTTCGCGTTCGAACCGCGCCATGCCGTGCGAGTCGGTGATCAGAAAGCGCGCAAAGTCGCGACCGACGATCGCGCCTTCCTCATGCCCCATCGCGCGTGCCCGCAACACGCGGTTCGCCGCCCGGATCCGCCCGTCGGGATTGATCAACGCCGCCATGATCCCGGCGCTGCCGAGTCGATCGCCCGTCGCTCCCGAGATCAAATTCTCCATCGTCTGGGCGAGATCCAGGCCCTGCGTTGCATGGAAACGCCAGACCAGAAGGTTGCCGTCTTCGCCGGCCCGCGTCACTTCGGCGGAAAGCTGCGCGCCTTTGATGAGGAGTCGGGCGACTCCCGCCGAGCCATCACGCCAGGCGGCGCGTCCGGCAGCCCCCAAAAGCTCCACACCAGTCGCATCAAACGGCAGCCCCGGCGGGGTCGCAAAGCCGCCGAACAGCGTCTCGTAGCGATTGTTGGCGCACACCAACCGTCCGGCTCGATCGGTCACCGCAATCGCATCCGGGCTGCTCTCCGCAACCGTACGCGCGACGCTCCAATCCGGCTCGGCAGCGAGTTCCGCGGTGCGCGGGAACAGACGGCGGAACAACAGCAGCCCGCCCGTCGCCACGAGCGCGGTCGCAAAGAACGCCGCCGCAATCGGCGCGCTGCCGATCACCACCAGAACGATCGCCGCAGCCGCGCAGCCGCAGCCAATCGCGATCAAAGCTGCGCCGCGAGACGGGTTCGGAGACGTTGGAAGCGATGCCATCCGCACCTGCATTGGGCGATGCGCCGGGAGCGTCAAGGGCAAAGCGGCCAGACACCGCCGCACCGCGCCACCCGTCCAGGCGGCGCGGTGCAGAATACCGCCTTTACCAGACCTTCACACGGTCAGCCGGGGCAAGATACAGCTTCTCGCCCGCCTTCACGCCGAACGCCTTGTACCAGGCATCGACGTTGCGCACCTCGGCGGTGCGGAAGGGCCCGGGCGAATGTTCGTTCGAAATCACCTGCGAACGCAGCGCCGGTTCGCGGAACTTGATCCGCCAGACCTGCGCATAGCCAAGGAAGAAGCGCTGGTCGCCAGTCAGCCCGTCGATCACCGGAGCAGGCTTCCCGCCAAGCGAGCGGTGATACGCATCATAAGCCAGCGCCAGCCCGGCAAGATCCGCCATGTTTTCGCCCAGTGTCAGCCCGCCCTTGATGTGCAGGCCCGGCAGCGGCTCATACGCGTCATACTGCTTGACCAGCTTGTCGGTCATCGCGGTGAAGCGTTTGACGTCCTCTGCGGTCCACCAATCGGCGAGCTTGCCGGTCGGATCGTATTTGCGCCCCTGATCGTCGAAATGGTGGCTCAGTTCATGCCCGATCACCACGCCGATGCCGCCGTAGTTGACCGCCGGGTCCGCCTTGGCATCGAAGAAGGGGGGCTGCAGGATCGCCGCCGGGAAGACGATCTCGTTCATCGGCGGATTGGCATAGGCGTTCACCGTCATCGGCGTCATGCCCCATTCGGTGCGATCGATCGGCTGGCCGAGCTTGTGCAGATCGCGCTCATATTCAAACGCGTTCGCCGCCGCGACATTGCTGACGATGTCGTCGCGCTTCACCGTCAGCGCCGAATAGTCGCGCCACTTCGACGGATAGCCGATCTTGGGGGTAAAGGCGGCGAGCTTGGCGTGCGCCTTCACCTTGGTTTCCGGGGCCATCCAGGTCAGATTGTCCAGCCGCACGCTCATCGCCGCGATGATGTTCTTGACGAGCTGGTCCGCCGCCGCCTTGGTCGCGGGCGGGAAATATTGCGCGACATATTCCTGGCCGACCTGTTCGCCCATCGCCCCGCTGACGATCCCCACGCCGCGCTTCCACCGCACCGGCTGCTGCGGCGCACCGCTCAGCACCGTGCCATAAAAGGCGAAATTGGCGTCGTTGATCGGCTTGGCGAGAACGCCGGCGTAGCTGCGCAGCAAGCGCAGGATCAGGAAATCCTGGACCACCTGGACCGGGGCATCGGCGAAAGCCTTGGCTTCGTCGGTCAACGCGCTGGGCATCCCGACCAGATAATTGCCCTGGCCTGCGGTCCCCGCCGTCTTCATGTAGACCTCCCACGGGAAGCCCGGGGCCTTGGCCGCGAAGTCAGCCGCCGACCACTTATTGTAGGTCAGATCGGAATCGCGCGATTTGATGCGGTCCCAATGCGCGGTCGCCAGCGTCTTTTCAAAGGCGTAGACCGCCGCGCCGCGCGCCGCGGCATCGTCCACACCGGCGAGGCCCAGCATCTGCACCTGATAGGCCTGATATTTTGCGCGCGTGTCGGCGAGCTTGGGGTCGTCCTTCAGATAATAATCACGATCGGGCAAGCCGATGCCCGATTGGCTCAGCCCGACGATGTAGGTATCGGGGGCCTTGTCGTCCTGGCCTACGCCCATGCGGAACAGGCCGCCCACGCCAATCCGTTGCAGCTTGGCCATCTCGACCGCCAGCGCAGTCTTGTCGCCCGCTGCGCGGATTTCGGCGATCCACGGCTTGATCGGATCGATGCCCTTGGCGTTGATCGCGGCGTCATCCATGAAGCTCGCATAGAAATCGCCGATCTTGTCGCCGGGACGCTTCGCCGCAGCATCCAGGATCGTGCGGGTCTGTTCCAGCGAGCGGTCGGCCAAGCGGTTGAACATACCGTACGTCGCCTTGTCCGCCGGAATCTCGGTGGCTGCTTCCCACTTGCCGCCTGCGAACTTCACGAAATCATCACCCGGCTTAACGCTGGTGTCCATGCCGGCAATATCGAGCCCGAACGCGCCGATCTCGGCACCGGCCGCTTTCGGCGCGGGCTCTGCCTTCGCTGCAACCTTGGGCTTCGGTGCCGGATTTGCGTGGGTCACCCCCACCAGTGCCGCAGACGCGAGCAGGGAAACCGTGACCAACGAACGACGCATGCAAAAATCCTCTCAACGGACATTTAATGGAGCGTGTTGTAACCGCATGACACATTCCGTCAAATCGCTTGTTTCGGCCCTTTTTGCGCAGCACGCCTGCGCCATTTGCGACCGATGCGGACGCGCCACACCAGTCCGGCCAGAAAAAAACCTGCCGCCGACAGCGCTACAGCGATCAAAATCAGGCCGACAATCGTCGCCGGACCACCCTGCGAAACCAGCCAATGGAGCAGGCCGACATTGGCCTTCACATTGCTGGCAATCGGCGCGCCCGGCACGCTGCGATCGAGCCGCAACACCCAATGCCCGAGTTCGTAGGCGCACCAGAATAGCGGCACCGTTGTGACCGGGTTGTGCAACAACGTCGTCCCGACGGCGACCGGTACGTTGGCACGCACCGGAAGCGCAGTCACCGCCGCCAGGGGCATGTGCGCGAATGGGAACAGGACGCCCGTAAAGAGCCCCAAAGCGACGCCCCGCGGCACCGAACGACGCGTAAAGCGCCACAATTCCGGGGCGAGAATGCGGTGCGCAACGGGACGAAGATAGCGATTCGCCTCCACGCTTTCCCGCGTGGGGATGTGGCGACGCGCGAATGCGATGATCTGTGCCGTGCGGCGGGCGCGGATGACGACGTCAACCACGGTCGCGCATCAGCCTCCCTTGCTCGCGCTTCCAGTCGCGTTCCTTGATCGAATCGCGCTTGTCATGCGCCTTCTTGCCCTTGGCCAGCGCCAGCTCGACTTTCGCGCGGCCCTTGGAATTGAAATAGACCATCAGCGGCACGAGCGTCATGCCCTCGCGCGCCACCGCGCCGTGCATCTTGTTGATCTCGCGCTCATGCAACAGCAGCTTGCGCGCGCGCTTGGGCTCATGGTTGAAGCGGTTGCCGTGGCTGAATTCGGGCACGTTGGAATTGATCAGCCACACCTGCCCGTCCTTCACCTCGGCATAGCTTTCGGCGATCGAGCCGGTGCCGCTGCGCAGGCTCTTCACCTCGGTCCCGGTCAGCGCGATGCCCGCTTCATAGACGGTATCGATCGCATAATCGTAACGCGCGCGCCGGTTCTCGGCGACGATCTTGGTTTTTTCGAAAACGGGGGGCTTTGGACGGGCCATAAGAGCGGCGATGTAGGCGCTGTCGCCGCGAAACAAAAGCCACAAGCGCAGATTGGCACCGACCCACCGCAAGATCGCACATTTTGCGCAGGTCGCGCGCGTTGTTCGCTCGCTATGCGCGCGCCAATCCTATAAGGTGAGGGTATGACCGAGTGCCTGAGCCCCAAATTCGCGACGCACAGCTTCGCCATCGCCATCGATGCCGCCGACATCGATTTCATGGGCCATGTCAACAATGCCTCCTATCTCAAATGGGTACAGGATGCGGTGGTCAGCCACTGGCAGCGCTTTGCCCCGGCAGAAGCGCTGGCGACTCACGCCTGGGTCGCGCTGAAGCACGAGATCACCTATCGCAAGCCGACCTTTCTCGACGACGAAGTGATCGCCACCGTGCTGCTCGAAAAGGTGCAGGGCGCGCGCGCTTTCTACGAAACGATCATCAAGCGCGGCGAAGACGTGCTCGCCGAAGTCAAATCGAGCTGGTGCTGCCTCGACGCCACCACCCTGCGCCCGGCCCGCCTGGCGCGCGACGTGATCGACCGCTTTTTCGCCAAGGATTGAGCGGCGGGGGCGCACTTAACGCCTCGCATCTCCCCCAACCGTTCGTTTCGAGCGAAGTCGAGAAACCCCGCGCAACGCAAGCTGCCATTTCTCGACTACGCTCGAAACGAACGGGGAAGGTGCGACAATCTGTCCCGGTGCAGTGTTGCCAGAGTGAGCATGTGTGATTTCGCTCCACTTGCAGCCATGAACCCCACCTCATAGGCTGCCCAAATGCGGTCATTCGTTTTATTGCTTCTGCCATTCCTTTCAGGCTGTGACGCGTGGCCCACCGTCGTCGACAATCGAGCAAATTCACAGTTGATGGTGCGGTATCTCCAGAAGGACTATAACCACTGGTCGGGCTCATTCCCTATCTCGGCTGGAAAAGCGATGCCGTTGGCGCGAGCTCATTGGATACAGGACATACGCGCAATTCAGATCAAAGATGGAGTGCGTCTCTACTCTTTGTCCGGTGATGCCATGCGGTCAATTCAAGACGCGTGTCCGAGTAGCGAGCTGGAACGACGCTTCTCTACAGCGGGAAACTGCTACTTGGTCTACTTGGGCAAGGGACGATTGCAAACGATGGCTGTTGTGCCGCAAGGGCTCGAATACGAGCAGGTCGGGAACGGCAGCTAACACGCGCCTGCCGCCGAAAGCCGCCTGTCCGCTTCCCACCAACCCCAAACGTCCCTACCCCCTCAAACCAACCCGGCCGCCGCCAGCCCCGCATCCACCGCGCGCTGGCTCGTCTCGCTCGGCCAGGTCATCGGCAAGCGCAGCGCTTTCGGAAAGTCCGGCCGCACCCGGCTCAGCGCATATTTCACCGGCCCCGGCGAAGCATCGGTGAACAGCGCCACATGCAGCGCGAAAAGCCGGTCGTGCAGCTCCAGCGCCGCCGCATAGTCCCCCGCCGCACACGCCGCCTGGAACGCCGCGCACAAAGCCGGCGCGACATTGGCGGTCACCGAAATGCACCCCACCCCGCCGGTCGCGTTGAACGCCAGCGCCATGTCGTCATTGCCCGAAAGCTGCACGAACCCCGCCGGGCACGCCGCGCGCTGCGCCGATGCGCGCTGGATCACCCCCGTCGCATCCTTGATGCCGACCACGCTGGGGAAGGCATGCGCAATCCGCGCGACCGTCTCCACGGCAATGTCGGTCACGGTGCGACCGGGCACATTGTACAGCACGATCGGCAAGTCGCACGCCTGCGCCACCGCCTCGAAATGGCGGAAGATGCCCTCCTGATTGGGCCGGTTGTAATATGGTGGCACCATCAGCGCGGCATCTGCGCCCGCCGCCTTGGCCGCCTTGATATTCTGGATCGCGACGCGCGTGTCGTTGGAGCCCGCCCCCGCGATCACCGGCACGCGGCCCCTGGTCTGGTCGACGCAGATGCCGACGATGTGGAAATGCTCCTCCACGCTCAGCGTTGCTGCTTCACCGGTGGTGCCGCAGGGCACGAGACCGGTCGAACCCTCGTCAATCTGCCATTCAACCAGATCGCGATACGCCGACTCATCGAACGCGCCGTCGGTGGAGAACGGCGTGACGAGCGCCGGGATTGATCCCGAAAACATGGTTAAGTTGCTCCTGAGAGACGGAATTCCGTCGCATTTTTAGATTTGTCGCGCGACAAATACGGACGAAAGGCATATTCTGTCCACATGATTGCTTCGCTCCTTAAATCAGCCCTGTTGCTGGCGGGGGTTTCCACCATCGCGGTGACGTCGAGCGACGCACAGGATCAACTCGGCTGGGGCCGGGCAACACAGGTGCTGGCGGGCACGACCGCAACCAACGCCGCGCTGGCGGCGTCGATCGCCGAGTGGAAGGCGCTGCAACAACCGAGCGGCTATAGCTTCGAACGCTATGCCCGCTTTCTCCTCGCCCACCCCGGCTGGCCCGGGGAAATGGGCCTGCGGCGTGCGGCGGAGCGGTCGCTCGATCTGGGCGGTTGGTCGCCCTCCACCGTTGTCGCATTTTTCCACCGGTTCCCAGCTTTGACGGGTTCAGGCCGCACGCGCTTTGCCGAGGCACTGGCGGCCACGGGCGTGCGCGAGGAGGCCAATGCGGCTGCGCGCGCCGCCTGGGTCGCAGGGTCGCTCTCCACCGCCGATGAAGCGCGGATCATTACCGGCTTTGCGAACGCGCTGACGCCCTCCGACCATAATGCGCGGATGGACATGCTGCTGTGGCAGGGCGCGCTTGCGGCGGCACAGCGGCAGATGGCGCTGGTCAGCCCCGCCTGGCAACCGGTGTTCGCCGCCCGCCTTGCCTTCCGTACCAACGCCCCCGATGCGGCCGAGCGTGCAGTAGCGACCCAGCAATATGGCGCGGCCGATCCGGGCTGGCTGGCGGATCGCGCCAATTGGCTGCGGAGCACTGGTGCCTCCGCCAGCGCGCGCACCTTGCTGGCGCAGCGTCCGGCGCTGGCGATGATGCCCGGCAGCCCCGAACAATGGTTCGAAGTGCTGCTGACCAACGCCAAGGCAGCCGCAGCAGACGGTCAGGCGACGCTGGCATATGATATCGCCCGCAAGGTCAGCGATGCCTATCCCGCAGGCACCGACGTCAGCACCCGCCCCTATGGCGAGCGCGACGACTATACGAGCCTCACCTGGCTGGCCGGACAGACCGCGCTGAAGCAACTCGCGCGCCCGGCCGATGCCGTGCCGCTGTTCCTGCTCTATGCCAGTGCATCGCGGACTCCAACAACGCAGTCCAAGGGCCTGTACTGGGCCGGACGTGCGGCAGAGGCCGCCGGGCACCGCGACGAGGCCAATGGCTATTATGCGCGCGCAGCGGGCTTCCACGACCTGTTTTACGGCCAATTGGCGAGCGAGCGCATCGGCCAGCCGCTCAATCCGCCGGGCGACCCGATCCTGCGCCCGGTCGCGCCGGAAATCCGCGCGGCTTTCTATGCGCGCGAGACGGTACGCGCCGCGCAATATCTCGGGACGACGGCGGCGTGGGTCGACCAGACCGCCTTCGTCCGCCAGATCGCGATCGACGCCAAGACCGATAGCGACCATGTCCTGTCGACCGAATTGTCGCGCACGCTCGGTCGCCCCGATCTGGGCGTCATGGTCGGGCGCAGTGCGCTGCAAAATGGCCTGAGCGAATATTCCACCGTCGGCTTCCCCAATGTCCGCGTGCCCGTCGCAAGCCAGGACGACTGGACGATGATCCACGCCATCGCCCGCCAGGAAAGCCAGTTCGACCGCGCCGCGATCAGCCATGCCGGCGCGCGCGGGCTGATGCAGTTGATGCCGGGAACCGCCCGCGACACCGCGACCAAGCTCGGGCTCAGCTACGATCCGTCGGCGCTGACCACCGATACCGATTACAACATCATGGTCGGATCGACTTATTTCCGGCACATTTACGGGATTTACGGCAGCTACCCGCTCGCCGTTGCCGCCTATAATGCCGGTCCCGGCAATGTGAACAAATGGCTGCGCGCCAATGGCGACCCGCGCTTGCCCGGCGTCGATATGGTCGACTGGATCGAGGCGATCCCGATCTACGAAACCAAGAATTACGTGCAGCGCGTGCTCGAAAATGCCGTGGTCTATGATTTGATGAACCCGAGCCGTTCGCGGTCGTCGGGCGCGAACCGGATCAGTTGGTATCTTGGGAAGAGCACCCCAGGCTGAAACACCCCATCTTGGGGATGACAGCGCACCGGCAGATGTGGTGTAGCATCCGCGATGGACGATCGCCCCAATTACATGACCCCGGCGGGCTATGCCGCGCTCAGTGCCGAATATCAGCAGTTGCTGGGCGATGAGCGCCCCAAGCTGGTCGACGTCATCTCCTGGGCGGCGGGCAATGGCGACCGCTCGGAGAATGGCGACTATATTTACGGCCGCAAACGCCTGCGTGAAATCGATCGGCGGCTGGGGTTTCTCGCCCGGCGGATGAAGGCGGCTAAGGTCATCGACCCAGCAGCGCAGCCGGACCGGGGGCGCGTATGGTTCGGGGCGACGGTGACGATCGCCGACCCTGAAGACTTTAGCGACACCGCCGAACGCGTACTGACGCTGGTCGGCGACGACGAGACCGACGCCGCCGCCGGGCGGATCGGCTGGAACGCGCCGATCGCGCGGGCGCTGCGGGGGGCCGCAATCGGCGACGTGCGCCGCGTTACACTCCCGGCAGGCGAGCGGCAATATGAGGTGATCGCGATCTCCTATCCGTGAAGAAACGCCAACACGCGACGGAAACTGCAGGATTTACGACGGATTCGTGACGAACCCCGATGACTTCGCGCGCTTGGTGCTACAGCACGGTAATCGCGCGCAAGACGATGCGCCGAGTAAAAGGTTGATGACAATGGCAGTGGTGCAGCGGGTGTTCGTCACCGGCAAGGTTCAAAATACGGGATTTCGGGACTGGGCGGTGCGCCGCGCGCAGGAATTTGGCGTGACCGGATGGGTACGCAATTTGAAGGACGGGCGGATCGAAATGCTTGTCGCGGGCGAGGATGACGCTGTCACGGCAATGACCGAAGCGTGCCGACAAGGGCCTCCCCTCGCGCGGGTCGACCATCTGGAAGCCAATGCCGACGGCGAGCGCGTCCCCAAGGGGTTTACCAAGCGCTTCACCGCCTGAGCGGCAGGCGGAACGGCGTATCGTGTCAGTTTCTTGTAGGCGAGCCGCGTCGGGCGGTCCGCCGCATCGCCCAGGCGACGGCGCTTGTCTTCCTCATAGCTCTCGAAATTGCCCTCGAACCATTCGACATGGCTGTCGCCCTCGAACGCGAGAATGTGCGTGGCGAGGCGATCGAGGAAGAAGCGATCGTGGCTGATCACCACGGCGCAACCTGCGAACGATTCGAGCGCCTCTTCCAGCGCGCGCAGCGTCTCGACGTCGAGATCGTTGGTCGGTTCGTCGAGCAGCAGGACGTTGCCACCCTCCTTCAGCATCTTGGCCAAGTGAACGCGGTTACGCTCACCGCCCGAAAGCTGGCCGACCTTCTTCTGCTGGTCCTGCCCCTTGAAGTTGAACGCGCCAACATAAGCCCGCGTGCCCAGCTCCTGCTTGCCGAAGCGGAAGATTTC
>OFRL01000489.1_pt1 | contig 18333 bp, 21 predicted proteins | sample 1543121 | NCBI WGS metagenome assembly OFRL01 (sample SAMN07774228, study PRJEB24372) | wastewater metagenome | isolation source: Lake Maggiore Cannobio | place: Italy: Cannobio | collected 2016-01
CTCTTCATTACCCTGGCGGCCACCGGTCTTGCCGTGCAGTTCGGCCTGCAGGCGGCCATCAACATGGCCTCGACCATCCAGCTCATTCCCGCCAAAGGTATGACGCTGCCGTTCATTTCCTATGGTGGGTCCTCGGCGCTCGCCATGGCGATCTGCCTCGGCATGCTGTTGTCGCTGACGCGCGAGCACGCCGGCTTGAGGGAGGCCGTGTGATGGCGCACGGCGGGCCCGTTGTCTTGGCGACTGGCGGCACCGGCGGGCACGTGTTCCCGGCCGAAGCGCTGGCCGGCGAACTCGAGTCGCGCGGCGTGCCTGCCGAACTTCTTGCGTCGCGTGCCCACGCGGCGATCACCTCCGCCGGCCTCCCGAGCGACGCGGCGGAACGCGACGTGGCGAGCCTCAGTGGTGGAGAGCGCGCCCAGGCGGCTGTCGCCACCGCACTCGTCTCCACACCCGGACTCGTGATCGCCGACGAGCCACTCGCCGGACTCGATGCCACACGTGTGGGCGCCCTCGCCGCACTGCTGATGGAGCAGCGCGCGACGCGTGTGATCGTGACGCACGACGTGACGCAGTTCAGCGCCGCTACGGTGCGCCTTCATCTTGATCGCGGCCGCGCTGTTGATCCGTCCGCACAACGAGTGGAACCACCGTACCAACCAGTTGAACAGTTAATGGAACAGCGCGGCCCTGTGCTCCTCCAGCTCTTCGCCGCCACAAGTTCGGCTCGCCACGGAGTTGGCGGGGTGAGTGCCACGTTGCACGCAGGTGAGCTGCTGCTCGTCCGCGGTGAGACGGGGAGTGGGAAGTCCACGCTCCTCGCCCTTGCTGCGGGAACGCTTAGCGCTGATGCGGGTGAACGGCACGTCACGGCGTCCCGTATTCGCTATGCGCCGCAGGATCCTGGGCTGCTCCTTGGCGCGCGCTCAGTGCATGAGCTCTTGCCAGCAGGTGAGTGGCCGCGCGCCGCAGAAGTTGCCGCGGCGCTCAACGTTGCAGATCTGTTGGATCGTTCCGCCGCGCGTTGCTCCGATGGTGAGCGGCGTCGCCTGGCGCTGGTGGTGGCGGCCGCCGCCGAACCGGATCTGCTGATTGCGGATGAGCCAACACTCGGTCTTGATGACGAGGCGGCGGCGCGCGTCAGCGCGCTCTTGGCGAGCCTTGCGGCACGCGGCGTTGCGCTCCTGGTGGCAACGCATGATGCGCGTCTGCAGATGCGTCACGCCCGCGTGCTGCAGCACCCTGAAGGTACGGCTCGTGCTGAAGAGTCAATAGAGCAGCCACTCGCTGAACGAGGTGTTGAGCTGGCGCGCGAACTGCTCACACCAGCACCGGTGAAGCGGCTACTTGGCGTCAGCAATCCGCTCACACGGTTCGGTCTCGCCGTCTTCTGGTTTCTCCTCTCGCTGATCAGTCCAGCAACGGCGCTGGCGCAAGGTGCTGTTGCCCTCCCCGCACTCATCGTTGCCTGGAGCTCTGGGGTGCAACTGATCTCTACGCTCCGACTCGCCGCCGCGTTAGTGCCAGCGATATTTGGAATGGTGCTTGCGAATCTCCTCGGCGGCGCAACGCCAGAGGCGGCGTTCGGCGCGGGGGTGCGACTCCTGGCTTTCGCCGCAGGGAGCCTCGTCTTGTTGCGACCGTTTGAACCGCTCCGCCTCGCCGATGCCGCCATGCAACACCTGCGCGCACCGTTCGCGCCAACGCTGACACTTCTTGCGAGCGCCGCAACGCTCCCGCCACTGATGAGTGAGGCGCGTGAGCGTCGCGCCATTCGCCGCCTGGCGAAGCGTGGCGTTGATCCTCTCCTCCTCGCCGACCTCTTTGATGCGGCGATCCGTGCCGTCCCGCGCCTTGCCACCGCCCTTGAGGTCCGCGCCGTTCGCCTCCCGTCACGGCTGCAACCCGCCACGGCGCTGCGACCTTCGCGCTTCGGGCGCGCCGACCTGCTGCTGATTCTGCTCAGCGCTGGCGGGCTCCTCTTCAGCGTTGCACGCGTCGTGATCGAGACGATTACACTCGGTTCATGAGTCCACTCGACGCGCGACCGGTTGCAGGCGACGTAGCGCCGCACTTCGCCCTGCGCGACGCGGATGGCACCGAGCGAACGCTCACCGTTGCGGCGGGGAGCTGGCTCGTCCTCTACTTCTATCCGAAGGACGACACTCCGGGCTGCACCATTGAGGCGTGTGAGTTCCGCGACGCAGAGCGCGCACTGCACGACGCGGGCGCCATCGTCTGGGGCGTAAGCCCCGACGACCAGGAGAGCAAGGCCGCCTTCCGCGACAAGTTCTCACTTAACTTTCCGATCCTCGCCGATGTGGGCCACAGCGTTGCCGAGGCGTACGGGGTTTGGGGGGAGCGGACGGTCGGCGAGCGGACCTTCACGGGGACGCATCGCGTGACGTTCCTGATCAACCCGAACGGCCACATTGCGCGTGTCTGGGGGAGCGTCACCCCTACGGGTCATGCGGCGGAAGTGCTCGCCGAGATCACGGCGCAGCGGGGCTAGCCCCGCACGAAATCCGAGCGAAACGGAGGGTTTTCGCCGAAGGCGTCCACGAGGAGCCCCTGCTAGAATTCAGGAAGAGATTGAGCGTCCACGTCGTCAGTAAGAAAGGTTGATTGTGGCCCTTCAGACGCAGGACTTCCTGGTACAGCCGGTCGATGCTTCATGGCTTCAATGCAACATTGAGTGCCAAGAGGCCTGCCCCGTTGGCACCAACTGCCGCGGCTACCTGAATCTCGCCGCCGAAGGGCGCTTCGAAGAGGGCTACCTCCTCTCCCGCGATCCGAATCCGATCGCCGCAATGTGCTCCTACGTCTGCTCTGCCCCATGTGAGCGCGCCTGTCGCCGCGGCGACATTGATCGCCCGCTCGCGATCCGCGCCATGAAGCGCTTCCTCGTGGAGTGGCACGCCGCCTCCGGCATCCCTGACGTTGCACCGCAGATCACGCCGCGTGCCGAGCGTGTGGCGGTGGTTGGCGCCGGACCTGCTGGCCTCTCCGTTGCGCGTGAACTCGCCGTCAAGGGCTACCAGGTCACCGTCTATGACAGCCTCCCGTACGGCGGCGGCACCATGCTGATTGGCGTCCCTGCCTTCCGCCTCCCGCGCGAGGCGATTGAGACTGACGTTCGCCTTATTGAGCAGCTCGGCGTGAAGTTCGTCTACAACACGCAGATCGGCAGGGACGTGACATTCGAGCAGCTCCAGAAAGACTTCAACGCGATCGCCATCTGCGCCGGCGCCATGGACCCGGTTGCACTCGATGTGCCAGGGAGTGACCTCGAGGGTCTCGTCTACGGCGTGGACTTTATGAAGAGCGCCAACCTTGGCGAACCGCTCAGCGTGGGCCGCGACATCGTGGTCATCGGTGGTGGGTACACCGCGATGGACTGCGCGCGCACCTCACTTCGCCACGGTGCTGATCACGTCACCATCGCCTATCGCCGTACTCGTTCAGAGCTCGTGGTTGACGAAGAGGAGCTCGGCGAGACGGAGCGCGAGGGCGTTGACATGGCCTTCCTGGTGTCACCACTTGAGTTGATCGGCGAGAACGGGAAGATCACTGGCGTGCGCATGATCAAGAATCGTCTCGGCGAACCAGACGCATCTGGTCGACGCAGCCCCGTTCCAATTGAGGGTTCGGAGTACATCTTGAAGGCGGACACGGTGATCCCCGCCGTCTCGCAGGCGGCCGACCTCACCTTCCTTCCAGTGCAGAGCAGCTTTGAGGTTGCGCGCGGTCGCGTGAAGGTGGATCCGGCAACGTACGCCACGAACATTCGTGGCGTCTGGGCCTGTGGCGACTTTGTCACTGGCCCCGCCACAATGATTGAGGCGGCGGGTCACGCCAAGAAGTGCGCCTATGCGATTGATCGCTACCTTGCCGGCGCAACGCAGGTGGTTGTTGATGCGAATGTGCGCATCACCAGTTCGTGGCGCCACGACATGCCAGAGTTCTACGACCGCATCCCACGTCAACACATCCCGGTCTTGCCGCTCGCCGAGCGACTCCCTTCGGGAGATGCCACGGTGAACTTCACGACGCAGGTGGAGCTTGGGTATGGCGCGCAGCAGGCGGTTGCGGAGAGCACACGCTGCCTGATGTGCAACTACAACATCTGGTTTGATCCGATGCGCTGCGTCCTCTGCGGCGCATGTGCCGACGTCTGCCCCGAGGGGGTCATCCACATGGTGGACATCAATCAGCTGAAGTCCGAGGGGGCGCTCCCTGAGCTCTCCGAGGCGTACGGCTGGGAGAACGGGGGGGCGATGATCCTGGACGAGGAGCGCTGCATCCGCTGCGCCCTCTGCGTCAAGCGCTGTCCGTTCGACGCTATTACGATGGAGAAGTTCGAACTACAGGAGATCAGCTCGGATGGTCGCCTCTATAAGGAGTCCTACCGAGATGGGCAGTTGGCCGGAGTCGCCGGCACAGGGGGAGGGGCACAGTGAGCCTTATCGGACGCGTAGACCAGGCGATCCGCCGCTCGTCCGCGTGGCGCTCCATCTTCCGCAACGCCTACCCGAACGACGAGCGGAGCCGCGCCTATGCGGTGATGAACAACGTCTTCCTCCACCTTCACCCAGTGCGCGTGCGACAGCACGCCGTGAAGTTCGCCTACACCTTCTGCCTTGGCGGCTTGAGCTTCTTCCTCTTCCTCGTCCTGACTGTCACTGGCGTCTATCTGATGTTCTTCTACGCCCCGTCAGCAACGCAGGCGTATTCAGACATTCTGAAGATCCAGACGCTCGTCCCGTTCGGACAGATCACGCGCAACATCCATCGATGGGGGGCGCACCTGATGGTCTTTTTCGTCTTCCTCCACATGATGCGCGTCTTCTATCACGGTGCCTACAAGCCACCACGCGAATTCAACTGGGTGGTTGGCGTCCTCCTCCTCTTCCTCACGATCATGCTCAGCTTCACCGGCTACCTGCTGCCGTGGGACCAGATCGCCTACTGGGCGATCACGATCGGTTCAAACATGGCCGGCTACGCGCCACTCTTCAACACGCCATCCAAGCTCCTACTTCTCGGCGGACTTGAGGTGGGCCAGAACACGCTGCTGCGCTTCTACGTGCTGCACGTGATGGTGCTGCCACTTCTCGCCGCAGTCTTCCTGGCGGTCCACTTCTGGCGGATCCGCAAGGACGGCGGAATCAGCGGGCCACTATGAGCGAGGCGCAGCGATGAGCGACGAGCAGCGCCCAGCACCCGTTGCGCCGGTTGATCCGTCGCGACGTACGGAGATTGATAAGCAGCGCGTCCCAATGGCGGCACGACCGTATCGACTCCTTGCGCTGGTGAAACAGGACGCGGTTGTCCGCGTCCAGAAAGAGCCAGATGACACGGTGATGACTTGGCCGCACCTGCTCACAATTGAGTTTTTCTCTGCTGTAGCAATGAGCATCCTGCTCCTGCTGCTCGGCCTCTTCATCAATGCACCACTTGAAGAGCTTGCTAATCCAAATGTCACGCCGGCAGTTGCCAAGGCGCCGTGGTACTTCTTGGGGCTGCAAGAGTTGCTCGCGTACTTCCATCCAACTGTTGCTGGCGCGCTCTCGCCGATCGGCATCCTTGTTGGCAGCGCGCTGATCCCGTATCTGGATCGCCGCAACATTCACAGCACGCGACCATCGGATCGGAAGCTTGAGGTTTCGCTCTTCTCCATCCTCTGGGCGCTCGGACTCGTTGTGACCTTCATCGGCATCTTCTTCCGTGGTCCTGGCTACTCCTTCATCCTGCCGTGGGTCAACGGCTTCTTCTTCAGCTTGTGATCGGAGCGCACTGATGAGCCACTACCAAGTTGAACCAGCAGATCAGTCGAAGGCGCTGACCGCGCAGACGATCAAAGCGCTACGTCACGAAGAGGTGCAGGGGATCTCGCGACGCCGACTGATGCGCACCACCATCGGCGCAGGATTTGGACTCTGGCTTCTTGAAGTAACGGCGGGGACGCTCGGCTTCCTCTGGCCAAACCTTGAGGGCGGATTCGGCGGCAAGGTTCAGGTCGGCACCTTTGACACGTTGAAGAATCAGAACGCTGGCCTCCCATTCGCCGAGGGTTACCCGGTCTACTTCCAGGAGGCACGCGCCTTCATCATGCTCGTTGACGCTACGCGACCAGAGTTCGTCTCTGGTGAGGATCTGACCGGCGACGGAACGGCGCTGAATGTCCGCGCCCTCTATCAGCGCTGCCCGCACCTTGGCTGCAAGCCGAATCCGTGCATTAAGACCTACTGGCTCGAGTGCGCCTGCCACGGCAGTCGCTACGACCGACTCGGCACCAAGGCGGACGGCGTTGGTCCTGCACCGCGCGGCATGGATCGCTTCTCGCTCACTGTTGATGCGAATGGCGTGCTGACGCTGGACACGGGGAAGATCAATCTCGGCAATATGCCGATCCCGCTTGGCCAGCCAGGCATTGAGGCGCCGCGCGCCGCAACGGGGTGCATCTAAATGACAGACGAGCAGCGCAACCTTCCAGCTCCAAGCGAGAAGCGCGTGCCGCCAACGCCGCGCCTCTCCAGCCCTGCGCCGATCCAGACGCACGGCCTCACCGCTGAGCGCGCGGCGAAGATCGTCAGTCAGAGCGGCTCGTCGCGCATGGCGGCGCTCCTCGGCGTTGCGATCGTCACCCTCTTTGTCATCGTCTATGCCTTCTACGATCAGGGGCTCCCTGGCGTCGTTGGCTCCTCACGGCTTGAGGCGGCGCGTGAAGAGCAGTATCTGGAAACGGTGAAGCGTGGCTACAACCTCTATGAGGCGAACTGCGCACGCTGCCATGGTGCGCAGGGGCAGGGCGGCATCGGTCCGGTTCTCAACGAGCAGGGGAAGCTCCTCTCGCACCTGACACCTTCCTACCTGATGAATGTGCTGACCGTTGGTGGTCGATACATCTGTGGCGATGCGAACTCGCTGATGGGTGTCTGGGCAGATACCAACGGCGGACCGCTGAACTATCGTGAGATTGAAGAGTTGATCGCCTGGGTGCGCGCCAGCAACAGTGACGAAGTTGAGGTTCGCGATCCAGCAACGGGCGAACTCGTGAAGGTCACCGGTTGGCGTGATCCGGCCTACGTGCCTGCTGCGGATGCAACGCCCGTGCCAGCCTGCTGGAAGGATGCCTTCGCCGTCTCTCCATCCCCGGCACCATCCGGCGGTTCTGTCAGCCCATCCGTTGCACCGAGTGGTGGAGTGGGTGGTTCGTACACGATCGTTGCGATGGGTGTGAAGTTTGACCTCACCACACTCACCGTGGACGCAGGGAAGAGCTTCCAGATCGTCTTTGACAATCAAGATGCAGGGATCCCACACAACGTTGCCATCCATGAAGGCTCGGTCACTTCCGTTGGCAAGGAGCTCTATCTTGGCGCGATCTTCCCTGGCATCGCGCAGCAGACGTACGACATCCCTGCGTTCAACGCTGGCAGTTACGTCTTCATCTGCACCGTGCACCCGAACATGGTCGGCACGCTGACGGTGAAGTGATGAGCAGCCTGCCAGCACCAGTCAGTGGATCGTCAGTCGCGCCGTTGAGCGAGGCTCCGCGCCGCGTCCTCTTTGGACTCTTCGACGCCGCCGGCTGGGGCTGGGCCACCTTCCGTGCCGTGCTCTGGACGCTCGTCATCATCTTGTTGCTCGGATACATCCCAGACCGCGCCTACTACCTCACCGTCTCACCAACTGTTGACCTTGGTCTGAACGCGGTCTCGCTGGTCAATATCTGCCCCGCAGAGAATGAGGGGCTCCCATGCCCTGCACCCGCTGGCGCACTGATCCCGTGGAAGAGCGGCCCTGCCGCAGCGCTTCCAGGCGCGGGTGAGGGTGGCGCACTGCTCCAGGTGGGAACGCATCTCTATTACGTTGGCGGTCGAGCCGCTGACGCAAAAGATGAGTTTGCCAATATTGCCAACGTTGCCACCGCAGCGATCGGCCCAGATGGGCTCAGCACCTGGAGCGCCGCAGCAGCACTCCCAGAGCCGCGCGCTCTGAGTGCCGCCGCATATCTCGCCGGTACCGCATATGTAATTGGCGGAACCTCTGCAACAGAGAGCGCAACCACAACGGTCTACGCTGGAAAGCCAGACACCGTCACCGGTCTCATCACGATGTGGACCTTAGTTGATGCGCTACAGCTTCCTGCGCCACTCAGCGGGGCATCAGTCGTTACAGTGAGCGATGGCCTGATTCTCCTTGGCGGCGCTGATGAGAGCAACGCACCGCAGACGAGCGTCTGGAAGGCCACACTGCAGGGCGATGGAACACTTGGCGCATGGGAGGAGGCAACGCCGCTCCCTGAGCCGCGCGCCAACGCCGCGGCAGTACTGGTGGGCGACGCAATCTGGCTCTGGGGTGGACGGGACGCAGACGGCGTGACCGGCGTCTCGCTCCGTGGCGACATCGCCGTGGCGAAGAGCCCAGCAACAGGCCACAGCGCGCCAGCCCCCGCAACACCTGACGAGCAGGGTGATGCGGCGATCGGCAGCATCTACAAGTGGAGCGCCACCAGCGGCGAAGGGGATCTCCCAACGCCACGCGAAGGTGCGGCGCTCTGGAGTGCAAACGGCACCCTCTACGTTGCGGGCGGCGTACAGGACGGCGTGGCGATCGGCAGCGTCTACTGGACCGCACCAGCCGCCGCGACTGGCATCACTACTTGGTACACCGTTGAGCAGGTGAACCTCCCCGCCGATCAGCTGCGCGTCAACGCGAGCGGCGTGGTGGTTGGACCGCAGGCGCTCCTTCTCGGGGGTGAAGATGCGAGCGGCGTTCCGGCAACCACCGCGCTCAGCGCGGGCACATCGCCGAAGGCGCCAGTCTTCCGCGCCGGACTCTTCGGCCTCACCGTGCCAGGACTCGCACTCCCTGGCGAAGTGGGCCAGCAGATCGGCTTCCTCTCCGCCGCCGGCGCATGGACACTCAACTTCGTCCTCCTCCTCGCCGCCGCCGTTGCGTATGCGCAACGCGAGCGCTTCGGCGCATGGGTGAGCCGCCTGCGCGGCCGCAAGGGCGCATCCGCCCGCTAGTTCAGCTCGCCACCGCCGTATACTTCCGCGAAACACCTGCCCGGGTGTGAAGTGGGAGGAAGCATGAACACAGCAACCGCGAAGCGCCTCTACGGCATCAACGCGTTCGTCGCGTGGCTCGGCTACGGCATGGTGCAGGTAGTGAACATTTTCGGCCTAGTGCCGCGGAGCACTCCATACGACCCAGGCAGTAACTTGTTTGGTGGCCATGCAGAAGGACTCGCTGGGGCCATCGGTCGCGTGTATGACTCCCACGGCTACTTCACCACCTGGTCCAACATTGTGGTGGCAATCACCCTGACGGCGCTCTACCTCAACCCAGAACGCACAGGTCGAATCTTCAACCGCCTTCGGAACACTGGACTACTGATGATCACGATGACGATGGTGCTCTACCACCTGCTCCTCGCAGGCTCAGCAAACCCGCAGAGTTGGTACGCGTTGACTAATCTGTTGCAGCACTACATCACCCCCGTGCTGACTATCCTCGTCTGGGCCATCGCAGGGCCGCGCGGCCGATTCCCGCTCAGCGATACGTTCGTCGTCTTCATCATCCCGATTGCGTATCTGGCCTACACGCTGCTGCACGGCGCGATTGCCTCGGTCTATCCGTATGGGTTCTTCAACGTCATTAAGTACGGATACGCCTCGGTCCTGATGTTGATGCTCGGCGTCATCGTTGGCGGGTACGTCGTGGCGCTCCTCTATCTGGGCGCCGAGCGCCTGCTTCGGCGACGGGGGAGCGCATAGGAGTTGGTGAGCCGGGCGGGGTTCGAACCCGCGACCAAGGGTTTAAAAGACCCCTGCTCTACCTCTGAGCTACCGGCCCGCGCAGATTCTCCCACGACGCGCTGGTCGGCGGGTCGTCTTCGTGGGAGAATTGCCGCATGAAGCGTGAATGGTCCATTGAGGCGGCAACGCAGGCCCTTACCGAACTGCGTCCCCTGATCGCGCTCCTGCGCGAGCAGCGCGCCGCCCTTGAGGGCCTGAAGCAGGAGCTGCTCCGACTCCGCAGGCTGGAGCGCGCCGGCGCTCGGCCAGGCGGGAGCGACCAGAGCGACCTTCAGGCGATTGATTCAGATAGCGCCACCCAGGAGGCGCTCGTCACCAGTTCGCTCGTTGAGGTGCGCATCCGCGCGCTCGTTGATCAGATGCAGGCGAGCGTTGATCGCGTTGCGTCGCGCGGGATTGAGCTGCGCGATATTGAGCGCGGTCTGATTGACTTCCCAGCGGCGGCGTTTGGGCGACCCTTCCTGCTCTGTTGGGAGGAGGCGGACGGCGAGGACGTCTCGTATGCACACAGCCTTGGTGAAGGCTTCGGTGCACGGCTACCGATCGGCGAGTTCCTTCGTCGTCACGCGCAGCCTGAGCGAGGGATTTGACGCAACGCGCCGAACTGCCGATACTCCGCAAGCGGGGTGGAGCAGTGGCAGCTCGTCGGGCTCATAACCCGAAGGTCGGTGGTTCGAATCCATCCCCCGCAACCAACTCCTACTTCCCCGATACGAACGCGTCAATCTCCTCCAGCGGTGCTACGCGTTAGACTGCGGGTATGAAACTCCTCACGGCGCTTGGGCTCACCGCGGTGCTCCTGGTAACGGGGTGCGGCGGCGGGAGCGCGGAAGCCACTCTAGCGCCTGAAGGATTTATGGATATTCCGCAACCTGTTCCGACCGAAATGTCTACCCCACAGTCATCGTGTCCAACTCCACTTCTTCAAACGCCGGTTGACCTATCAACGGTCACATCGATTCTTTATCCGGGACAGGAGCGAGGCGGAAATTACAAAGCTCACGGTGGTTTTGGTTTTGATAATGCGACCGATAATTCGGTAACGGTGAAGATCCCACTAGATGGCAAGATCACCCGTGTTGTTCGCTATAGAGAGATGGGCGAGATTCAGTATCTCTTTGAGTTTGATGGAGATTGTGGGGTCTCGTTCCGATTCGATCATTTAAGAAAATTGACCGCCAAGTTTGAAGCGGTAGTGAATGCGTTTCCGATAAAGGAAGACACTCGCACTGACCCAGTAAGTCCGCCCGTCGCTGTAACGGTCGGTGAAGTGATTGCCACGGAAGTTGGATTTCTCAATAATGTGTTTGTAGATTTTGGCGTTTACGATATGCGCCAGAAAAATGAAGCATCGAAAGATCCTGCTTGGGCGAGCGCTCATTCTGAGTATCCAGCAGATTCTTACGGTATATGTTGGCTTGATTCACTGCCTGAAGCTGACAGCTTGGCGGTAAAAGCACTGCCTTCTCGTGATGGCAGCAAAAATGGACAGACAAGCGACTACTGCGAATAGGTTTTTTCCAGTAAGGTCGGTGGTTCGAACCCATCCCCCGCAACCAACCGCTACTTCCCTGATACGAACGCGTCAATCTCCTCCAGCGAGGCGAATGGCCCCACCTGGTAATCAAGGACCTCCCCTGACGCGTTGAGCAGCAGGGTGAGCGGCGCCGCATTCACGGGAATCTGTCCGGCGATCGTGCCGTCCGCATCAACGAGGTTTTCCCAGGTTGCGCCGAGCTGCTCCGCCGCCTCAGCGGCGGGTCCCGCCGCATCCCTATAGAGAACGCCAACGACCGTTGCCTGCGGCGCGGCACTTGCCGCATATGCGGCGAGGAGTGGGATCTCATCACGGCACGGTACGCACCAGCTCCCCCAGAAGTTCAGCAAGATGCGATCTTTTCCGGCGGCGAGATCGCTCATCTCAAGGCTCGCCTGCGGATCGCTCAGTGTTGCTTCGCCACTGATGCTGATCGTTCGTCCGATCAGTTCTCCGGATGCTTGGCAGCCGCCCACCAGAAGTGCGAGCACGAGGAGTGCGCTGAGCTTCCTCACTTCACCGTCAGCGCACCGACCATGTTCGGGTGCACCGTGCAGACAAAGACGTATCCACCAGCTGCGAGCGGCGGGATGTCGTAGAGGCGCTCATCGTCGCCGTTGAAGATCTCCCCCTGGAAGAGTTCAGCGCCGACCGCGTCAACCGTCCCTTCATGGATCGCCACATTGTGCGGGATACCGACATCCATGTTGTGGAATCGGATCTGTGTCGGCACGTCTGCGGCGAGCTCAATGCTCGCCTGCTCAAACTTCACCGCCATGGCGCTGATCACCGTGATGCCGTCGCTCGGCGCCTCAGTGGGCGCGACGCTCTCTCCTGGTGCTGGAGCGCCTTCGCCAGCGGCTGGCGCAAAGAGGCCGAACTGCGATCCTCCGATGAGGATGAAGAGGATCGAGAAGAGAGCGAGGCTGATGCGCGGCGCGCGCTTCGGCTCGGGGTTTACAAGGTGACCAGAGCTATCCGCCTCCTCTACGGCGCGGTATTCGCGACCGGCATCGAGGAGCCACGCAATCAAGGCGATGGCGGTCATGAGTGCGCCAAGGAGGACGAAGGAGAGGCCGATCGCGGCGCCGAACAGCAAGACGGCAACGGCGACGCTCACCAAGAAGGGGAGGAGTGATGGGGCAGGAAGATGCACGCCGGCTGGCGGACCCGTTGGTGTGGCAGAGGCTCGGTCGTGCAGCTGCAGCGCGTCGCTGTGTGCAGCGCCGATCGCGTTATATTCGCGCACCGCTTCGCGACCCCAAGCGATCAGCGCCAAGACCATCGCGGTGCCAGAGACTGCGAGTGCGGCGCCGCCCATCGCAACGGAGAAGAAGAGCGCCGCGGCGGCAATGGAGATGAGGAACGGTGCAAGGCTTGGCCCAGGGAGGTGGATGCCCGCTGGCGGCTTTACCGCTGGGAGCGGCGGCATGCCGATCTGTCGGCTGGCCCGTCGATAGCGGAAGAAGACCCAGGCGTAGAACCCTGCAACGAGTGCGAGGACGCCGATCGGGATCAACTTAATCAGTGCACCCCAGTCGGGTGCGACGAGCGGTCCAATAAGGGAGATCACCCACTCAAGGAACGAGCGGAGTGCATCCACGTTCTGCGCCTCTCTAGGCTTCGGAGTTCATGGCGTGGATCAAGATGAGCGCCATCGTTCCCATCGCAACGCCGAGGGCGATCAGCAGGAAGGCGCCGCCGAGATCCTTCGAGACGACGTAGTAGATGGATCCAATGACGACGAAGATCAGCCCAAAGGCAGCCGCAAATTTCATACTCATAGTGTAGCGCGACCCGAAAAGCCCGATCTGGACCAATATATGGGGGATGAGCCTCCTCACCCTGCTCCCAGCGCACGGCCCCCTCCCCCAAGAGCCGAGTCTGGCGGCGGCACTCTACTGGTACTCGCCGCCAATCATCACGCTCCTCGTCGCCGTTGGGCTCGCTGCATGGTTCCTTGCACTGCGTCGCATCCGGCGTGAACACCCAGGGAACCCGGTGCCACGTTCGCGCACCGTGGCTCTACTTGGGGCTGCGCTGCTCTTGCTCCTCGCGCTCCAGTCAGTGATTGAGCGCTACGACACCACGCTCTTCAGCATCCACATGGTGCAGCACCTGCTCCTCCTCTTCCCGATCCCAATCCTCCTCCTCCGCGCGGCGCCGGTGACGCTACTGCTGCGACTCGCCTCGCCTCGTTGGCGCGCACGCCTCCTTGCGCTGCTACAGAGTCGCGCCGTTGGGGTGATCTCACATCCGCTGGTTGCCTGGATCCTGCTCGCCTTTGTGATGTGGGCGACACACCTCTCGCCGCTCTTTGATGTGGCGCTTGAGAACTCGCTCATTCATGACCTAGAGCATCTCCTCTATCTGACTGCGGCGCTCCTCTTCTGGGCGCCCGTCTTTTCGCTCGATCCGATTCGGCACCGCCTCTCACGGCCAGCGGCGCTCGTCTATCTCTTCACGCAGATGCCGCAGAACAGCTTCCTCGGCGTGGCGATCATGTGGTCGCCACGTGTGCTCTATCCGCACTACGAGAACCTGAACCGGAGCTGGGGCCCCTCGCCGCTCGAAGACCAGCAGCTCGCTGGCGCGCTGATGTGGCTGGTGGGGGACGCCCTCTTCCTCTTGGCGATCTTCGCCGTGCTCGCAGCCTGGATGCGCGCGGAGGAGCGACCCGCGTCGCGCTACGATACGGATGAACTGGCGCGGGAGCTCGCCGAGATTCGGCGGCGCGAAGTTGCGCTTGCAGAGCGACAGAAGGGGGAGGCCAAGTGAGTATCGCAATCGATCCGGTCTGCGGGATGGAGGTTCAGGTGGCGCCAGAGGCGCTCACGCTACTTCTTGATATTGCAAGCCTTCCAATCGCCAACCAGGCGGGGCGCCACAGCGGCGTCGCTGAATCAGGTGCGGCGGGCTCGGAGCGCTTCTACTTCTGCGGCCGTGGTTGCCTGCTCGACTTCCAGGACGAGCCGGACCGCTTCCTTGACGCGGGATTCCAGGCGTCTGGGATGTGATCTGGGTACTGAAGTGGTAAATTCTGGCGCATAGATCGGTCGCCTAGTGCGGCCCTAAGAGAGGGGAGCAGAAGATGACGTACGTGATTGCAGAACCTTGCGTAGATGTCCTTGATCGGTCGTGTGTTGCCGTCTGCCCTGTTGACTGCATCCACTTCGAAGAGGGGAGCGATCGAAAGCTCTTCATCGACCCAGACGAGTGCATCGACTGCGGCGCCTGCGAGCCTGAGTGCCCAGTGAACTCCATCTTCCCAGCCGAATCAGTACCGGCGCAGTGGTCGAACTACATCCAGATCGACGCCAACTGGTACAAGGATAAGGCGGGAGCACGAGCGGCGGTCGACGCGGCAAAGCCGCGCTGAGGCGGACGCGCTGAGCGCGATCACCCCGTTCTCTTGTTCATGGTGCGGCAGCAGCGTTGCACCGCGCACCGAAGATTCGCTCGAACGCTGGACACTCCTCTGCGCGTCATGCCTTGAGCGCGCACCCGGTCAGCCATATCTGAAGGCGAAACTGAAAGAGGGGATGCGTCGCCGTGGCGAAGGTGGCACGCCACCCGTTGGTATTCCCGTTGCCGTTGCTACAGCGCCGCGCGCGCCATCGAGCGACGTTCCGCAGAGTGGTGATCCTGCTGGTGCGGTGCCGGCGCGACTCGGCCTCCTTCCGCCGCCAGAAGAGCCAGACGCGTTAGAGGCGTGGTATCTAAATCGTGCGCCGTACGATCGTGGCCCACTCGCTGGTGCAACGTGGCAGGGAGAGCTCGATCGCGCGGTGCTCTGGCTCGACACACTTCCGTTTGATGGCCGGATTGTGGAGCTCGGCGCCTGGATCGGATTCTGGACGGTGCTCCTTGCATCGCGCGGCGAGGTGAGCGCGTATGACGCGCGCGAAGATCGCCTCACGCGCGCGCGGCAGCGACTCTTGGCGCACGGCATGAAGGCGCACCTGCATCCGCGCGCGCTCCTAGAAGGAGCAGAGGGTGCGCCAGCCGGCCTGCTTCTCCTTCCGTTTCTTCTGAGTCAGCTCGCCGCTGAGCCGCGCGCGCGACAGGTAGAGGTTGCGCACAGCTGGCTTGATAAGGGTGGCCGCCTCGCAATCATTGATCTTGCCCCGCCGAACCTTGATCCCGCCACACTGGAGCAGGCAACGAGCGAGATGCTCGGCGCAAAGTTCAGTGGGATTCGTTCAGAGCCGCTCGGTCGACACCTGATCCTGATCGACGCGCTCGCACGCTAGCTGCGCGCGCTAGACCGAGCGCTACTCGTGCAGCGTGTGGGAGTCGAGCAGCTTATTCAGTAGTTCGGCGATGGAGCCTGGCGTGAGTGCGGCGGGCCGCACCTCGGCGCCGCTGCCAATCGTGACCCCTAGGATCGGATCGTCACTGTTGCTCCCTGCGTCAATTGGGAGCGCGGCGGCTGCGGCGAGTTCGCTCATCTGGTCGCCAGGTAGCGTGACGCGCTCGTCGTAATCCCCGTGGGTCATGACCGTCTTCCCATCCGAGAAGACTTCCACCCGCTCTTCTATGCCATTCGACCACGAGCGGGTTGCAACGTAGAGGAGGCTGCTGCTCGGTTCAGGGGTGGCGCTGCATGCAGCGGCGATCACGAGTGCGGCGATCCCTGCGACGAGTGACTTCAACTTCATAGCGCCATTATAGTGCAGTTATGAACGAACGCAATCGGGCGGAACTGCGAATCCTTGAGGAGCAGCTGCGGCGTATGCGCGGCATGCTCAGCGCGTATTCGACGCTCTTCTTCCAGCAGATCACGCGCTGGGGGCTCGCCTGCGTGGCGCTGCTCGCCCTCTCCACGTTCAGTGGTGCTGCACCTGCAGCGGCGATCATCCCGTTCCTGGTGCCATTCGCCTTCCTCGAGGCGGGATACACCTTCTATTACACCGTCTTCGCGCGACGTCACGCCGAGTTCATTGAGCGCACCATCAACGCGCGCTTCGGGCGCGCCGTGCTGCCAGCGCACCGACTTGAGGCGGCCTACTTCTACCCGGCCGATGCGCCGAAGCTCGCCTTCTTCTCGTTCGGTCGGGTGAGTGGCTACGGCAGCGTGATGACGCTCGGCTATTCGATTGGCGCGGCACTCCTCTGGGGGGCCGGCGTGGCGCGCATCAACGCCCTGACGTTGGCGGGGGAGCTGGACCCAGCGATCCTCCCCGCCGCTGTGCTCTGGACGCTCGGTGTGACCGCCTTCCTCCTCTGGCACTTCCTCGGCAAGCGCGACGAGCGGCGCCTCCTGGCCGAACTTAAGGCGATGTACCCAGATGCGGTAGGCTCACGGAACGGCGCACGACGGACGCGCTGAGACCTTCAAGCTTGGCGACTGAAGCGGAGGATTGAGCAGCGTGACGAGCCCCAAGAGCGGCAACCAGACCGAGAGCGTCACCCAGCTTGATCGAGTCACGATCCGATTCGCCGGCGACTCTGGCGACGGAATGCAGCTGACCGGCAGCCAGTTCACCGCCACCACCGCCCTCTTCGGCAACGACGTCTCCACCCTTCCCGATTACCCAGCGGAGATTCGCGCGCCGGCCGGCTCACTCCCAGGCGTCTCTGGTTTCCAGATCAGCTTCTCGTCGGGCGACATCCATACGCCAGGCGACCGACCAGATGTCTTGGTGGCGATGAACCCTGCCGCGCTGAAGGTGAACATTGGTGACCTGGTTCCGGGTGGCGGCATCATCGTCAACACCGATGCCTTCAACGACATCAACTTGAAGAAGGCGGGCTACGCCGTTGACCCACTGCACGACGGTTCGCTGCAGGGCTACAACCTCTACGAGATCCCTATGTCCACGATGGTCACGGGCGCCTGCGAAGGACTCGGCCTCACCAGCAAGCAGATTGAGCTGACGAAGAATTTCTTCGCGCTCGGCGTGATGTTCTGGCTCTACGAGCGCTCCATGGCCGGAACAGAGAAGTGGATCGCAGAGAAGTTCGCTGGCAAGGAGGCGATCGCCGAGGCGAATAAGCGCGCACTGAACGCGGGCTACGCCTTTGGCGAGACGACGGAGATCTTCCATACGCACTATCGCGTTGCGCCAGCACACCTTGCGCCAGGGACCTATCGCAACATCACGGGGAATGAGGCAACGGCGCTCGGCTTTGTGATGGCCTCAACGCTAGCGCAGCGCGACCTCTTCTTGGCGAGTTATCCGATCACGCCAGCCTCAGACATTCTCCATCAACTCTCTGGCTACAAGCACCTCGGCATTAAGACGGTGCAGTCCGAAGATGAGATCGCGGCGATTGGTGCTGCGGTTGGCGCGGCGTATGGCGGCGCGATGGGGATGACCACCACCTCTGGCCCTGGCATGGCGCTGAAGGCGGAGATGCTTGGGCTCGCCGTGATGGTGGAGCTCCCACTCGTTGTTGTTGACGTGCAGCGTGCCGGCCCATCAACGGGGATGCCAACGAAGACCGAGCAGGGCGACCTGCTGATGAGCATGTTCGGACGCAACTCCGATTCGCCAATCCCGGTGATTGCACCAGCAACGCCAGCCGAGTGTTTCACCATGGCGATCGAGGCCTGGCGCATTGCGCTGAAGCACATGACGCCGGTTGTCTATCTGAGCGACGCCTTCTTGGCCACTGGCGCCGAGCCGTGGAAGATTCCGCAGGCGAGCGACCTTCCGTCGATCGCCGTAGAGAACGCACCGCCGTCAGACCGTGGCGGCTTCCGTCCATATCAGCGCGACCCTGAGACGCTTGCGCGCCCGTGGGCGGTCCCGGGGACGAAGGGTCTTGAGCATCGCATCGGTGGACTTGAGAAGTTGGACGAGCTCGGCACCGTCAGCTACGACCCAGACAACCATCACCGCATGAATCTGCTGCGCGCCGAGAAGGTGGCGCGTGTTGCGCGCGACATCCCCGCCACCGAGGTGTGGGGCGACGCCGAGGGCGACCTCCTGATTCTGGGATGGGGTTCCACGTACGGCT
>OFRL01000491.1_pt1 | contig 18231 bp, 13 predicted proteins | sample 1543121 | NCBI WGS metagenome assembly OFRL01 (sample SAMN07774228, study PRJEB24372) | wastewater metagenome | isolation source: Lake Maggiore Cannobio | place: Italy: Cannobio | collected 2016-01
GACAATGGTAAAAGCTGGGTAGCGCTTGGCCTGACCGGAAAAATTATGGCGGTTGCAGTCAGCCCGCTTGACCCCAGTCATATCGTTACAGTCAACGACCAGGGCCAGGTTTTCGCCAGCCGTGATGACGGCGCTTCATGGAACGGTGGGTAAGAAAATAGTTAAAAACGCTTCATAGAAAAAGCTGGTTTTGGAGCAATTCACCTATAGAATGCGTCCGCTTGGGAATTGCACTTCTCCATTCGATGCCATGCCCGTAGGGTACAAAAAGCGCAATTCTTAACCGTGAAGGGTACACTTCAAAAATACTGATGCGACAAAAATGCAAATTTAACAAAAAACCTTCTTGCACGCGCTATGCTTTGTGGCCGGTTTTTCGCTTGTCTTCATCGTGGGCTGGGGCGGCGCAGCCACCGTTTTTTGGACAATTATTTGGGCAGTATAAAACTGTCATCGGTCAAATGGGCGGCGTGGTTGTCATTATGTTTGGCCTCGCCACACCCGATATCATCCGCGTGCCGTGGTTCTATTCTGATACCGGGCCTGAATCTAGCTGCAAATCAGCAATGTGCGCCAGCTCTGCGCTGCTGGGTCTTTTCTTTGCCGCAGGCTGGAGTCCGTGTATTAGTGCCACCGCCGCGCAAGTAGCGGCACCGCTACTTCGGGGTGCTGGCGCCTAACTCGCCGTGGCGCAGCAAGTGGTGCAGCAAAGTTTGGAGACGTGGCTGGTGCGGCGGAGCGCGGATTGGTGTATCAGGCACTGGCGTCGTGCGGTGAGTGGTGTGAGCTGCCAATTCCGGATTGTAGGCAGTGTGCATTTGCCACTTGTTCCGCGCATCAAATCTCTGCGAACACCAAACAAATGCGGTCTTCGAACTGAAATATATGGATGGTTGGGGTGAGCACAAAAAGGTACTAGAAGAGAGTGGGTTCAGGGCGTAATGTTGGCATGCGGATTGGGGGTTGAATATCCTATCCGGAGTAGGCAGCGATGCTGTTTCGCTGCCGTACACAGCACCGAACGCAGTACGGGTCGAAACCATCATAGGCAGCAATTGCCCCGAATTATTGAGAAGATACGTTTTGATCAATAAATGATTTGGATTTTGTCCAGCATCTCGATGCGGGGAGTCATGCCCACCGCGCACATCCCGACTCGTGGGATGCCGCCGTCGAAGCGGCTTTACCAGCACTTGCGTCGCTTTCATGAAATGAGAATTGCCGCGCTGCTCATTGGCCGGTCTGGAAAAAATCAACGAGGTGATACCGATGAGTAAATATAGAGCTCAGCATCGTAAAAAAGAGAACCAAAAGCAACGATCCCGTTGGCTGATTATTTTAGGCGTGGCGGTGATGGTGGTTGCCAGCGGCCTGTGGTTTACATTTTCGAATATGCCGGGAGTAGGTGGAAATGCGAGGCCAATCAGCCGCCTATCCACCGCCGATTTCCATTCGCTGGCTTTTTCAATCACAGAGCCTGACACCATCTTTTTTGGACACCACGGCGGCTTGATGGTCAGCCGCAATGGCGGAAAAGACTGGCAGCCCACTACGCTCCAAAATGCTGACGCAATGGCGTTGGCCTTGCCGCTCTCAAATCCGCAACTCATGTACGCCGCAGGGCATGATGTATTTTACAAATCCACCAATGGCGGCCAAAGTTGGCAACCGATGACAACCAACCTGCCGGGAATGGATATTCACGGCTTTACGGCGGACCCTGATAACCCCAATACAGTGTACGCCAATGTTGCCGGTTTTGGCCTCTTTAGCTCTCAAGATGGCGGAGCGATTTGGAAACAACTTTCCTCTATTGCGTCACATACAAATCTGGCGATGGGCGAAGACGCTCAAACACTGTATGCTGCCACCGGTCAAGCAGGATTGTTGCGCAGCGCTGACGGCGGACAGACATGGGCCAAAGTCGAAAATATCCTTGATGAAGGAGCTATGGCTGTTGCTTATGCTCCAACCAGCAAACGCTTGTACATCACTACCCTGGGCAGCGCAGCCGGTCTGTATGTTTCAAACGACAATGGTAAAAGCTGGGTAGCGCTTGGCCTGACCGGAAAAATTATGGCGGTTGCAGTCAGCCCGCTTGACCCCAGGCATATCGTTGCAGTCAACGACCAGGGCCAGGTTTTCGCCAGCCGTGATGACGGCGCTTCATGGAACGGTGGGTAGGAAAATGGTTAAAAACGCTTCATAGAAACAGCTGGTTTTGGAGCAATTCACCTACAGAATGCCCCGATTTGGGAATTCCCCTTCTCCATTCGATACCATGCCCGTAGGGTACAAAAAGCGCAATTCTGAATCGTGAGGGGTACGCTTCAAAAATACTGATGTGACAAAACTGCAAATATAACAAAAAACCTTCTTGCACGCGCTATGCTTTGTGGCCGGTTTTTCGCTTGTCTTCATCGTGGGCTGGCGCGGCGCAGCCACCGTTTTTGGACAATTATTTGGGCAGTATAAAACTGTCATCGATCAAATGGGCGGCGTGGTTGTCATTATGTTTGGCTTCGCCACACTCGATATTATCCGCGTGCCGTGGTTCTATTCTGATAGCCGGCCTGAATCTTGCTGCAAAACAGCAACGTTCGCTAGCTCTGCGCTGATGGGTCTTTTCTTTGCCCCAAGCTGGAGTCCGTGTATTAGTGCCACCGCCGCGCAAGCTGCGGCACCGCTACTTCGGGGTGCTGGCGCCCAACTCGCCGTGGCGTATCAAGTGGTGCAGCAGAATTTGGAGACGTGGCTGGCGCGGCGGAGCGCGGGTGGGCTTGATGCAGGCGCTGGCTTGGTGCAGTGAGTGGTGTGGGCTGCCAATCCCGGAGTTAAGGCAGTGTGCAATTTCCGCCTGTTACGCGTATCAAATTTCCGCGAACACCAAACAAAAGCGGTCTTTGATCTGAAGTTAATGGTTGGTTGAGGTGAGCACAAAGGGGTACTTAACGAGAGTGGGTTCAGGGCGTACTGTGTTGAAGTGGATTGGGGTTGAAATTTCTATCTGTCCACCTGGCCTGCGTGGCGTGCGCAGCTCAATGCTCCACAGCTGGCGCAGCGCTGGCTTTGATTTTGCGAACAAAGTTGTTTTCGTAGCGTTTATAGCGCGCTGGGTCGGGCTGGGGAATGCCACCCAGCGCATAGGTTACTTGACGCAGGTGGTCGATCAAGTTTTGCCGGCTGTTGAAAGCAGCCAGCTTTGAGTAAGGAATGGGTTCGCCAATGCGCAGATGGAGCGGGCGGGCAATCCTTTTTATAACTTCGTAGATAATCAGCGATAAGCGCAGGGTCTGGCTAAACTGACTCACCAGTTGGAATAGCCGCCCGTTATGGCCATGGAAAAATACCGGCAACACAGTGGCTTGGGTGGCTTGGATTGCCTTGGCGGTAAAAAGCTTCCACTCCATATCTGTCACTTGCCCAAAGGGTGAAATAGCTGTGGAGATGGCACCAGCCGGGAAGATCACCAATGCACCACCGCCGCGCAATACTTCGATGGCCTTGCGTTTGGATTCGATGTTGGTGCGGGTGGCAGCCACGCTGACTGCAAAATCAATGGGCAGGGTATGCTCGGCAATGCGCTCCTCTCGGCAAAGGCTGGCGTTAAGCAGAATGCGGAAATTTGGCCGGAGCCGGGAGGCCAAATAACACATAGCCAATCCATCCAACACGCCATAGGGGTGGTTGGCGATCAAAATCACGGGGCCCGTAGCAGAGACGGCGGCCAATGGCGCGCGGTTATAGACCAGCTTGACCTGCAAAGCGTTGAGCGCGGCTTCCCAAAACGACTGGTTGCCGGCATGGCTGTTGATCATTCGGGCGTAAATCTGCTCCAGCTTACGGCGCCCGGTGGCATATTCAATGGCAGAGATTAGAGCCTTTTTAGTTAATTTATCGGCCTCACCGGCATAAGAAAGGCGGGGGATGGCTGTCTTTTCATATATACCAGCACCAGCAGCAAGACCAGCGGTGACAGTTGGAGGTTGCTTCACTATGAATTATCCTTTTACCACACAGGTGGCACTGGCCCCGGCAATCGAGCGTTGGGCGTAAAGCCGGGATGAAGAAAAACAATAACGACGGGAATAACCCCGAACAGAGACCCGGACATGACCACGCCCTTGCACCGGCCGTTCCCTCAACACGAGCTGGTAGCTAGCAACCGGAAAAGCGCGCGTCATTTTTGGATTAGTGACCGGCCACGGAAAACAGTTTCATCGGGTTTGCTGATCACACTCGGCAAGCCAAAGCAGAAAAGCGCGCAATGCCGCGGAGAGCTGAACGACCCACAAGCCAAGTTTGGCCCCGCCAATAGGACCAAGAGCAACCCCTCTCATCGAGCAGATGCCGCGCGCTTGCTGGCCAACTGAAATGTCATAGCGCTGTTAATTTAGCGCCTGCAGATTAACGATACGGACTCACGGGGTTAAGATTTGCTAAGAGGAGGTTAGAAGTTGATTAAATAGGAGTCGGTAAACTAACGGCACTCCAAAATAAGCGATGCCAGCCACAATGGTGCGCGGGAAATATTTCACCCGCCCAGCTTCGAGCTTCGGCGAAATGTGATTTGACCAACCAAAACAAATTGCACAGATGCCGTAAAGCAGCCCGGCAATCTGGAACATTCAACACACCCAGTCGACGGCTTTTCCGCAAGGGCGTGGATTATCTGACTAGACCCGGTGCCGGCATACGTAGAGCGTGACCTGCGGAAATATTTGGAGTGAGGCATTCTGGCGCACGGGTTTGCACGCGCGCGCTGTAAGCAGTGTGCGCGATTTTCTGGCTTTGGGCAGTCGGTGGTCGAGGCTGCGGGTGCTGGTGTTGAAACAGCGATTTAAGTTTTGTCTATTTCTAACCTGCGCTCCCGCAAGCTGGATAGTGTTGAATTTCCGCTTCGGTTCTTTACGCGTTTAGCGCGGCGTCACCCGCAGGCAGGCTTGCCAGCCGGGTAGCCGCCAGGGCGAGGCCCAGTACCAGCCAAAAAAGTGTTTGCAGCGGATGAAAGTCCAGATGCACAAAATAGTGGTCAAAGATGCTGATCACCAGGGCAGCCAGCAGCGCAGCATGCGCGCCAAGCCATGCCGGCGCAAGCGCCGTGTTGTGCAGCGCGCGACGCGCGTGGCCGGCTGCCCAGCCCAGCGTGGTGGCCAGCACCAGCGCAAAAGCTGCCAAGCCCAGCAGCCCGGTCTGCTCCGCCATTAGCAGATACGCGCTGGACACGCCCAGGTACAAATCAACATCTGGCGCGCCACCAAAGCCAACGCCGAGAAATGGATAGCGCCCGATAAGTTCAAGCGCGTCCTTGTATTCCCCGAAACGCATTTGGGTGGCGAGATCCTCGCCGCGCAAGCCGGCGCCAAAGTGCAGCACATAAGCCTGGGCTTGCGGCAGCAGCAGCACGAGTGCGGCGCCGAGCGCCAACAGCCACAGCAGGCGGCGCTGCTGCAGCAGCGCAATTCCCAGCAGCACAATCAGCAGGCTGGCCATTGCAGCGCGCGAGTAAGTGAGCAGCAGCACTGTGGCAAGCAATGCCAGCAGCAGGTATGCCGGCCAGCGCCTGCCGGCCAACGGGCGGGCAGCTGCCAGCTGGGCGGCAGTCAGCGCACCCAACACGGCCAGCATGCCCCCCAGTGCGTTGGGGTCCACCGCCGTGCCGATGGCGCGCTGTGCATTTTCAGAATCGTCCTCCACATAACGCAGCACGCTGCCCGTGGGATAGCCAAGGCGGCCGAGGGCGTTTAGGCCGCGTTCGCTGGTTGCGGGCGGCAGCAGGTAAAGCGCCAGCGCAATTGCGGCGCTGGCGCTGCCCAGCAACAGCAGCACGCGCAGCAGGCGGTTTAGCGCGCGCAGCGTGCGCGCATGCTCCACCACCAGCACGGCAAAGAACACACTCAGCAGAAACTCCACAAACCGGCGCGCCAGGTTGGGTGTGAAGGCAGTGTGCGCCAGCGCGCTGACGAACGCCACCACGCACACCATTGCAAACGCCAGCAACGGCGCGTGCACCGGTGTCACCAGCAGGTGGCGGCGGTAACCGGCCATCCACTGGCACAGGTAAACCAGCAGCGCGCCCGCCAGCGCCACATCCAGCAGCGTAAGTGTGAGCACAAACTTGAACGGCAGCGTGCCGAACGGCAGCAGGGTGATGATGGCAAGCACGGCGCAAAGCGCCACCTCCAGGCTGGCCAGCGCCCACAGCACCAGCGCCAGCGCGCCAAAAACAGCCAGCGTTACAAGTGCGCCGGCATAGCCAAGCAAGGCCCCCGCCAGCACGGCCAACACTGCGATGGCTGCGCCCAGCAGCAACGGCGCTGGTGGCCAGCGGGTGCTTGTTTGCGGAGTAGTGGTCAACTGCATTGCTGTGGCCGCGGGCGCGGACAATGCTGCGTGTCCGTGCGCCAGCACAAGCGCATTGCGCGGCGCACAGCCATTATGCGGTAGTTGCAGCGCTGCGGCCGGGCTTGCGCCGCAGCAGCGGAAACACTGCCAGCGCAATCCCCAGCAGCGAAAGCGCTGCGCCCCATTGCAGTGCGCGCGGCCGGTATTGCAACTGCACAGTATGGGTTCCGGCGCCGGGGAGTGCCACGCCCTGCACAAAACCATTTACTGGAATGCTGGGCTGCCAGGCGCCGCCGTTTACGCTGGCCATCCAGCCCGGGTACCAGGCTTCAGACACAACCAGCAATCCCGCTGCGCTACTCTGCGCCGTGAGCTGCAGTGCGCCCGGTTGGTCGCTATTTACCGCGGCGCTGCCCGTGCCCGGCTGCAGGCCGGCTGGCGCTGCGGAATCCACCAGCGCCGTGCCCAGCGCATCAAAACCGGGTGTGCGCAGCAGCTGCCAGAATTCTTCCGGGTTGGCCGGGCGCTGCACCTTGCTGGCCACCCAAGCGCGTTGCGCGGTGAAGGGCAGGCGGTACACCTTGGCGTCGCCCTCGGGTGCGGGCCCGTGGTACAGCGTTTGCGCTGCCAGCGGCAGTCCTTCGCGCGTGCCCGGCTCCATCTTCCAAGACACCAGATAGTCCACACCCAGCAGCTTGAAGCGCACGTCCTCGGCGGCGTAGGCGTCAAACTCCATCCACATGCGCGGCCGGATCGGCGAAATGCCGCCCCACTCGCGCAGGCCATACATGCACGCCCAGTGCCCGTTCATGCGCGCATCGTCTTGCACCCTGAACCAGCGGCCGGTGCCGGCATCTTGCTGCAGTGCCGCAAGCATCGGCCGGTATGGATATGTTTCGAATGGGGCCACCGCGTTTGTGGCGCTGTTTGCGGCGAACAGTTCAAGCGCCAGCACCGTCAGCAGCATCCCCGGGAACCAGCTGCGCAGCGGGCGCGCTGCCAGTGTGATGGCTGCCAGCGCCACGCCCAGCAGCAGCAGCCCAAAGCGCGGCGGCAGTTCGCCCCACTTGACTGCATCACCGCGGGCCAGCAGCAGCACCGCCAGCAGCAGCACAATTACGGGCAGCGTCATGCTGCGCAGCAGCCGCGCTGCTTTTGCAACTGCGCGCCGGCTGCGGCGCGGCAGCGCGCCCAGTAGCAGCGCAGCGCCATGCGCCACCAGCGCAGCCCCGGACATGGCCACAACCAGTGCGGCGCGCTCCTGCCCGCGGAACAGGCTGTAGCCCGGCAGGATCCAGTACGCCAGCCCGTACGCGCCTTGGCTGCTGCCAAAGCCAAGCAGCACGCCGGCAAGTGCGGCCACCACCCAAAAGCGCACGGCAGCCGTTGGCACGGCAGTCGCAGCCAGCAGCGCCAGCGTCAACCCCAGAATGCCCATGAACAATGGCTGCCAGCGGCTGACGAGTCCGGTAACTACAAGCTGCGCCAGATCCTGCAGCGGAAAGCCGTGCGCCAGCTCCGCGTACGGCAGGCTGCTGCGCGTGGACAGCGAAAGGTATTGCGCCTGCGGCAGCAGCTGCACCGCACATATCAGCGCGCCCAGCAGCAGCACGGGTGCCAGCCGCCACAGCAGCGCCGGCCATGGGCTGCCGGCAGCGCGCCCGCAAAATAAAAAGTATGCAATTGCCAGATAACCGCAGAGCAGAAAACTTTGCGGGTGGCCGGCGGCAAACATCAATGCCAGCAAACCGGTTGCGATTGCGCGCGACGTCGCGTCCGCATGCAGCGCGAGGCGCCGCATGGCGAGCAGCAGCAATGGCAGCCACGCTGCTGTTTCCAGGATGCCGGTTTGCAGCGGGGGATAGCCGGTGAGGTAGCCGCCGAAGGCGAATACAAGCGCACCCGCCAGTGCCGCCAAGCCGCGGCCGGTTTCGGCGCGCAGAAATGCGTAGGCGCCCAGCCCGGCAATTAAATAATGGGCAACTGTTTCAGCAGTCAGCGCCAGCAGCGGAAAATGGCCGTAGCCCAGCAGGCGCAGCAAGCCAAAGCTCAGCCACACCGGCGGGTAGAACAGCTGCGCCTGCGGGTCGGCATGGAATGGATAGCCGCCAAAGAAGCAGTCGGTCCACAGCGGCAGCCGCCCGGCTGCAAGTTCGCGAAACGCCAGCGAGCGAAACACAAAAAACTGCTGCGTGAAGTCCCCGTCCGGAAAAACCACCTGGTTGGGCGGCGCTGCAAAGTAGCGCCAGAAGAACAGCGCCCACAGCCCGGCCAGGATTGCGCAGTGTGCGGCCGCGCTGTTGCGCAGCCAGCGGCTCAGTTCAGGGGGCATGGCAGGTGGAGTTTGACCAGCACTGTGTGGGTTGGCGGTGATTTATGCGCGCCACCCCCATTTGGAAAGTTTAGCATCCGGGCTTAATCTGGTGATGCAACGCGGATGGGGCACAGCGTGACAAAATTGTCGCCCCATTCGCCGCCGGCACTGATCACGGTTAGGCGCTCATCACGGTCGTTGTACATGCCAACTTGTACGCTATATGTGCCGGGCGGTGTGTTTGCAGCCAGCTGCAGTGTGTGCGCGTCGGCGTAGTCTTGCCCGGGCTGCCACGCTGCGGTGGGCGCGTTGCCATCCAGTGGCCAGCCGTCATGCTGCCCCCACACTTGGTCGCCGGTGCCGCGCACTTGCACAAACACAGTGTAATTGGCGGCGGGCGCGCGTAATGCACGCCAGTGCAATGTCAGCCGCAGCGCGTCGCCGGCATGCAGCGTGCGCGGGCCAAGTTCGTAGCCGCTAAGCTGCACCTGGTTTTCAAGGTTGATTGCAAGTGCGTTGGGCACACCGCCGGCTGCTGCCAGCAGCGGCAGCTCGGCCAGGAGCGCATACTCGGCGCCAGTATCAGTCAACAGGCGCTCGCCAGTGGCAAAGTCATACAGGCCCACTTGCACTTGCAGGCGCGCCGGGGCGCATGCGGTTTGCGGAACGCGCAGTACATAGCGGTCTGCCAGCAGCTGCCCGGGCTGCAGCAGGCGCGTGGGCTGCCGGCCAAGGCCGGGGAAAGTGTCGCGCTGCGCAACAATCGTTTGCGCCTCATCAATCAGATGCACGAACACGCTCCAATCGCGCTGCATGGGCGCCAGCACCTGCCAGTAAAGGGTCAGCTCTGCATCGTCGCCGGGCTGCACTTGTGTGGCACCCAATGTGTACCCCAGCAGGCGCATGGATGGCGGCGTGCCAAAGCCCGCGCCAACGGTTTGCTTCATTTGCGTCAAGTCTGCCGGCGTGGGCGCTGCGTAGGCGGGTGCAATTATCCATATGGGCGCAGCTGCGCTCAGTGCCAGCATTGCCAAAACCGGCACGCTTAGGCACACATTGCGCGCCGTGCGCCAGCGGGCGGGGAACCATGCGGCAATGCCCGCAGCAAACAGCACTGCCAGCGATTGGATGGCCGTAAACATGAGGCGCCCCTGCGATGACCATGTGAAAGTGGACCAGCGCAGCAGTGCTACGAACACGGCCAGCGGAGCAACAATGATGACGGCCAGCGGCAGCCAGCTGTGCAGCGCGCTGCGCCGGGCCATGCGCCCTGCAAAAATGAATGCGCCGCTGCCTGCCACAAGTGCAAATGTATTTAGCATGCTGTACACCCAGCCGGGAAACGGAACATTCACGCCGCCGAATAATCCCCAGAATGTGCGCATGAATCCTTCGCGCTCGCTCCACAGCTGCTGCAAGCCCGCCGGATGGGAACGCACACCCAACACCGCCACAAACTGGTTGAGGCCGGTGGGCGTTCCGTAAAGCTGCAGGTTGCGCACAAACCACCAGCCGGCAGCAAGTGCCGCAATGCCAAACACCAGCAGCAGCATGCGCGTTAAGCGCAGTGCGTGGCGCTGCATGCTGCCGGGTGCGCCGCGCTGCGGCTGGGACCGCCAGTCTGCAATCTGGAGCACGCCAATCACCGCCGCAGCAACCGGGAACAGCGCCAGCAGTGAAAGCTTGGAGAGCGCACCCAAGCCCAGCAGCAAGCCCAGCAGCGCATGCGCTGCGGGCTGGCGCACACTAGCAGCTGCCGGTGCAGCCGCCATCCGCACCAGCAGCAACACTATCAGGCTGGCCAGCAGCATGGCAAGGTTGTCGTTGTTTACGGTGCCAGAGATAAATAGAAACATGGGCGTGAAGGCCACAAAGCCCGCTGCACAGGCAGCCAGCCAGCGGTCGCGCGCCAGCACGGCCAGCCCAATCTCGTAGGTGCACCACACCGTGCCAGCCGCCAGCAGCACGGACAACAATCGAATGACACGCACGGCCAGCGCGGTGCCATGCCATGGCCAGCTTTCCGCTGCCGTGTGCACCACCAGATTGCGGTTGCCATCCGTTGTGAGAATGCCCACGTCCGCATGTGGATTCAGCCAGCGCACGCGGGCCATGTCGCTTGTGTCAATGAAGCGCGTTGCCTGCGCCATCAAGAAATAGTAGAGCGGCGGCTGGCCGGCCTCCTGGCGCCACGGGCCGGGGTCAGCGGGGTCAAGCACCGGCAGGTTGCCGGTGTCTGCAATATGCCTGACCATTGGATAGTGCCAAACTTCGTCTGAGGCGTCGAAGAGCGGCGTAGTGGCGGCGTACACGCTGCCCAACCCAATGCAGGCGGCCAGCAGCAGCATGAGGCCCGCATGGGTTTGCCAGTAGCGGGCGGCGGGTAAGTTGGGAGTGGCGCGCATTACGGTGCGCCAGTGTCAGGCGCGCAGCGCATGCCGTGCGGCGCAGCGCCGCGCGCTAACGGCGGCGTGTGAGCAGCAGGTAGCCGGCCAGGCCGGCACCGCCCAAGAGCAGCATTGCGCCCAGTGCACCCACCAGCGGGCCCAGCCACGCTGGCTGTTTGGCAGCGCCTGCAACGGCGGTTGGCGTGGGCGCGGCACCACCGAGTTGCGCGCCAAACTCCAGGTTTGCAGTGCTGCCCATTGCCAAAGTCAGATCCCATTCCACGCGCGTGGTGGACAGGTACCCTGCGGGTGCCTGCAGTGCAATGCGGTAATTGGCCGGCTGCAATTTTTCAAAGCAGTACGGCTCAGGTTTTTCGCCGGTGGTGTAGGTGCCCAACGTCTTGCTGCTGCCGGTATCCGTAATTGTGAACACGCCGCCTTTCACCTGGCCTTCGCCGGCATCCAGCACACCGTTGCCGTTTAGGTCATCATAGAGCTGCACACAAATGGCGCCCGAAGGCGCTTCTGTGGGTAGCGTTTCCGCAGTTGGCTCGACGGTTGGCTCGGCCGCCACGGTGGCGGTGACTTCGGCAACGACAGCAGTTGCAGCCGGGTCGGGCGTTGGCGTCTCAGCTGCGGCCGCGGGCGTTGCCGGTATTAACGCCGTGTCCGCCTGCCCCACAATAATTTTTTGGCCCAATGAAAGCATTCTGGTGACACCGGGGTTGAGCGATTTAAGTTTTTCGAGGCATTCCATTGTGTTGCCGCACACGACGGATGCAATGCGAACCAGTGTATCGCCCGGTTGGACCACCCAGAACTGCTGTCCGCTGGCATCGGCGGTGGGAACCGCAAAATTTGTGGGTGCTATTTTCACCGGCGCCGCAGCTACCACCGGCGTTGCAGTGCTTGCGCTCAGTACAACCAGTGTCGCATTGTCAAAATAAGCATCGTTGTGCTTTAGTGACACAGTTGTGGATGCAAATGTAAAGACGGTAATGCTAGTGCCGATCGCCACAGCCTCCACGTTGATGGTTCCGTAGCTGTTAACGTACTGCGCAGAGGCCCACACATTCCCGGCATCTGACGCGAAGGCGTTGCCCTGCCCGATGCCGGCCTTCAGCGTAATGGATCCGCTTGACGCTGCGCTGTCATCACTGGAGTTGGCCCACGCATGCGCTGAGAGCGTGAAGCGATAGGTGGCGCCGGCGGTAAGCCCGGTTACAGTTTGCTGAATGCCGGCTGTGTAGGTGCCGTTCGAAACTTCCAGCTGCTGCGCACTGACGCCCTGGGCAACGCGCGCGGCTGCCTGGCTGGTAGTGATGCTTTTGAACGTGGGACTGCCTGACACCACCCACTTGGTCCAGCCGGAAGCAACGCCGCTGACAAAGGTGTCCTCAAAGCCGCCGTTGGTCAGCAGGTTGGTGGCAGGTGCGGGCGCAGCTTGCACTGCCGTAGCCAGCAGCCCGCCCGCCAGCGTGGCAGCTGCTATTCCACGCAGGAAAACTAGAATCTGTCGTTTCATTATTTACACGGACGGTCGCCGATTATAGCAGCTTGGCTGCTTTGAAAAATGCGCATGCTAAAATCAAAACAATGGATTTGAGCGAGAAACTGCAGGGGCAGCTGGCAAATTTGCCTGCGCAGCCGGGCTGCTACTTGATGAAAGACGCCGGCGGCGTCGTGATTTATGTAGGCAAGGCCATCAACCTGCGCAATCGCGTGCGCTCTTATTTTCATGCATCCAGCGACCACTCCGGCAAGACGCGTGAGCTGGTGCGGCGCGTGGTGGATATTGAGTGGATTATCCAGAACTCCGAGCTTGAGGCGCTGCTGCTTGAGTACAACCTCATCAACCGCCACCAGCCGCGCTACAACGTGCGCTGGAAGGACGGCAAGGCGTATCCGTATATCAAGGTGCACTGGCAGGATGCGTTTCCAAAAGTTACCGTGACGCGCCGCGTGGATACAGATGGCGCGCGCTATTTTGGGCCGTATACCAGCTCGTGGGCGGTGCACCAGACGCTGGATGTGCTTCGCAAGCTTTTTCCATATCTCACTTGTGACCGCGACATAACCGGCACGGATGCGCGCGCCTGCCTGTACGCTGACATTCACCTGTGCATGGCTCCCTGCATTGGCAGCGCCACGCAGGAGCAGTACCGCGCAATGGCAGCGGACCTCAGCCGCTTTTTGCAGGGCGAGACGGCGCAAGTGGTGGAGCGCTTGCGCGTGGAGATGGGCAGTGCCAGCGAGAAGCTGCACTTTGAGCGCGCTGCCACATTGCGCGACCAGCTGCTGGCAATTGAACGCGTGGTGGAAAAGCAAAAGGTAATTTCACAGCAGCATTTGGACTCAGATGTAATTGCGTTTGCGCGCCAGGACAACGACGCATGTGCGCAGGTTTTTTTTGTGCGCGGTGGAAAGCTGATCGGGCGCGACCACTTCCTGCTGGAGGGCGTGGCAGAGGAGAACGACACCGAGGTGCTGGGTGCGTTCCTGAAGCAGTTTTATCACAAGGCCACGCATATTCCCGCCGAGGTGCTGCTGCCCGCAGCGGTGGCGGAGGCCACCATCATTGAGCGCTGGCTGCGTGACAAGCGCAACGGCCAGAAGGTTTCTCTGGTGGTGCCGCAGCGCGGCGACAAGCGCAAGCTGGTGCAGATGGCACTGGAAAATGCAACTGAGACGCTGGGCGGGCTGCGCGCGCAATGGCAGGCGGACACGCACAAGCAGGAGGCGGCACTGGCAGAGCTGCAAGCCGGGCTGGAGCTGGCGGCGCCGCCCACGCGCATCGAGTGCTTCGACATTTCCAATACGCAGGGAACCGCAGCCACCGGCAGCATGGTGGTGTTCCATCAAGGCACCCCCGCCAAGAGCCACTACCGGCGCTTTGTAATTCGCAGTGTGGCCGGCCCTGATGATTACGCCAGCATGCGCGAGGTGTTAACGCGCCGCCTGCAGCGCTGGCAGGACCTGCACGCTGCGCAGCATGCGCCCGGCCACAAACCAGACGAGTCTTTCTTGCGCCTGCCGGAACTGTTGATTGTGGATGGCGGCAAGGGCCAGCTGGGCGTGGCGGTGGAGGTGCTGCAGGCATTTGGCTTGAGCGGGCAGGTGGCGCTGGCCAGCCTGGCCAAACAGAATGAAGAACTTTTTGTGCCGGGGCGCGCTGCGCCAATCATGCTGCCGCGGCGTTCGCCGGGGCTGTTCCTTGTGCAGCGCATCCGCGACGAGGCGCACCGCTTTGCCTTGACGCTGCATCGCGCGCGCCGCACGCGCACCGGGCTGGCTTCACAGCTGGATGCGATTCCGGGCATTGGGCCGGCGCGCCGCAAAGCGCTGCTAAAGCACTTTGGTTCAATCGATGGCATTCGCTCGGCAGAGCTGGAAGACCTGGCGCAGGTGCGCGGCGTATCACGCGATGTGGCGCGCGCCGTGAAGGATGTGCTGGCCTAGCCGCCGGCCTTGGCGCTGCGCGCAGCACTGCACTTAATCTTGCAAAAATCGGGAACAGACGCGCCGGCCGAAATGGCCGGGGTTACACGCGCTGCCGGCATGATTGCGGCGGGCAACGTGGCATCGCGTGTGCTGGGGCTTGTGCGTGACACGGTCAAGTCCAACTATTTTGGCGCCAGCGGTGCGGTGAGCGCCTTTGACATGGCAGCCAAGGTGCCAATGTGGATTTACGATTTGCTGGCGGGCGGCATGCTTAGTGCAGCGCTGGTGCCGGTCTTCAGCGAGTATGCGCGCGCCGAGCGCCGCGCGGAGTTGTGGCAGGTGGCGTCATTCCTGCTCACCATCAGCGCAATTGCGCTTGCAGTGTTGACGCTGCTGGGCGAATTGTTTGCGCCGCAGCTGGCGTGGCTGGTGGGCGGCGGCCTCAGCCCCGCATCTCTGCAGCTCACCACAAGCTTGCTGCGCCTGACACTGCCCACCATGTTGTTTCTGAATCTGGCGGGCATTCTGGCCGGATTATTGTTTGCACTGCAGCGCTTCACGCGCCCGGCTTTCAATGCCGCCATGTTTAACTTGGGGATTGTGGCAGCGACACTGCTGTTTGCGCGCCAGTATGGCGTGTACGCCATGGCGGGCGGAATGTTGTGCGGTGCAGTGCTGCAGCTGCTGCTGCAGTTTAGCGGGCTGCTGGATGCGCGCCTGGTGCCGGTCTTCAACTGGCGCCAGCCCGCCTTGCAGCGCATTGCGCGCCTGTATCTGCCGATTGTGCTGGGGCTGCTGGTGGACATGGTCAGCCGCGCCGTGTCCTATCGGTTGGCCTCGAGCACCGGCGACCAGAGCATTGCCTGGATGGGCTATGCCACGACGCTGATGCAGTTTCCATTGGGGCTGACTTCGATTGCCGTATCAACTGCCATCCTGCCCACGCTTGCGCGCCAGGCGGCGGCGGTGGAGCAGCGCGAGTTCTTGCAAACCCTGGCGCACGGGCTGCGCCTGGTGATTATGCTCATCATCCCGGCTGTTGCGGGCATGTATGTGCTGGCTGGCCCAATTGTGCGCCTGCTCTTTGAGCACGGTGGCTTCCTGCCGGCGGATACGCAGATGACCGTGATTGTGCTGCGCCTGTATTTGCTTGGTGTGGTTGCGGCTGCGGTGGACCTGCCGCTGGTGAATGCATTTTACGCGCGCCAGGATGCGTGGACACCGGCCATGGTTGGGCTGGCGGGCGTTGGCGTTTACCTTGCGGCTGCGCTGGGGCCCGCGCTCTTTCGGCCCATGCGCCTGCAGGACTTGATTGTTGCAAACGCGGTGCAGCTCACGGCGCATGCATTGTGCATGTGGTGGTTTTTGCACGCGCGCGTGGGCACGCTGGCGGGAAATGGCTTGCTGCGCATTACGCTGCAGGCATGCGGAGCCGCGGCCTTGATGGCGGCCGGCACACTTGCAAGCTTGGAGCTGCTGCAGCGCTGGCTGGCGTTTGGCGGGCTGGCGGGCGAGCTGCTGCTGGTGGCGCTGCCCGCCGTGCTTGGTGCCGCAATTTATTTTGGCGTGCTGCTGCTGGCGCGCGTGCCGGAGGCCCAGCAGCTGCTGCCACGGCCGGCAGCGCGCTGAGCGCGTCGCTATAATTATTTTTTATGCCAGCCCCAAACCGCCCCGCGCTTTCCGCGCACTTGTACACCGAGGAATATTTCCGGGAAGCGTGCGAAGGCTTCGACGAATTTAATGAAACCAACGGTGCGCGCCTCTCGCGCCGGCTGCAGGCTGCCTTTGCGGTGGCGCAGGTGACGCCCGGCATGCGCGTGCTGGATGTGGGCTGCGGCCGGGGCGAGATCTTGCGCCACTGCGCAGCACTTGGCGCAGCTGCGTTTGGAGTGGACTATGCGCCCGTGGCGGTGGAGCTGAGCCGGCACGTGATTGATGGCAGCGCGGCTGCGCCGGCCGGCGTGGCGCAGTCAGATGCCAAGCGCCTGCCGTTTCCCAGCAGCAGCTGCGACCGGGTGCTGATGTTTGATGTGGTGGAGCATTTGTATCCATGGGAAATGAAAGCTGCGTTCGATGAAGTGCGGCGCGTGCTGCATGCCGACGGGTTGTTTGTACTGCATACGGCGCCCAACGCATGGTACGACCGTTTTGCCTATCCGCTGGTGCGCGCCATGCGGCGCATCGGCGGCACGCACTATCCCGCCAACCCGCGCGCGCTAAACACGCCCGCCAATGTGGAGGTGCACGTCAACGAGCAGAGTGCATTGAGTTTGTGGCGCGCGCTGCGCGCAGCGGGTTTCGGCAGCCGGGTGTGGCTGGAGAGCCCGCCGCAAAACCGCCGCGAGCGTGCGCCGCTGGCCATGTTGCGGCACATGTCTTTTCGCTGGCCGCCTTTCCGCTGGTTTTTTGAGCGCGAGGTTTTTGCCGTGGCATGGAAGCTTTGATGCACGGCCGCGGGCTTGCTGCCCGGATGTGGCTATGAAGGATCGGCGCCGCGTTGGCGACCTCTCGATTGAAGAGCTGGAGCGTGTGCTTTCTGTGCGGCGCGCTGCGGTGCGTGCGGACCGCTTGCGGCGATACCGCGATGCGGGGCGCGCATTGCCCGGCAGCGCCGAGCTGGAATTTGCTGAAGGCGAACACCAGCCGACGGGCTGGCGCTTTCTGCGCTTGGGCTGGGTGGGAAATGCACTGCTTGCAATCATCGAGATACTTGCGGTTGCGGGCCTGATCTACTTTGGCTACCAGCTATGGGCTGACCGCAACCTGCTAAACCGCGAAGCGCAGCAAGTGATGCAGGCCGGCGCAGCCACGCCGGCTCCCACGCCCAGCATCACGGCCGTAGTCTTGCCGGGCGGCCACACCCCGCCCAATGCTGCCGGCGGAGCACAGTTCAATGAAGCGGAAATCCCCGAGCACTTGCGGCCGCTTGTGCAAGCAGCGCAGCCAATTGCGATACCGCCAACGCCCGGCCCGCGTCAGGCGGTGCGCATTCAAATCAGCACGATCGGCGTTGATGCACCCGTGGTGCGCGGGGACAGCTGGGAGCAGCTGAAGAAGGGCGTGGGCCAAATGTTGGGCACGACTGACCCTGGGCAGGCCGGCAACCTGGTGCTGTCTGCGCACAACGATATTTTTGGCGAGATATTCCGATATTTGGACAAGCTGCAGGCCGGCGATATTATTGCGCTGCAAACCACCACGGAAAGGTTTACTTATCGCGTTACTGGGAGCGAAGTTGTGGAACCGACTGACGTGCGCGTCTTATCCACGACTACCGCGTCCACGCTGACGTTGATCTCATGCTACCCGTACTTGGTGGATACCAAGCGCATTGCAGTGTTTGCCGAGCTGCAGGCGGGCCCGTAATGTGCGCGCGCTTTACGGTATGATTAGGGCGTAAATGAGCAATCCTCGATGACCAAACGTGACCGCCGCAAACGCACTCTGCCCGCTGCAGCCGGCACCGCCAGCTATGCAGCTGGCAGCGCTTCTGGCGCAGTAAAGCGCGAGGACATTGCTGCCGACTACACGCACATCCGCTCGGACTTGAAGCGCATCGGGCTGCTGTCTGTTGTGCTGATTGCCGGGCTGGTTGTGCTCTCGCGCTTCATCCACTAGCTGCGCGCTGCGCAGCTGCTCCGCCCGCCTGGCATGCATGCAGCCGGCGGGAGGACTGGCGCCCGCGCTGCATCTCCATCATGCTTGATAAACTGGCCGGCATTGAGGCGCGCTTTGATGAACTAA
>OFRL01000493.1_pt1 | contig 18175 bp, 16 predicted proteins | sample 1543121 | NCBI WGS metagenome assembly OFRL01 (sample SAMN07774228, study PRJEB24372) | wastewater metagenome | isolation source: Lake Maggiore Cannobio | place: Italy: Cannobio | collected 2016-01
ACTTGAAGAACGGACCACCGATCTGTTGTCCGCCACTCATATAACGAGAAGCACACGCGACCACCACTCCCCGCTCAACCAAGCGAGCCAAATCGTCTATTTGCTCAGCATCATCGCTTCCGTCGGCCATCGTCACCACCGCCACGGGTGAATTCGCGTGCATGACGCCAAAACGAATAGCTTGCGCGGGGCCCGGCGCATCGGTATTGAGCATCGAAATAACTCGGTCGTCTTGACGAGCGTATTTCTCTATATAGGGAACCGTGGTGTCATTTGAGTTGTCGTAGACCACAATAACTTCGCAAGGAAGGCGCACACCGTTCAAAATCCGATCTAGGCAAGCGTTGATCCCGTCTCCCTCGTTGAAAACTGGGATAACTATTGAAATCTGTGGCCGAGTCGCCACTAAACCCTCACCCCATCGCCGCGAAGATTCCACAAGTCAATCACTGGCACTGATACTTCGAGATCTCGGTATTGGAGATGAGGGGAACCAATAATCAATAGGTCGCTACTACTTACTATCTCCTCAAGCGAAACCAACTCTTCGTCAACGCTCACCAGCGGATCGTGAGTAAGAACACTTTTAGCCTTAAAACGAAGAATGCGCTTCAATTTGTAGCTCAAACTTGACCGAATATCGTCTGACTCCGCCTTAAACGACATCCCGAGAATCCCCACCGTAAGGCTAGGTAAATCGTATTGCTGCTCAAGACGCGACACCACGTAAAGGGGGAGCCCTTCGTTAATCATCATCGATGCTTGGCCCAAGTGGAAGTTATTATTATTAAAAGCAGCTAATTGCATAGTGTCTTTAAATAAACACGGGCCGGCGGCAAACCCTGCTCCGGGCAAATCAGATGCCCGTGGGTATTCATAAGCCAAGGCCGAACGAATACGCTCGTAGTCAAGACCAAAATCGTTAGCCATCATATAGAGCTGATTAGCAGTGGCAAACTTTATATAACGCCAAACATTGGTAAATAATTTAGCCAATTCGGCTTCTTCGGGCTCAAGGTGAACAACTTCGCTCGTAAGATTACGAAATAGCGTTTCGGATCGGTCGCGTGCTTTGTCAGTACGAGCGGCCACAATTTGGGGGAGCGTATAGAGCTCAGTCATTGCTTTGCCTTCAGCAATACGCTCAGGGCAAAATGCCACATCAACTGTCAGCCCACTTTGAGCCACTAATCGCTCGACCATGGCAGTGACTCCAGGATAGACCGTGCTCCGCAAAACCAATAACTGGCCATCAACTAAACATTCACCAATTTCTTCAATCGCCGCACTGACCGCATTCAAGTCAGGATTTAAATGCTCATCAATCGGCGTACCAATCACGATTATCACATTCTCGGCATCGCTAATAACACTGCGATCAGTAGTTGCTCGCAAGGTCCCACTTTTTATCGCTTTAGCCAACATCGAGGCTGCTCCCGGCTCATCAAAAGGCAACTTGGCAGAATTAACTTTGTTGACGGCCGATTCAGCAAGATCGTAAAGAGCAACTTTGAGCCCTCGATCCGCCAAAGCTATTCCGAGGGGAAGGCCAACATGGCCGCAACCACCAACTACCACTACATCAAGATGGGATGGGTTAGGAGAAGGACTCACGCGGGCCTTTCGCTAAAAGTGAACCAATTGAAACCGGCCAATCGGCCTTGAGGGGCATCCAGAGAATAGACAGTATTCTAGAGGTATCCGAGTAAACAAAAGAATCTTCCCCTGGCCAAGCCCCGTAAGGGTGGAGCCCAGCATTTGTGCGAAAAGAACGGACTATTTCATTGATAAATAATGAAAACAGCAACGCAAAAGGAATCGATTACACCCGCCTCTATGAATACAGGTTTCTTGATATTCCCCAAAAGGGAATGTTGGTAGAACCAGATGGTCTTGGGTGTTTTAGAGTCACCTCTAAAACAAGTAACTTAGAAATGAGTTTTAGATTTTCTGAACCAGGATCGCTTCGGTTTTATACTGATCTCGGCGAAAATATTACTCTCACCGCATACCAAAAAAATGCGAAAGCGACTAAAGAAATTGGTGTAGCCAATAAAACATGGCAATTTCTTTCAATTGCTTGGCCCGCGAATAAAGTTAAAATATCTTTCCCCAACCAATCTGCCACCACGCTGTGCGAAATATCCGTAATGGGAGAAAAATGAAAACCAAACCTGAGTTGCGCTGGGCTGACGGTGAAATAGAACGCTACTGCGTAGTTTGTGGCCGTAGGGGTCTCCAGAACCAAATTGCCCTTGTAGAAGTCAATAACCAGCCCCCAATGAGAATCGCTCGCTGTCGAAATTGCTCATCGGTCCTACTCGACGACCCCGACCCGCCAGTAGAAAATATCGATTACTGGAACGATTACGTAGAGTGGATTGCGGGAATTGAGGCGATTGCTTCGTTTCTCGCTTTAGTTGAAAGTGCGCCCGGATCCCGATTTCTTGATGTTGGTTGCGGCTTTGGCTTTGGCCTTGACCTTGCACAAAAAACTAAAGGCTGGGAAGTTCTTGGCGTAGACCCGTCAATAGGAGCCCGCATCGGCGCGCAAGATTTAGGAGTAGAAATCAGAATCGGTCAACTTGGCAATAATTTGGTGCTCGATTCAACCTTCGATGTGATTCTGGCTTCAGAGGTGCTCGAACATGTTTTATCGCCAAACGATTTCCTTGCTTCCGTAAGGTCCCTACTGGCCCACGACGGAATATTAGTAATCACCACCCCCAACGCAAAAACAGTAGACCCCGCCAATCTTGATACTGATGTCACCATGGCGCTAGCAGCAGGCGACCATAAGTTTTTGGTTGACGCCGAACAACTCGAAATTCTCCTGCGCAAGGCAGGTTTTGAATTTATTGAAATTGATACCACCGGTATTGGTCTCATTGCTACGGCGACACTCACTGCCGTTGGGCAGCAAAAGTCCCTATTGGGTCTCGGCTTCAAAAATATTCAAGTGGACGAATATCTAAGAGACCGAGGCAATAGCGCCCCCAAAGGATCAGGATTAGCGATAGGGATGTGGGCAAGACTTGTCCAGTCAGAAGTGTTCGCCGGGAAAATAGACGAAGCTCGACAAGACATGGTTCGACTCGCAGACGCTCTAGAAAACCGATATCAAATAGACCTAACTCGGCTAGACACGATTAGGGAAATGGAAGATCCGCCAAGCGTTTTAGTCTCAGTCTGCTATTTGGCTGGATTTATTTGTTTTGTCCACGAAAAAAACTTGCCTCGGGCGGCAGAGTATTTTAATTTGAGTTTAAATATAGAAATAGCCAATGAAACAAAAAATAATAAAGCAGGGATACACCCCTCAAAATTATTTGTAATTCAATCCTTGGGTCACCTAGCTCTTGCCCTTGCCCCCACCAACCCCAAAGGGGCTAAACGAGCGCTAAAACGCCTAGACCGCTTAGTCGCAGCGAAAGAGTGCCCAGCCGAAGTAGCCAAAGATTTTCGGGACCGAACGTTGGCCATCACTCCGCCTCACGGGCCAACCTACACCCGTCTACGATCAGGTATGCGTAAAATTTTTCTTAAGTCTAAGCACAAAAAATCTAAGTGACTAAAATCGCGTCTAGGTCTCGCAAGTTTGCGTCAATATGCTTCCCTACTCGTAAGGCTTTAGGGTTAGCGTTTTTAGTCTGCGTAGTTGTGCCCACCGTATTAGTTGCCCTGCAAATAAACGAACACCCCAAATTCTCGCCTAGCGACGAAGGGGCGCACTGGGATTATGCAACTCGAATAAGTAACGGAGAAGGCGTTCCCAGACTAGGTGAACTACTTCAACGACAAACTCTAAAAGAGCTCGCCTGCCGAGGAACGGAAGGAATCCCAGCCAAATTAGTTCCTAAATGCTCTTCTCAATATTTCAATGCCGCCAAATTCCCGGGCGGCGGGCAGCAATACGAAGCCCAACACCCTCCCACCTACTACGCCCTAACCGTGCCGCTCCGCTGGGTGGCAATAGAGATTTTTGGATTCGACGATTTAACCGGAACCCGTTACACCGGAATTCTCTGGCTCGTGGCCGGCCTTCTTGTGCTGTGGGCCGCAGGGAGAGTTATGGGTTTAACTGCCCCAACTATCGGAGTTGGAGTATTGCTTTTAACAACTGCTCCAGTAGTGATTTACCACGCGTCAACCGTCAGTAACGATGCCCCGGCAATTTTCACCGGTGCGCTCATCGCCCTAGTCGCAGCCTTGGCCTATCGCTATCCCGGCCAGTGGACTATTGCGCTTGCCGCCGTTGGGTTTTTTTCTGCTTCCGTAAAACTAACTGGGCTGTTGCCCGTCTTTGCCGTATCGGCGGCGTTCGCCATTCAAGCATGGGGGTCATCTAGATCACTTAAACCCCGCGACACGATAAAAACTTTCTTTCGGCGATGGTTGCCGCAAGGCGGAGCGCTGCTCTTCGGCGGTCTTGTGGCCGCTTTACTGTGGATTATCACGAGTCGTCAATTAGCACTTATCGGTCCAATGGAAATTATCGCTTTTAATGCGCTAAGAGGGAACTCGGTCGGGCCAGATGTAGTCCTAAACGAAACGACTCGGTTGCTTTCGCCCATCACCGACTCCTACGTATCGCCCGACACACTTTCACAAGATCTCCAGGCGTTTTTCACCCAACTTCTAAAAGCACTAGTGCTGGCTGGGGGCTTGAGCGGTCTCTTCGTGTCCGCACGGAAGTGGAACCACTGGATCGGAATCACCGCATTGGGTTCGTTAGTGATAGGAGGAGCATTATTCGGCGCCAGCCTTAAATTGATTTACCAAATTGACCCCGGTCTTTCTGGTCGTTATGGCTTAGCGGTGGGACCGCTTTTGATTTTGGCCTTGGTCGCCGGAGCGAGTGGGGTCTGGGTTATCAGAGCACTATGGCTTTTCGCACTTGCTAGCGTAATAACAACTTTTTGCGTACTAGTTTTTTAGTTGTTCCCAAGAAGTTTACCGGCAAAAAGTTTTATTCGGGCTCAATTTCAAGAATGAACTGGTAGCCAAACATCGCCGGCCATATTGATAACGAAATTTGGTCAAGAACCCGTAATAAACGCCCCACTACTGCACCGCCAGTTAGAACATCGAGCGGCAGCCCCACCGCCTCTAAGCGCCGGACCTTGAACCCCTCGCGCTCCACTAACCGCCGAATGCTCCGACGAGTAAAAAACCTTAGGTGAGTGTTATCAAGAATTCCTCGCTGGTCGTAATCAAATCTCCCGATGGCGGTACGAAATCTAGGGTACCAATGACCAATATTGGGAACACAAATTACTGCCGTTCCGCCTGGCCGTAAAACTTTTTTCATTCCCTGCAGTAATTTGTCTGGCTCACGCACATGCTCTAAAACGTCAGCCGCCAGCACTAGATCAAAGTCAGTTCCCGCCTTCGCCGGAATGCCCTCATCGAGATTAGCTTGTACAAAATTAGTCACTCGTTCGTGAACTTCCGGTACCTCTACGACATCTACTCCCGTCACTAAATATCCAGATTTTTGTAGTCGCTCCGACAAAAGTCCGCCTGAACACCCCAGATCGAGAACCTTGCCGGGGTGTCGAGTTTCGAGCATGCTCACTAAGCGTCCGTGCGAACTGTCGTCGTTTTCTTTCAATTGGTACTCTTCGCCCAACTTGACTCGACTTCCGTCGCCAAAACCTGCCTTCTGGATCCGATAAGCGAAAACATCTTTCATGACATCGGCGGCGTATTGCATCCCGTTGACATAGCAAATCTCATCACCGTAGTAAGTAGGAATCGGAACTTCAACAATGCGCTGGCCCGAATCATGCAACTGGATAATTATTTGAGTATCAAAGTTGAATCCATCCGCGTTGTTTTCAAACGGGAGTTTCTCTAATGCTCGTACGCTGTAAGCCCGATAACCCGAGTGAAATTCACTTAGGTTCGTCCCTAGTGCCGCATTTTCGGCCGTAGTGAGAATCCGATTTCCCACAAACTTATACAACGGCATCCCACCCTTGCGGGCCGACCCCTTGATCATCATTCGTGATCCGAACACCGCGTCGGCTTGTCCCGCCTCAATCGGTGCCACTATCTCGGGCAGACACTCGGGGGCGTACTGTCCATCTCCGTGAAGTAGCACGACGATATCGAGCCCTCGTTCAATTGCTAAACGGTACCCAGCTTTTTGATTACCGCCATAGCCTAAATTTTTAGATTGGCGAATTACTTCAATCGGTAAATCAGAGCTTTCTTTGTAACCAACCCCTACGAGGTAAGTGGAATCATGACTATGGTCGTCACTTATTATTACCTCAGTAATACGCGACCGAAAATCAACTGGTATTCGATCTAATACACTAGCCAAAGTAGATTCAGCGTTATACGCTACAACCAAGATACCGATTTTCATCTCTTTATTTACAGAGAGGTTTTTGTTCACAATGAAGTCATCCGTTCAGTCGGCTGTTCAAGAATTTAAAACCACCAGTTTGTTAATCCGAATACTCATAATTTTTCAGTTATTCTTTATTGTAACCGCTGGACTATATATAGCTCGCGCTTATACACCTTGGTCGTTAGACGAAGGCGCGCACTACGACTACATCGGGAAGATCGCCGAAAATGGTCGAATACCGGTCTTAAAAGACCCAATAAATCGAGAAGTAATAGGAATTCCCACGGGAGAATTTTACAAGGGAAAACTGAAGGATCTAGGGATGGCGGGAACAAGTTACGAAGCTTTTCAGCCTCCGCTCTACTACGCACTGGCAGCACCGTTTTGGCATATCACTTCGGATACTTCTCAACGCTATAAAGTCTTGCGTGCCGTAGGGGTTATTTTTATGCTCTTAACGATAATAATGATAGCAATTCTTAGCCGATTGATAGTTCGTAAAAAATGGCCTTACGCTTTAGCATTCTGCCTACCAGTTTTAATGGCCCCCGGAATGCTGCTCAGGTTTTCAACTATTGGAAATGCATCTCTAGAGCCTCTCGTCACAATAGTTTTCATAACTTTTTGCGTTAAAAGCTGGCAGACCAAATCCTACAAGTGGCTTATTCTGTCTGGAGCATCTCTTGCTCTCTGTTTTCTCACAAGATCTAACTTAGTTTTTTTAAGTCCTATCCTTATAGTTATTTCAATATCAATTTGGTGGCAGCGAGGAAAACTTAGGAAAGAATTGTTTTTTCTTATAAGCAGTTGGGCAACTTTTATAATTTTAATTACTCCTTGGTTAGTTCTGAACCAAATCAACTACGGAACTTGGACTGCACAGACCCAAGCCAGAAATATCCAAGCAGATTGGCTGAATTATCGTTTAGTAAATCTTCATTTTTTAGACACAATTAGCGAAATACCCCAGTTTTTCACCAGCGGATTTTCGTTACCTCAAGAAGCATCGGGGATTTTTGGGCTAACGAACTATCCTCTTGTTCTTTTTTCACTTCAAGTACTTCAGTTTCTCATAGCGCCGGTAGCGGTAGTCATCGGCATTACCCTATATAAACGATCGCGAATGCGACCTGAACTGATAATCTGTGCGGCTCCATTTTTTTTACTGATTATAGGTTTGTGTATCGCTCAAACTATTTCCGACTGGCCCATTCTGCTAACTCGGTACGCCTATGGGGGTATACCGACCTGGGCAATAGCGGCTTATCTGGTTTACCGTTGGGCTATCCCAGACGACCAAGCCTTTAGCCGATTCGTCGCGATAACATCTCTAGCAACATCAACTGCCGTCTTGACGATGCTCCTAAATTTCAATTTCAGTAGGTTTTAATCGCTTGATGAATAATCAATGAAAGGTCTCATCCTCTCCGGTGGTGCCGGAACACGCCTCCGCCCGATCACGCACACCAGCGCCAAACAACTGGTCCCCATTGCTAACAAGCCAATTTTATTCTACGGAATCGAAGCTATGGCTGCGGCGGGAATAAAAGAAATCGGCATCGTCGTCGGAGAAACCGCTGAAGAAATTCACGCGGCGGTAGGTGACGGATCAACCTTTGGTGTAAGTGTCACCTACATCCCCCAAGACTTGCCTCTCGGGCTAGCACACTGTGTTCTCATCGCAACCGACTTTATCGGTGGCGATGATTTTGTCATGTATCTCGGCGACAATATGCTTGAGCAAGGTTTAAGTGAATTCATTGAGCGTTTTGAGTTGGCTCGCCAAAATGATTCCCCACCCCCGAGCGCACAAATATTACTTACCCATGTTGACAACCCCAGCCAGTTCGGCGTGGCCGAAGTAACTCAAACTGGCGAGGTGGTCCGGCTAATCGAAAAACCTACTAACCCACCTTCCGATCTCGCACTAGTAGGGGTCTATCTATTCGATAAGTCAATCCAAGAAGCAGTGCGAGCAATCGCCCCCTCACCTCGGGGTGAACTCGAGATCACCGATGCCATTCAGTGGCTAATCGACAACCACCATATCGTGCGCCACGAAATCTTAAACGGCTGGTGGATCGATACCGGTAAAAAAGACCCCCTGCTCGAATGCAACCGTCAAGTTCTTAAAACGATTTCGGGGGCAAACGCAGGATCGATCGATAAAGATTCGACGATTACTGGCGAAGTGATAATCGCGGCCGGTGCACAAATACAGAAGTCGAATATTTCTGGCCCGACGGTAATCGGAGAAAACACAATAATTTCTGACAGCATTATCGGGCCGTTCACCTCGATTGCCGCCGAATGCAAAATATCAAAGACTGAAATAGACAACTCGGTCGTCCTCGAAAACACCATAATTACCGGTGCCACTGGCATTACCGACTCGCTAATCGGTCGTTCCGTTAAAATAACTAAGTCATCAGGGTCTGAGCCGGCCCATCGCCTAATGTTGGGAGATCATTCCCACGTTGAATTGAGTTAAAAATCTCCTATGGCCAAAATAATCCCCTCCTCCACCATCAACGGCGTCGTTGTCGTCGAACCCGACATCCATGGCGATGAGCGCGGAGTATTCATCGAGACTTACCGTCGACAATGGTTCCCAGGCGGACGCGAAATGATCCAAGGTAATCGCGGCGATCGGCGAGCCGGATCAGTAGTGGGGCTCCACTATCACCTTCACCAAGCCGACTATTGGTATGTACCGTTCGGAAGCGCTCGAGTAGTGCTTCACGACCTCCGCACCGGTTCGGCAACCGACGGTGCGACTGAAGTTATTGACATTGGCACCCAGCCCGACGGAACCCACGACCATCGCGGCATTTATATTCCTCCGGGCATCGCCCACGGATTTGCCGCTCTAACCGATATGACTATTACTTATCTTGTCGATAGTTACTACAACGCACAAGACGAACTAGGGGTCGCGTGGGACGATCCGGCCATCGGTGCCGACTGGGGCGTTACCGAACCCGTGCTTTCAGCTCGCGACCAAGCCAACCCTCGCAGATCTGACATAACCGCTCAGTGGCAACCTCACTCGGCGTTACGCACCTGAAAATGAATCTCTTTGTTACCGGTGCGGCCGGATTTATCGGTTCTAACTATGTACGCCAGGTCTTAGCGACCACCGATGATTCGATAACGGTCTTCGACGCTCTCACTTACGCCGGCAATCGGGAAAGTTTGCGGGATCTTGATCCCAATCCGCGTTTTACTTTCGTCCAAGGCGACATAACCAAGCGCGATCAGGTAAACGCCGCCATGGCGGGCCACGACGCGGTGGTTCATTTCGCGGCCGAAAGCCACGTCGACCGGTCAATCGCTTCGCCCGACGAGTTTGTCCACACCAACTGTGACGGCACCAATGTGGTGTGCGATGTTGCCCGCACCCTCGAAGTAGAGCGATTTGTCCACATCTCTACCGACGAAGTTTACGGATCAATAGAAAAGGGATCGTTCGTCGAGACCGACCGACTCGAACCTCGCTCTCCGTATTCAGCATCAAAAGCCGGGTCAGATTTAATCGCCCTCGCTTATCACGAAACCTACGGACTTCCCGTAATTGTTACTCGGTCATCAAATAATTTCGGCCCTTATCAATTCCCCGAAAAAGTAATCCCCTTATTCACAACTAATCTCCTGAACGAAAAAAAAGTCCCCCTCTACGGCGACGGACTCAATATTCGCGACTGGTGTTTTGTCGAAGACAACTGTGCCGGAGTCGACTTAGTGTTACGCAACGGACAAATCGGCGAGATCTACAACATTGGCGCCGGCAACGAAATCACTAACCACGACCTAACTAATTCAGTACTCGCCATTTTGGGCCACGACGACTCAATGATTGAATACGTTGAAGACCGTCTCGGCCACGATCGGCGCTACTCCATCGACACCAGTAAAGTACGCAAACTGGGCTGGGCGCCCCAGCGCGAATTCGCTGAGGCCCTTGGTAGCACAGTTGAGTGGTATCGCGACAACCGTGAGTGGTGGGAGCCACTACTCCAGTCGGGCAAGTAGTGAAAGTTCTCATTACGGGAGCAGGTGGTCAAGTTGGCCACGATTTAATAAATGCTTTTGTCGACGACGAAGTAGAAGCCTACGATCACCAATCGCTCGATATCACCGATACAAAATTAGTAACTGAAGTAATCACTACTAGCCGACCCGACGCTATCGTTCACGCCGCCGCGTGGACTGCCGTCGATGCCTGCGAGAGCGACCCTAAAAAAGCTCATCTCATTAACGCCACCGCTTCGGGAGCGATTGCGGCGAGCGCTCGCGAAGTGGGTGCGCACCTCACCTACTTCTCTACCGATTATGTATTTGACGGAACCAAACCTTCGCCTTACTTAGAAACCGACACGCCTAATCCGCAGTCGGTTTATGGCGCGACAAAACTCGCGGGCGAACTAGCGGTTGGCGGCGATGCCCTGATTCTGCGAATCTCTTGGGTTTGTGGGGCCCACGGCGCCAACATGGTTAAAACTATCTTGCGACTCGCCCGTGAACACGAACATCTGTCTTTTGTTGACGACCAGCGAGGTAACCCAACTTTCAGTGCTGACCTCGCCCCCTTGGTCCGCCAAATGGTTTCCGACCAGCGCACCGGAATATTCCACGCCACTAATCAAGGTGCGGTGAGTTGGTTCGAGTTTGCCCAAGCGGTCATGATTGCTGCGGGCCTCGACCCCGATCGAGTAACCCCCATTTCCACTGCCGATTTAACTCCTCGTCGCCCCGCTCCTCGGCCAGCTAATTCGATACTAGAAAACGCCGCCCTCATGAACGCCAGCATCGACCTGTTGCCCGACTTCCGCGAACCACTAAATCGTCTTATTAGAGAATTAGAAATAACCTAAAGATGGAAAACCCAAAGACGCGCGTCGTCGTAGTGAACTACAACGGTGGCGAGCAAACTCTAGAATGTCTGCAAGCCCTTGTGGCTGATGATCCCAATCGCGAACTTGATATTGTTCTAGTTGATAACGCATCTAATGACCATCTAGTCCAACGGATGCCGACCGAACTTCCTTCGGTGCGAGTAATTCCGAGTAAAACTAACCTTGGCTTTGGCGGGGGGAACAATCTCGCCCTGGCCGACCTTGGTGGTATCGACTTTGTCGCACTAATCAACAGCGACGCGCGCGTGCAGCCCGGTTGGTTAGCCCCACTAAAAAACGCGCTATTAGCTAACCCCGCCTTAGGGGCGGCTTGCCCGCGTATTCGCCTCGCCGGCGAGTTCATCACCGTGGATATTTCTGCCCACCGACCTCTCACCGTGGCCGGAGCCTGGGTTGACGGCCAAGATGTCTCGGCCCGAGTTCAGTACGGACCAACTTTTGGTGCCCCCGAGCCCCCCACCCCCGAAGTCTCTCGGGCGCGACGCTTAAAGAACGCCGGCCAAATCTGGGTTCCGGTCAACTCCGCTACTGAAACAATCTCCTTACGGGTCCTTGATGGGGGCCCCGCAATCTTTAGTGCCGACCGGGCCGCCGTTTCTAGCGAACGCCATCGATCACTAAGAACCGTAGAGGTTCCGGTAGGCCCCCCTCGAATGCGACTGCTCAACAACACGGGCAACTACTGGACCCGCGACGGATTTTCGGCCGACCGCGGCTGGCTCGAACCTGATGAACTCAGTCGGTACGCCGTCAGCGAACCAGTAGAAGCCTGGTGCGGAGCGGCGGTACTACTTCGAGCCGACTGCTGGCTCGCCACGGGAAACTTCGACGAGAAATTATTCCTCTACTACGAAGACGCCGATTTATCAGAACGAGCAAAAAACCTGGGCTGGTCGTTTATTTATGTCCCCGAATCTTTAGTCGACCACGATCACGCCACCTCTACCGGCGAAGATTCTTTACTCGCGCTGCGTCTGACCGAAAGAAATCGCCTGATCGTAATCAGGCGCTACCAAAGAGGTGGAGTCAAAGCCGTTATGAAATCACTAATAGCAACCTTGGGCTACGCCCGCCGCGATCTTTTTACCCGTCCGCTGCGGTGGCGACTACCAAGAAGCAAAATTGTTTCCGCTCGGCTGCGCGCCGCAACTTCGTCGCTAATCCACTAGACGCTTTGGCCCGAAGCAAAATTTTTATAAACCTCGGTTTACCTTATCGGCCTTTCTTCGTCGATGACTCTCTCTAGAATTATAAGGACTAAAATGAATTGCGAATCTTTGTTTTATAGTCTTAAATTCCCTACGGCGAGCCAAGTGGAAAAAGTTGGTTACGCGCGTATGTAAAGGGAAGATTCCGTTACCGGCTCGAATTTTTAGCCCGTTGGTAGCGATTATCATATCTCGCACTTTTTTATCGGTCAGATCGTGCGCCCTGTAAGGGTTCCGACAAAACTCGACTAGTGGAGCCAGCGCTATCGACCACCGGTAGTCAGCAGCCAGTTCCCCGCTACGAGCAGCGCAGCGGCCCCGCTCCTCACGATCTCGGCCTAATTCCAACAGGGCTTCAGCGAGAGCCCTCTCGTCTTCGGGGGCGACGATTCGGCCCGCACCTTTTTCCGTTATCGCCACACTCAGTGAATCCCCCGATGAAGCCACCACTGGCAGCGAAGCCCAAAAACAGTCCAGTAAACGAGTTCGAAAAGAAAACTCCGTCTCGATGTGGGCGAAATGAGTGCTTACCGCCACATCGGCTTCCAGCAAATAGTCAGCCCTATCTTCATAGGGAACCCAGTCTTCGAGGAAGAAGACATTTTTATCGGTGAGCCCAAGCTCAAGCGAAAGATCTCGGGCCGCCTGCGCCATCTGCATTGCCGGAACATTGGGGTTGGGATGAGTAGCGCCCATAAAAACTAGTTTCGTCGCAGGAATCTCTTTTGCCACTCTCGCTACGGCGCGCAAAAGAGTCAGCGGATCAAACCAGTTATAGATTCCACCACCCCATAACAGCAAATAATCGTCATCGGTAATTCCCGGCACAACGCCACGCATTACCGAGCGTTTCTTTTTCGGGCTATTTTCTTCAATGCCGAAAGGAACAATCGCCAGTAACGAGTCGACACTCAAGTCGGGTCCAAGAGTAGCGGGGTTGAGCCTACCCCGAGCCGCTAGATGACCAAGATAGAAGTCGCGTTGTTTGGGGCTCGCGCATAAAAAAAAGTCGCAACGTATAATTTGTATCATTACACTCTGAAGAGTCGCCCCCCAAAGTAATAGTTGCTGATCTGGGTCTAGCGCCCGCGACTGCTCAATAACTTCGAGATGAATGGGGTCATAGAGATCGGCTACCTTGATCACCGACGATTTAGATAAACTCGGTTGGGTGGCCATAATTTCACCCTGATGAATAACAATTTCGGCCCAGTCAACCGCTCGAACGAATGCTTTTTTATCAGCGAAACTTGCTGAGAATCGATCGCTTGATCTAGAGCACGCAACCGTAGATAACAAAACTACTTCGTGCTCGGCAGAAAGTGCTTCGGCGATTTTCCAAGCCCGAATAGCCGGCCCCGCCATTTTTTCTCCCAAGACATCAGGAGTCACCACGACGATCCGATGCGAACTCACTGATTTATTGCCCGCCAATGGCCTCCCAGCCTAAGTGGCCCCACCTCAAACAGCCGATCGATATTGTCCGTCTGATCGCTGGGGACTAAATCAACCCGCAAAAACTTTTCTCTTGCGTCGTAGGTGTGCACTGCGTGTTGGTCGAGAAGATTTGCGCTCAATAGATAAGCCCCCGGAACCAAATCTAAACGGTCTAGTTCTAGATCAACTATTGCTTTACCATCGAGAACTGGGAATATTGAGCCGTTGGGCTTAAGGCCGACACCGCCAAGGTAGACACCATCGATAGAGAAAACGCCTAGACCTAGCGTCGGTAGTTCGATGCGTACGCTGCTCGAACAAGAAAACCGAAACGCTATGGGCTCTCCAGACACCGCCGTTGTCGCCGACGTCCCTTCGTGGCCATTGATAACTAGGCTCTCTATACGAGCCTCACCCGAGCCCCAGCGTTTCCCATGGTCACCATCATCGGGTATTGATTCGTGCGCTTCCTCCAAGTAAGCGTCGACCACTTCGTCGGCGTTTCCTTGCCGCACGATACGCCCATGCTCTAAAAGAATGGCGCTTTCACAAAGTCGAGCCACAGTTGAAACCGCGTGTGAAACAATCACGATAGTTTTACCCGCGCTATGAATCCCCGAAATTTTTTCCATGCATTTACGCTGAAAATCTTCATCCCCTACTGCCAAAATCTCATCGAGCAACAAAATGTCTGGATCAGTATGAACTGCCACCGCAAACCCAAGTCGCACATACATTCCCGATGAATAAGTACGGACTGGTGCGTCAATAAAATCTTCTAAACCAGAAAAGGCGACGATCTCATCAAAGCGATCCTCGGTCTGCCTCTTAGTCATGCCCAAAATGGCCGCGTTCAGAAATACATTTTCTCGGCCCGACAACTCGGGATGAAAACCCGCCCCTAGTTCAAGCAGGGCCGCCATTGACCCATCAACCGCAATCCGGCCCGCCTCTGGAGTCAAGATCCCCGCGATACATTTCAATAAGGTGCTTTTGCCCGACCCGTTGTCTCCGATAAGACCAAAGATGCTCCCCTTGGGAACTTCGAAGGAAATATCTTGCAGAGCGGCGAACTCTTCGTAACGCGCTCGCCGACCCCGCAGAACCGCAGCTTTTAACGATTGATTGCGTTCATCGTATTTTCGGTAACTCTTAGATACTCCATCAACCCGAATTGAGATGCTCATACTTCTTCCGCCAACCGACGTTCACTGCGACCAAAGATCCAAAATCCAATAACTACCATCGCGCCGCTCCAAGCCACTACGTATAAAAGTGTAGATAGGGCCGGGAAACGAAGATCATAAAGTACGGCTCGATACGACTCCACTAACCCCACTAATGGGTTCAACTTGTACAAGGCTCGAACCGGAATATCAGTACCGAAGATTTCGGATTGCTTTGGCACTAAAGTTATCGGATAAACCACCGGAGTCAAATAAAACAAAAACTGCAGAGCAATGGCCACTAGATATTTCATGTCGCGAAAATACACATTCCAGACCGAGACTATTAACGAAATGCCTAGAACAAGAAATGACTCAATAAAAATCAGAACCGCCACCATAGGTAGCCATTGGATCACTCCGCTACCAACTATTAAAAAGATTATCGCTAAAACTCCCAACTCGATGCAGAGCGTGAGCGTCATAGCCATGACTGAGGAGAGAACAAAAATTGAACGCGGGAAAGAGGCTTTTTTTATCAAGTTTCCGTTAGTCAGCAAAACGTCAATACTGGTATTGATTGTATTGTTAAAAAATTGAAACGGTAAAAGCGCACAAAGAAGAAACAGCGGGAACGAATCAACTCCGCTTGGGTGACCAACGGGCGCCTCTACCTTGAGAAATACGCTGAAAACTAAAGTGTAAATAGCCGCAGTGGCTAAGGGGTTTATTAACGACCATGCCCAGCCCAGCACTGACCGCTTATATTTAGTGCGCAACTCGCGTAGAGTTAGGTTAATTGTTAGTTCTCGTTTAGCAAAGATTTTTTTAATAACTGCCATTATCTACTAACGCTAGCGCAGGCCTCACCCGTTTCGGGGTTAGATCAATTCAACCCGCCAGTAGTGCACGGGCTAATACATCGGTGCCAAAGGCGGTAAGAATGGCTAGGTATAGCAACCCCGTAGCCGCCATGACGGCCGAATAATAGGGTTCTTTTAGCGCGGCTAATGCGGCCGCCAACAAACCGACGGTTGTAAGCGCGCACACCACCCAGGTGACTCCCAAAATCCCACCGTAGCCATCATCGATAGAGCCATTGAGCAGAGACACCATTCCGGTGGGAATTAAAAGTAGTACTACTTCAATAGGCCAAGAAATAATCGAAAGCCAAATCATCTCCCGTAGAGGGGCGCGCGATAAACCGGGCTGGACTAGATACCAATGTCCCAACAACATTGCGTCAGTAATAAACCCTAAAAATATCGCCCCCACTCCTAAGCGAGCCACCGTAAGAACAACTGGACCACCCAAAACTCCCGCCGCGGCGAATACGGCCACGAACCCCGTCAGCGCCGCTAAAAAATCTAACCCCGGAGGAATACGAGCAGGAGTTTTACGCCACCGCACCGAAATCACGACTGCCAACAGGGAGACGACTACGGTCAATAAGCCCGCTATCGACCGCACTTGGGCCGCTGCCCCCGAAGAGTCGAGGCCAACCAAAACTCCCGCCAGAGCCAGCGCGGCGAATACCCCGCGCAAGAGCCAGCCGTAACCGACCCCAACGAGACGATGACGATCAGTAACCCATAGTCCCAGCAAACCTCCGGCCGCCCACTGCAACAAAACAGTAGAAAGATCTAGATCCATCACAAAACAGCACTGACCTCAATTTTAGTTACCGCTCGTTTGGCGTGATAGCTCGACCTCACCAACGGACCCGACTCAACATGGGAAAATCCCAAACTTTCGGCGTACGCGCCAATCTCAGAAAACTCTTCGGGCGTCCACCACCGCGCCACCCGGAGGTGTCGGGCTGACGGTTGGAGATATTGACCAATAGTCAAAATCTCCACCCCCACGGCCCGCAAGTCGGCTACCGCTCCTTTTACTTCCGCCATCGTTTCGCCCAAGCCAACGATAATGCCCGACTTAGTTCGCAGCCCAGCAAAGCGGGCGCGCGCTAACACGGCTAAAGAACGAGCGTAACTAGCCAACGAGCGAGCCTCGTGCTGTAAACGTAAAACTGTTTCGAGATTATGGTTAAGGACATCGGGGCGGGCCGAAAAAAGCGTGGCTAACGAAGTGGGGTCGCCTTTGCAGTCGGGGATCAAAACCTCAACACTGGTGTGCGGATTTTTAGCCCGCACCGCGTTGATCGTGGCTACAAATCCCCCCGCTCCACCATCAACCAAGTCGTCGCGGGCCACACTCGTAATCACCGCGTGTTCTAAACCTAAAGTCGAAACCGCGTCGGCCACTCGACGAGGCTCGTCTTGGTCAAGAACTTGGGGCTTTCGAGTATCAACTAAACAAAACCCGCAGGCGCGCGTGCATCGCTCACCCAGAATCATAAAAGTCGCAGTGCGGTCAGCCCAGCACTCTGAGATATTCGGACACCCCGCTTCTTCGCAGACGGTGTTGAGTTCAAGCGATTTCATTAATTGCCGAGTCGAACGAAAATCGGCCCCGAAGTTGGCCCGCGCCCGCATCCAGTCGGGCTTAGCTCCGGCGGTATCTCTTGGTGTCGGACTCCGATAAGCGCCAAAACCCTGATATTCGATTTCGGCGTAATCCGATTGGGCAATCGCCAATGACCCCAGTTGTCCAGAAGCCCAATCGGTGGCCAAACTCTCATCGGTTTCGTAGACCCATACGATTGAGCCTTCTCGCTCTCGCTTTTCCACTAGTTGCGGTTCGGTCACAGTCGCGTGCCGATCGTTCGGCGCGACGAGAAACAAATAGTCAACGCCCACCGGGGCGGCTAACCCCGCCACCAAAGCGTCAAGATCGCTAGGAGCCACACGACCCAGACTCCTGACTCGCAAAATATCCTTGGCGGTAAGTCGTTTCATCTTTACGCTCATCCGTGCAGCGTGCGCCCAGTAAGGGCGAGCAAAGTTTCGCCTAGCACTTCACTCAAAGTTGGGTGAGCATGAATCATTAACGAAAGATCGTCAAGGGGAACAGAAAAGTTAACCGCCAAATATCCTTCACCGATCAACTCGGTCACCCACGGCCCCACCATGTGCACCCCTAAAACCGCCCCACCGCGTTCGGCTACAACTTTGATCATGCCGTCGG
>OFRL01000495.1_pt1 | contig 18082 bp, 13 predicted proteins | sample 1543121 | NCBI WGS metagenome assembly OFRL01 (sample SAMN07774228, study PRJEB24372) | wastewater metagenome | isolation source: Lake Maggiore Cannobio | place: Italy: Cannobio | collected 2016-01
GCTTGCAAGAACGGTTTTTCCTTTTCTGTAAACAGGCCGGGGTACAAGTCGATTTTCGTTTCGGAGTTAGTCATGATCGCGCCTCTTGCAGGCTAAAACGCAGCCTGACTGAATGCTGCGGTACCAGTGCATAACCCGACAAGCCTCTAGTGCTCCAAAGTCTCAAACAATAAAGGTTTCGCGTCACCCCAAGACACATGATCACTAAACACACAAACATTCGTGCATGCAGAGTGCCACGAATGCTCAATCTCAAATCACCTGCATCGGTAAACAAAACACATACTCCTCTAATAATAAATTCTACTGTAATTACTAAACCCTTTTGAACAAGAACAAGATTCCTTCAGTTTGTAATGGGTAGAAATGAATTACATCGCTATTTGGTAGTTACCCATAGCACCGTCTGGTCTGCGCAATCTGGGGCGAACACACTCGATAGCGTAGCGAAGTCACCAAATAGAATACCGCGCAGCAGGCCGATTTAGCCCTGTATAATAATCAAATGCTTGCTGCAAAACTTAGAATAGACAGCCATCTGGCAGTTAGGATGCGGGATAACACTGTTCTTTACGCCGACGTCTATCGTCCGGAAACTGACGAAAAAGTTCCCGTATTGGTAATCCGGACCCCATATGGAGTTCAGCGGGATGAAGGCCATCAGGAGTTTTTTCGATTTGCCCAAAACGGATTTGCCGTGGTGGTACAAGATGTACGGGGACGGTTTGAATCAGATGGCAGCTGGGATCCATTTCGCTTCGAAGCAAGTGACGGTTACGATACGATAGAGTGGGCCGCGGCGCAACCATGGTCAAACGGTAAGGTCGGCACCCAAGGAGGATCATACCTTGGCAACAACCAGTGGTTGACTGCCGCTCTAGCGCCACCAAGTCTGCGGGCAATGTTTCCGAGAGTGGCGTCAACAAGCATTTACCACAATTGGGCGTTTTTCGGCGGAGCCTTCCGCTTGTCATTTAACTTCGGCTGGGCCGTCGTGCGCATGCCACACCGCATAATGCAGCCCCAATACTGGCATACAGATAGCGCCGCCGGTGTCGGATTAGATTACGCCACGGTCCTTTTGCACTTACCGCTAAACATTGCGGACTTAGCCAGTTCTAATTGCGTTGTGCCCCATTATCGTGAGTGGTTGAAACATCCAAACTATGACCCATACTGGAGTCACTTGAGCGTGGAGGACCGCTTCGACAAAATTACGATACCAGTCCACACCTTCGGAGGCTGGTATGACATTTTTCTGGCCGGAACCATCAACGGCTTTACCGGCATGCAGGGCAAGGGTGCAAAAATGACCATAGGCCCATGGGGCCATGGACCAAGCCAGCAGTTTGGAGAACTAGACTTTGGTCCGGGGGCGATGCGCAATATGCACGACGTGGAATTACCGTGGTTTCAATTTCACTTGCAAGGCATAGAAAATGGGATAGAGAGCACCGCGCCTGTTGAGCTTTTCTATATGGGCGCAAATAAATGGAAAAAAGAAGACGCTTGGCCTGTGCCGGGAACTACGTTCCGGCCACTATATCTTGGGGACAAAGGTACTTTAGGATTTGTGCCCCCCCCGTCAGTCGGCTCAGATAGCTATGTTTATGACCCTAAAAATCCAGCTCCTACTATGGGAGGGAACAATTGCTGTGGCTCACCAACCGTGGCCGGACCTGTAGACCAGCGGCCACTTGAAAGTCGAGCTGATGTGATTACTTATACTGGAAAAATAATAGTCCAGCCACTAGCAATTGCCGGACCGATTAGCCTAAAACTATATGCCTCCACTGATGGCCCAGATACAGATTGGATGGTGAAATTGATCGACGTCTACCCAGATGGTCGGGCATTCAATCTTGCAGAAGGTATTTTGCGTGCTCGATTCCGGGATGGTTTTGAAACACCAAACTTGCTGACCCCAAATGTAACTTATGAATTCACGATAGACTTGGTCGGAACAGCCAATGTATTCCTGCCAGGGCACCAAATACGCATTTCAATCACATCTAGCAACTTTCCACAATTTGACCGAAACCCCAACACAGGCTTTGAACTTGGAGTTTCACCGACACTTCGCGTTGCCCACAATACAATTTACTATGGCGGAAAACACTCCTCGCACATCATACTGCCCGTCGTTCCCCTACCATAAATCTTAACTAACAGTATTCTTGGGCGATTTGGAATACCCTACAGATTTCCAATTTATCTTGCGGCTGATAGCCTAAAGCCCAAATCTCGAAGGGTCGACCTCGTCAACCAAGGGGCAATTTCCCAATTCGCAAGCTCCCATACCGCCAAACCCGTTACAAACAAACCCACAAGTAGCACATAATGTAGCAGTTAGTAAGACGCCACCCACAGATTACCTGGCCAATCTGACCCCCGCTGGATATAATTTTTTCATATGCCACACTAATGCAAACGTCCGCAAAATATTGGGGAGATCAAAAGCCCTAGGAGGCTCTGAGTGTTTATTCTAGTGTTGTGTCCACCGAATTCATCGGTATCCATTGTCGGCAACAATTAACTAGACTTCGTACCTATTATAGAAATACAGTTTACAGCCTACAGTAGGCGTCCATTCACCTCAGGCGGCAGCATTCGACGCAACACGCGATTCGCAGTCACTTTAACAACTTCCGGCGCATCGCGCGCATTCGATGGCTCAGCCGCTCGAAGGTCAACTTTTACGCACAAACGGATGTAGGACACGGTCAACTGGAGCCCACTTTGGCTTAAACTGATATCCCATTCGATCAAATATTCTCGCGACCGACGATTGCACTGATCTAAAAATTAATTCGGCGTCAAGGCGTGTAGGCCTTCGCGCATCCAAAACCACACGCCCATCGATCAGGACAGTGTGCACGCTTTTCGATCCGGTACTGTACACCAATTGCGAAATCGGATCTGTAAGGGGAAAAGCCTCAGCTATGTCGTTAGCTCGGATCACGATATCAGCTCGCTTACCAGGCTCCAGCGATCCAATTTGCTTGTCAAGCCCAATTGCCTTGGCACCATTAATAGTTGCCATAGCCAGCGCATCCTCAGCTGCAAGCACTACGCGATTTCCAAATTTTTCACGTGCTGTTAGCACAGCCAAATAACCCTGCAGACCTAAATCGAAACGGTTGGCCCAATTTGCCGAATCCGATCCGAGCGCAATATTCACGCCACGATTGTAGAGCTCTGCGTGGCGTCCGCCAAATGTACCCCCCACACCCCACAACATCGATCCAGCTGGGCACCACGCAATTGACAAACCACTGCGCACAATGGGAGCCACTTCATCATCACGAATCACATTCATGTGCGCAAACAAACAATTTTTATCCAGAACACCAATATCTTCAAGATGCACGATGGCGTGACAACCATGGCGTTTATCATCGGTTTCAGTGTCCACATGATAATAAGATTGATGCTGATTAAAAACAGTACCGCCTGCATCTGCCGCTGCCTTTGCAGCAAGCTCAAGCTCATCGGTCGCAGTACCCATGCCGGCAATGGCAATATGGCCACCAATGAGTGCGTGTGGATCGACATTCCGCTTTAATTCAGTGCCCAGCAAGCGCAACGCTCGCTCGGTACTCGCTGGTGCCCGCTCAAGCCGATACGCATTAAAGCCACCCGGTGTCTCCGCCGCATCCCACAAGAACGGGTCCGCCACAAGACCCCTCATTCCAAATGCAATAGCCGCATCAGCAACTGCACCCGGAGAGTAAGCCGTTCCGGCTTCTATAAAACACGTAGTGCCATTACCCACCATTTCAAAGCAAGCCAGCAACGTTGACGCATGCTCAGCTTCGTCGTCAATCGCGTTTACAAAGGCAAGCTCAGTCGTTGGACCCAACTCCGCATAAGAAACAGTATCACCAAACGCACCCCGCGCAATGTGGTAAGTGACATGCGTGTGGCACTCCACGAAACCAGGATGCACAACCCCACCCGCTGCGTCTATGACGCGCGCCGCAACAAACTCGGCACAAATTTTTGCCGTCGGACCCACTGCCACAATCTCCCGCCCAGAGATAGCAATTGCACCGTCCGCAAAGACTGTCCTCATAGCATCCATGGTGACCACATAACCGTGGGTCACAACGAGGTCCACACTACGCGGCAGTGCGCTCTGCTCGATCCCAGAGAAAGTCCCGGTGATCATACTTTTAGAATTCACCCTGAGCGCATCACGCTATACGCAGCGCTAAATAAACCACTGCTGCGCCCGCTGCACAAAGATAGAACAAATACACTTTTACCTATCATTTCAAGCTGCTTGCCAAACTCGCATGTAGATACCTTATAGTATAATAAATCACCGCACCTAACATGTCAACTATTTGTTCGGCGTCGCCCAAACCCAAGCAGCGGATTAGCTCTTAGCCAACGAGTATAAATTGCAATTTAAGCTAACCATAAATAGACCCCTAATATTTAATCTGCGAGCTATGTACATCGATACCGGAACTTTCTCGATTTGCCTCGTCGCGGCGGCTGCATAGTTTTGCCCTGCGGCCTTTGATTCCTGCTATCCGCGTCACAAATTCCTGCCTGTAGAGAATCCTAGCCGATGACCAACCGCAAGAAAATCGCCGCAATCGTAACAGAATATCGACCAAACTCGCACGCCGACGTGATTGTGACAAAATTCCTAAAAGGTTTCCCAACGGACGGGAAGTTCCAGACCCCGCGGGTGGAAGTAGCTTCCATGTACGTCGACCAATTTCCCGAAGTAACCGGGGACACCATCTGGACCAAAGCGGATATCGGGCGCCAGATGGCAGCGGAGCACAATGTACCTCTTTATCCAAGCATTGTAAAAGCACTCACCTTGGGTGGCGAGACACTGGCCGTAGACGGAGTACTTCTAATAGGTGAGCATGGTGATTATGCCTGGAACGAAAGGGAGCAACAATTGTTCCCGCGAAAGTTCTTCATGGAACAAATATGCGGTGTCATGGCCCGCAGCGGCCGGAGCGTACCCGTATTTAATGACAAGCACTTATCGTACAACTGGCACGACATTAAATGGATGTACGACCGATGCAAACAGCTCGGTGCACCATTCATGGCTGGTTCAACTATCCCTCTGGGATGGCGTAACCCATGGCTGGAGCACCAGCTAGAAACACCGATTCGAGAGGCAATTGCAATCGGTTTTTCTGGTTTGGATATTTATGGATTTCACGCACTGGAAGGATTACAGTGCATGGTGGAACGACGCAAAGGCGGAGAAACTGGAGTGCGTGCCGTAACCTGCCTCGAAGGAGACACAGTATGGGACGCAGCCAAAGCAGGCATATGGTCACGTGACCTCGCGGAAGCAGCCTGTGCCCGCATCTCCAACAAACCAGCTGGCAGCATGGAACAACACTGCAAGAACCCGGCGCTATTTATAATCGAGTACTGCGACGGACTCAAGGGTGCAATTTTAATGCTTGAGGGATATGTGACTGACTTAGCCTATGCAACCCGAATCAACGGTGAAATTCAAGCCACGGAATTTCACCTACAGGGTCACGGCGACATACCAACACCATACTCCCATTTTAGCTACTTGAGCCTCAATGTTGAAGAAATGTTTCTTAGTGGTTCCCCTTCCTACCCGGTTGAACGTACCCTGCTGACGAGCGGAATTCTTGAAGCTGCCCTCATTTCACGGCACGAAAATCACCGCAGGTTAGAAACGCCATGGCTTACAGTTGCCTACAAATCATACGCAAATATTCCGTGGCGACCAATTGGTCCGCGCCCCACTGGTACCTGCCTTGATCCATGGCCGCCTGTCACATAATATGAAACTCTCCGCACGAATGATTCAAATATTAATAACTTCAGCAGTGGAGAACCAACACTATGCCTAGCTCTCAAATCGGTGCACACAAACAGCAACTAGACACACCAATTCTTTGCATTGATCTTGACCGAATGGAAGCCAATATCAAAAAGATCTCAGGGTATTGTCATAGGCATGGATTGCAGTGGCGCCCACACCAAAAGTGCCATAAAACACCAGCGATTGCGCTGAAGCAACTAAACGCCGGGGCGATCGGTGTAACATGTGCAAAGGTTTCCGAGGCCGAGGTAATGGCGGCAGCTGGCGTCCGAGACATACTGATAGCAAATATGATTGTAGGCGAACAGAAATGGCAGCGAATCGCAGCCCTCTGTCGGCACGCGGATCCAATAGTTGCCTGCGATAACATTGAACAAGTAAGACCACTTGCAGACATATGCCGGCAACACGGCGTGGCAGTCCGCGTAATTCTAGAAATAAATATCGGCCTTGACAGAGTTGGAGTAAATCCAGGCCCAGATACTCTCGCACTGACAAAATTAGTCAACTCTCTTGATGGTGTCCGCTTTGCCGGCATAATGGGTTACGAAGGGCATTTGCTGCAAGTTGCTGAACCAGAAGAAAAAGAACGCCTAATCCGCAAAAGTATTCAAATACTGGCCGATTCGACAAAACAAATTCAAGATGCTGGGATTTCGTGTGGAATCGTAAGCGCTGGGGGAACCGGCTCTTATCACTACACCGCACAGTGTCCTGGGGTGACCGAATTACAAGCGGGTGGCGGAATATTTATGGACCGCTTCTACCGCGAAAATTGCCAAGTCAAAGAACTCGAATATGCTCTCACCGTACTCGCAACAGTAGTAAGCCGCCCCACACCCACACGAGCAGTCCTTGATACAGGCCGCAAAACTATGAGCCCAGAGGCTGGAATGCCCATAGTCGTGGGACACGAAGATGCTACAGTAACACGCCTGTCCGCAGAACACTGTGAAATAACACTTGCTACCAAATCCCAGGGTCTTAGCATCGGGGATAAACTTGAGCTAATTGTCGGCTACGGCGATTACACTTCATTTCTTCACGATGAGTTCCACGGCTTCCGTGGAGATTTCCTAGAAGTGGTTTGGCCCATACTTGGTCGCGGGAAACTTCAATAGTAAGCAAAGATCTCTGCGTCCAACCCCGCGTTATCCGCCCTGCTTTTAGCTAATCGATACCGTCCATAAATAGAGGTTGTCGTGACCATCCAATACGACTGCCACCCCAAAAAGACGACTAACGGTACCAGATCTTTCAGTAGTTTTTGGTGCACACAACCATAACCGACCACATAGGCACCGTTACAAACGAAGCGAGTCACCACCAACTTAAGGGATAAGCTCCGCAAATGCATCTAGCGTTACAAGTCCACCGATTTGCAATTAGATCACCCTCCACAGCTGCGTTAGATATACACCTAACTTGTTGCCGCCAGCACCGGCAAGACCACACAGACGGCGAATAACCTTCACCATCAGAACATCAACGATAAAACACATTTCGGTCGTAATTAGATAACCTGACACTAGTGAGAATAAATAAAGCCAAACCTACCTTTGTCATGTGCATTGCACTCGTGGTAATCCCGTCGAAATGATTCCAGATTTTCCGCTTAATCAGTGAGCCTAGCCCAGCCCCATTTCATAGAACTCTACTTTATACGCAGTCGGCCTCAGGCTCCAACATGTCCCGCACCCCTCAATACATGCTGAAAAACAAAATTGGTCCACCACAAATTCCGGAAATAAACGCGCATGGCGGGGACCTAATCACAAAACCTAAATTTCGGATTTTCGCATTTACCTAAATGTGCACATGAAGAAATGAATTCTTAGTGAAACCATTGCAAATAAAGCTGGTGCAAGTGCCTGAAAACTCTGCCCGAATTATGATTTCGCCGCGTAGTAAAATAAGAGAATGGTCAAAAAGAATTTCGATAATGGGCTAAATGGCTAGTTCCCGCTTACTGTTTGCGCCGGCTGCGCGTCTCGCTCTCTGTCGCGGCTTCAACCAACTTGCGGATACCATCCAAGTTTCCCTCGGGCCGCAAGGACGATTGGTGGCAGTTAGTGGAGATGATCCCCGCCGGCCACCTGACCTTTTGAACGACGGTGCAACTATCGCACGCCGATTTTGGCAGCTTCCCAATCGATTTGAAACTATGGGCGCACTATTAGCCCGTCATATTGCATGGCAAGTGGAAGAAGCCGTGGGCGACGGAACAACAACCGCTGTCATCATCGCGCGCCACGTATTGAATGCCGCAAATCGCTATGCTACCAATGGCTACAATGTTATGTCTCTGCGCCGCGGACTAGAAAAATGCATGGATGTGGTGGCACCCAAGTTGCTCTCAATGGCAATTCCGCTAATCGATGCCAACCAAATTAGGATACTAGCGACCAGTATTACCGGAAACGCACAACTAGGATCGTTAATTGAAGAAATTTTCGATACTGCCGGCTCGCAGGCATTTATAGATGTCCGAGACAGTTACTCTATCGATCACGATCGGCGTTACATTCGTGGAGTACTTTGGAACAATGGTTGGCTGTCTTCACACTTTTGCACCGAGAGCGGTAAAGCCGTCCTCAAAAACCCTTTTCTACTCTTTACGGATCGGCATCTCACCGATCCGGCAGAGCTGGTGCCAATCATGGAATGCATTCGACGAGATTACGGCGGCGAGCGCGGGCTAGTTGTGTATGCCCCCGTACTAGAAGGCGATGCGTTAAATTTACTAATCACCAACAAAGCGCGCGGCACTCTGCCAACCTTGGCCATCCAAACTCCTGGGCTTGGCTCCGAAAAAACAGAGATTCTCCACGACCTAGCCGCATTATGTGGCGGCCGGGTTCTTCTGTCCGTAACTGGCGACCGATTGGAAAATGCCTCTATAGCAGACCTCGGGCAAGCGGATGAAGTACAGGCAATCCGGTCCAGCTTTACAATCATTGGCGGCAAAGGTCGGCCGGCGGTTGTGCGGTCACGCTCCGAGTGGCTGCGCAAACAAATTTCGGGGTCAGCCTATGGACGTGACCGTGAACGACTTGTCGAACGCTCGGGAAAACTAGCTGGCGGAGTCACCATACTGCATGTTGGAGGTGCCTCAGATATTGAACGTAACTACTTGAAAGAGCGTACTCGAGAGGCGATCCAAAGCGTACGTCTCGGATTGACTGAGGGAGTTGTGCCAGGCGGTGGATCAGCATTTCTTGCCTGTTTGCCAACACTTGCCCAAGTCAGCCTGGCAGATGACGAAAAGCCGGCAATCCGAATTCTTAAGGGTGCCCTCGAATCTGTACCAATAGCCCTGCTGGCAAATGCTGGGTATGAGCCATCCCCTATTCTTGCGCATTTGAATGCTCATCCAGCTGATAGTTTTGATGTTGAACAAGGCATCTATGTTGAGCTTTCTAAATCCAAAATAGTGGATTCCGCTCGCGTTCTGCACACGGCTCTCAAAATGGGTGTAAGTGGCGCTATCATGGCATTCACCACTGATGCGCTTGTGCATCGGCCCCAAAACACCCGAAATCCCGACGTGTCATTTGCACCTTGAACCGCACTATAGTACGGGCAAGTTACTCAATTTTGGATTACTTGGATTTGCCACATCACTCTACAAACTTTTTTAGCGACTGACTTCATCTCCAATTCAACCACAGTCACATTTCAGGCAATTTATGGAAGATCAGAAACTAGAATCAAAAGAGAACTCACGTTGGCAGCGCACTGGATATTGGCCAGGTGGAACAGTGACAGCGATCCTAGGGCTACCAGACCAAGTCATTCTGGCAGGAACGCAGGCCGGACTCTTTCGTTCGGAAGACAATGGAGCAACTTGGAACCGCAGCAGCCAAGGTATTGGTGACCCGTCGGTGGTGTGTCTGATACCAACTGGCTCAGATGGGTTGACAATTTTTGCCAGCACCCAAATCGGACGCCTGTACACTTCGAATAATGCCGGTCTACAGTGGCAAGAATTGACGCAGTGGGCGGGGCTGGGTGTGCCGACAGCTCTCGCAGCCTCACCCAACTATGCGCAAGACCAAACTATCGTTGTTTGTACGGCACATGGACCCTTTCGCAGTCAAGATGGCGGCGCAACGTGGGAAAGTTCCTCATTCGGCCTTCTAGACCTAGAAATACTATGTGTAGCTTTTGACCAGAACTTTACCGACAATGCGTCCATATGGTTAGGAACAGCCAACGGCGGCCTTTATCGGTCGCGCAATTGCGCTAGATCATGGCGTGATGCCGGCAAGGGACTTCCGGATTCAGCAATACAGTGTCTGGCGTTTACAAACCATACTTCAAATGCAGCTATCTTTTTGGGGACAGAAAACAATGGTATATACCGGTCGGAAGACAATGGTGAAACTTGGAGTTGCATACTACCTGCGGTAGGCGTAAATTCAATTGCTGTCACACAAAATAGCCAGCGAATAATAGTTGGATCCACCAACGGCCTGTTGGTTTCAGATGATCAGGGCGCTACTTGGTCGCCGGCTATTGCCGAAGCATGGACTGCACTTGACGTGTCCATTGTGCGATCTCAAACTGCCTATGCTGCCACATGGAAGGACGGAGTGTTTATCTCCACAAATGGCGGCAACGATTGGCGCGCTGCCAACGGAAACCTTGAAGGGCCACTATCCGCCCACGTGCCTCCAGTTGCTCTACTCACCCCAGCTGGTGAACTATTTGCCGCAGACCGCGATGGCGGCTGGGTGAACTCGACCGATCGGGGCGCAACATGGCAATTCATCGAGACGCCTTCACAAGAACCGATCACCGCGTTAGCCGGCGCAATCACAGACAATGGTTACTTAATACTAGCAGCTACTGGCAATTCACTCTGGCGCCGATTTGAGACTAACAAATGGGACCAAATAAACATAACCCATAAAATAAGTTTTTTTGCACCCACGCCGCGAAATACCCCCCACCAGTTTCTACTTGCTGCGCAGGATAACGGCAGTCTGATCACCTCAGTGGACAACGGCTCCACGTGGCATGCTATTCCGTCGCCTTGGACCACACAAACTCTGGCAAGTGCGGCGTATTCGTATTGCGCCAGCGACAGCCCAACCATATTTGCCATCACACATCGCCTTGCAAATAGTATTTATCAAATGGAGATTTGGCGATCCATGAATTCGGGACAACACTGGGAAGTTCTTGCCGATTTCGAAACGCAATCACCAACTATTCACATGCTGGCAACCGAAGATTCACAGCAGTCTCTCCACATTGCCACACGGACCCAGCTTATCAGGATCTATAGACAATCCGGAACCACCAAAACAATTGTTGAACAGGAGCAGTTACCCGGCGACTTGCAAATAACAATGCTGGCCGACTCCACCACCGATTTACTATACGTCGCAACAAACCAAGGAGTATGGCACACAACGGCGCATCACAAGTTAGTTCGCTTAGGACGCGAACTAGAAAGTTACATCGTCGTCGCCATATTAAATGAGCCGCGCGCGCAATTATGCGCAATCACACATGGCGGGCAAGTTTGGTGGCTAGATGCCTAGAGAAACCATCTTTAGCCTCAATTTCCACCCGCATATCAAATACTCAGACTGATAGCCCAAATGGTCCGCACGCAAACAAGCAAATGGAAAACCACCCGCGTTAGCTTTATGCAATCTTTCAATCAACGCTTGGAGACTCTGCCCTCTTCCGTTTAATCGCCGCCCTCATAATGTACCCAACGGCGTGAACTCTGCACTTGAAATAGTGTAAACACAATCAGAATTACTGCCAAGACCCAAGCGAGGGCACTGGCATAGCCCAAGCGGAAATTTTCGAACGCTTGCACATAAATATGCAGGGCAAAAAACCATGTGGCATAAGAAGGACCACCATGAGTTGAAACCCACGCAGTTGTAAACACCTTTAGTGACGCGATAATGCCCAGTACCAGATTAAAAAAAATGGTTGGAGTAAGCAGTGGGATGGTAACAAAGCGGAATTTTATCCACGGACTTGCACCATCTATCTCAGCCGCCTCATAAAGTTCCTGCGGGACACCCTGCAGTCCTGCCAGAAATATAAGCATCGTATTACCACCAAGGGCTGCCCAAACGTTGATGAGCGTTATCGCGTACAGCGCAGATTTGCGCGACGTAAGCCAGTTCGGCGGATCACTGATACCGACGTCCCGCAAAAAATTATTGATTGGGCCAAACTTAGGCTGGAGCAGATACATCCAAACGACCGCCAACGCCACTGCAGGAATCATGTGCGGAAGGAAAAAGATAGTGCGGAACACGTTGGTTCCTTTAAGTTTTTGGTTAAGCAATACCGCAAGCAGCAGCGCTCCACCCACACTCGTCGGTACAAATATCGCGGTAAAGAAAAATGTGTGGCCTAATGATGGCCAAAAAAGATCATCCTTGACAAATGCACGGGAAAAATTGGCTAGACCAACCCAATTCGGCGTGCCAATAATTTCATAGTCAGTAAAGCTCAAAACAGCTGACGCAATAATCGGACCACCCCAAAAAACAACCAGCCCTATCACCCAAGGCATCACGAATACATAGCCCCAAAGTGCACTACGCATTTGAACCCTAGACTTAGATCCGATAATGCGCGCAACCAAAAGCGCTACATAGTCAATCCGGCTTGTCGGCCTTGGTCCAACACTATTAACTGGCAATACGATTACCCCCCGCGCAATTGGCCAATGGTACTCGACACGCCGAATAACCTAAAACCAGCTGCACACTGGCCGTCTGTTTAGGTCTATTCGCACCAGGCGCTGGTCGGCAAAGGGCGCACCAGTTTTGCTCCAGCGCGCCCTTTCGTCACAGCTCAATTCCAATCTGCCGCCCCACAATTGCGGCAGTTCAAGAACTCATCCACAACCCTGCACGCCTGCATACCGTACAGGGGTCAACAAACAATTTCCTAAAGTTATGGCGCAGCCATATCGAGAACTTCCTGCACTTTCGCCTCGATGATGGGAGCCTGATCAGCCCACTTGGCATCGCCCTCCCAAACCAGATCAATCTCATTTTGGAATTTCTTGTTGGCCTCAGAAAATCGGGTGTTTCGTGGCATCGGAAAGGCTTCCACGCCCGCCTTCAGAAGTTCCGCAGCCACGCCGTACATCTTACTAACGGCCAACACCTTCGGGTCAGTCCATGCACCATAGTGACCATTCGGCTGTAGCTTTCCATCCAGTACCATTGACACTCCCGCCTCAGCTGAAGACAAGAGTTTTAGCAAGCCATAAGCCTCTTCTGGATGGGCTGTCTTTGATCCAACCATATGCATGTTGCCAGAGTAACATGTGCCTTGGCGCCCCTTTGCACCAACCGGCAAGGGCACTGCGTCCATTTCGAACTTGCCTTCAATCTTGGAGAGAAATGAGGCAATTCCGCCAACGATGGTGGCCTGTGTCGCGTTGATACCCGCGACAAAACCACTTTCCGCATTATCTGCTTCAACATAGTCGGCCTTGCGCGGTGCAATCTTGTCTTCCAAAAGCTTGGAGTACCAATTACCAACTTCTGCATGCAATGCAGTATTGAAAACTATCTTCGTGCCATCCGCATTAAAGACGTCACCGTCCTTTGAAGCCGGATCAGCGAAAGATCTGGCGGTGTTCGAATAGTAATGCAGGGCATTCATGCTCGACATATTCATGCCAAACACACCACTGCCCGGTTCCGCAGCCCCGCGTGCAAGCGCCTCCCAGTCCGCCATGGTCCAGCCCTGCTTGGGTAATGGAAGACCCTTCTTCTCCAGCATAGTCTTATTAAACGCAACCATAATGTTGCCACCAGGATGAACAACACCAGGTACGCTGAAGTTCTTCCCGTCCCATGAATTGTTCTTCATCAAGCTGGCATACATATCTGCAGCGCCTGGGAGGGGGTCTGCCGCCATCAAGTCATCTAGCTGCAGGTAAATACCTTTAACATAGTTAATAAACAGCCAGCGGTGATGCCCATAAAGCACATCCTGTAGGGTGTTCGAAATAAAACCCGTTTGAGATTTGGTCTCGATTTCGCCGTAAATAGTCTCTTCGATAGTCACCATAACTCCGGTTTCGTCTTGATAGCGCTGTGCCATCTTCGCTGGCATCTTGCCCTGACCATCCGGCGGAACTTGCATTCGCAACTTCACATCCGATGCTGCCGGTGCTGACACCGCTGCAGCTGCATCCGGGGCGGCGGTAGGAGCTGGTGCAGCACAAGCAGCCAGCAACTGGGCACTGGCTAAACCAACGCCAGTTGCCGTCAAACTCTGAATAAATTTTCTACGCGTGATACTTGCTTTCATGGTTTCCTCCAAACAACTAATAAATTACCAGTTCTTGCCAACAGCAACAATATTATAAATAAATCCTCCTTAAATCTTAGCAAAAATGAAAACTAGCACCAAGGGGCGCAACAAGAATGGCTATACCTAACCCTTGATACCGGACATGGCTATGCCTTGCACAAAGTAACGCTGGCCAAGAAAGAACACGAGCGTAACCGGCAGCATAGTTAGAATGCAAGCGGCCATCAAAATATGCTCCATTGGTTCACCGCCCACTTCAACAGTTGTTATAAAGAAGTGCAATCCAATCGCGGCGGTAAATTTTTCCGGGGAGTTCAAAAAAATAAGCGGCCCAAGATAATCACCCCAGTTAGCAACCACAGAAATTATCGCCAGCGTTGCAAGCACGGGTTTGCACAGTGGCAGCAGTATCGACCAGAAAATACGCGGAAAACTTGCTCCATCCAAAACTGCAGCTTCGTCCAGATCACGTGGCAGCGTCCGGATAAACTGGCGCATCAAAAAGATGGAAAACCCGCCGCCCCCAAACCAATAAGGAACCCAAAGCGGCAGTAAAGTATTGATCCAGCCCAATTGATTAAAGAGAATAAATTGAGGGATCAAGGTAACCTGTGCTGGCAGCATCATGGTCGCCAAGGTAACAAAAAACAGGGCATCCCGACCGCGAAATTCAAAGCGGGCAAAACCATAGCCCACAATTGCCGCCGTGATTACAGTACCCAGGGTGGCCAAAGCAGTAACGGTCACTGAATTCCACACCCAAATTAAAACTGGGATGCGTGGAATTGTGAAAATATCGACATAGTTCTGAAATCGTAACACTTTAGGCATTATGACAATCGGAAGATTATGCATCTCGCCAGCTGTTTTAAATGAGCTCATAAGGGTCCAAAACACAGGGAAACCAAATGCTACGCAAAGTAAAACCGCGCCCAGATACAACGTACCACGGCCAAACATCAGGCGCAGCCAGTATTTCAGCGATCTCACGGCTGCCCTCTCCGAATATTGGACCAAATCGGATTTCATACTTCACCAATATAGGTGCTCAATTCGAATATGTCAAGTGAACAGTTTAAGCAGAAAGACATGTTGACAAGCTATAGTGGGCGATACTTACATTTATGCGTCAACCACAACCTTCTTTAAGCCACGACCCGCAAAATCGGGCGGTGGTGGACTACTTCTCCCAGTCACTTCCCGCAACACTTGCGGCCCAAAACAATTGGCGCGAGCATATCGACTTTTAGTGTGCCTATGTCAATTCCGCCGCTGCAAGAATTCATCAAATTCGAATAGCGGCATAACACCACTTTTTGTTTCCGCGTAGCGGACTGTTCGAATGTTGAACTGGTCTTATAACGAGGTGCGTGTCTGGCAGAAGCTAAATATCCAATCTGCAAACTGACCCCTTCACCAAAGATTAGTTTTAAAGGTATTCTTGTGTCACGCTCAGGAATGCCTAGGAGCAAAAAATCCACGAAGCACCGCGCGCTGATCCCTGTTAACGATGCTGTCTGGCCAATTTGCTTCAGTACCATCAACAAGGCAGTCAAAACGAGCATCGTTTCAGACCATCCAACCCGGAGCGAGCCCGGAAAATTGACAACTGACACTACATCTACAAACCAGCGGGTTCAGACCACATCATAGCTTTCAAAAAATCGCTTTTGGCACCACAGGCAGCAATGCCCTCCGCTTGGTGGATTCGGCGGGCAAATGTGTAATGCATGTGCACATTGAGAATCGCGCCGGGCGCAACCACTGTAGCCCGTAAGACGCCGACGCTAAACCCAAAATCACGTTCCGGGAAATACTTTTGGACTATATCAAGCATCAATCGGGTAAATCGAGACTTTACGGGATGAACTAAGTAACACTCATTTACTTAATGCTTTTGGCTCAATCTGAATAAAGCAGCAGCGTTGTAAATCAGGATTTCTGTCATCCAGCCCGCGTTTTCATTGTGTGCCGCCGGGAGTATCTGTGCCCAGTTTGGGCTCAGGCCCGGTGACCAATCTCGGACCACTCACCAGCAAAAAACCCACAGCCCCTATTACTGTAAGAGTGGCTGCAGCGAGAAACGGGCCCGCAGACGCTGTGGGACCTGACCAAACTGATGCTGCTGCCCAGCCAAAAAGTGCGTTTGCAATTCCGCCAATTGCCAAAGACAATCCGATTGCTGCCGCACCCAGCTGAGTCGGGACTTGATCCGACACAAACGCTGTGTTCAGCCAGCGCACAAACTGACGCACAAACTCAAACATCGCCACACTGGCAAACAGCTGCCATGCCGCAGTGCTGAACGCAATCACGACCGATGCAAAAGCAGTTGCCACCATAATAACAACTACAGTGAACCCATTGATCCGCCGCTTACCTAGACGCCCGACAGCGACTCCGCCTAACACCCAGGTAGATGTCCTTAATAATTGCAGCCCAAGCCAACCTGTGTCCTGATTGCCACTCAGCAAGCCAAGGCTCTCTGCCCGGTATGGCAAAAACTGATTTGATGCCTGGAGGGGAATTACAGCAAAGAAACAAACCGTCACCGCCAACACTCGGAACCTAGGCAGCATTAGCAACTCAATTATTGCCCGCATTGGATCCAAAGCCTTCGTAGCCTGACATATACTGCCCTGCCCTTTATTTTGGCCTGCAAATCCAATAGCCAGACCAGCCAAAATTGATACAACTGCAAGAAAAAAGAATGTCTCTTGGAATTCTGCCAGGTGAGGCGGCGTTGCTATTGGACTGCCACCCATGACCTGTAGGTCTCCAAGGGACCAAGTCCTGTTGCTCATGAATAATTGGAACTCAAGCCGGTAGAGAAAAAGGCGCCCTACCAACGGGCCACACAAGCTGCCCACACCAAGCATCACCAGCATTTGTCCATTAGCACGCGCCCTATGCGGGGACGCCACCAACTGCACGAGTGAAATACCAGCAGTCCAAATAAATGAGCTGGTAATTCCATACCAGAGTGCAATTACTGGAATAAACTGCGGCACAGGATGACCCGCAAGAATCAGCGGAACGGCTGCCAAGCCGAGCAAGCTTAGGCTCCAAACAACGCGCGCGCCATAGCGCTGCGCTAACATGCCAGCGATAATGGGGCTTACTATCATGGCTGTAGTCTGGTACTTGACCAGGCTCGACCAGACATCCACGGGATAAGCACTGGAACCACCTGCAAACACGCGCGCTGATCCGTCGCTCAAAAACCGAAAGTAGAGCGGCAAGGCGTAGTCCAACAGGGCACCAATGAAAAAGCCGACGGCCGCCACAGGCATCACCACAGATAAACGCGCCGCCGCAGGAATTGGCGGACTGTTGTGACCCTGATTTTCTGATGGCATTCCGAAGAACTTAGTCTATGTCAAATTTAATTTTGAGTAATCTAAATCTTTGTTGGGTGCCAAGCAGCAACTTCAGTACCTGCCTCCACATTATCCCCGCGCTGAAACGGCGTGATTCCTAGTTTGCCACTGGTTGGCATCTAGCTTCCAGGCGTCAAACAAAAAAGAAATTACGAGGTTTTGAAGCGACATCAGACGGCATCACTCAGATACACGCCGCTGGACAAAACAATTCCGGCTCCAACCTATGAAAAATTATCGACACGCCAGAAGTTGAGAAATTCAGTTGAAACCTCAGCATATCTGGTAAATGCATCACACCACACTGCCCGCAGTGCTGGACCTTCTGCAGCACAACTCCGCAAAGTGAAAGCCGCAAACCCCGTGAACTCAGCCGCCACATCCAGCCGCAGCAGCCGTACCGATTGGCTGCACAAATTTAGATTTCTGTGCAGCTTGCTATTCTGCGCCACCATCTGCGCCCGCCACGGCGAGTTAGGCGCCAGCACTCCAAAGTAGCGGTGCCGATGCTTGCGCGGCGGTGGTATCAATGCCGCAACCC
>OFRL01000498.1_pt1 | contig 17961 bp, 16 predicted proteins | sample 1543121 | NCBI WGS metagenome assembly OFRL01 (sample SAMN07774228, study PRJEB24372) | wastewater metagenome | isolation source: Lake Maggiore Cannobio | place: Italy: Cannobio | collected 2016-01
AGAAGATCTACTGATGCATCATCAACAATTCCGAACTGTGTGTTTGGGTAATCTGATGCAACGGCCTTAAGTGGGCCTGCATACAAGAAACCAACTGCGATGATTGGGTTGTATCCAGCCTTAGCGAGCAAGCGGAGCTTGTCTTCGCGCTCTGAATCTGAACCAGTTGTAACTGTTACTTCTTTAGCAGTAACACCAAACTTCTTCTTGGCAGCATCTAGACCAGCTGCAGCAGAGTCATTGAAAGACTTGTCTCCGCGGCCACCGATGTCATAAGCAAGTCCAACTTTTACCTTTGATGCTGCAGTAGCTGATGGTGCAACAAATGCAGTTGCTGCAATAGCTGCTGCAGCGATAACTGCTACGAGACGAAATACTTTCTTCAATTTTCCTCCTTCAAGGGGCTCCCCTACGCCCACCAAAAGCAGGTATAGGAGCTCTGTGTGTAAGTGAGCCTAGTAGTTATGCATGAATAAACTCAACACACGCCAGCAGATTTAGGCGCAAGGCATGTAACGTTTTGGATAAGTCTCAACCTGGAGTTGATACTACTAACGCTGGATTATTTAACGATCCCTAGGTTTTCATAGGCCTTTTCAAGGGTTTGGGAGGCCACTACACGGGCTTTTGTTGCCCCGTCATGCAAAATATCCAGCAAGTGCTTCTCATCGCTCAATAAATCAACTGCCTTAGCGCGAATAGGTCGGAAATATTCAACAACAACCTCAGCAACTGCGCCTTTAAAGTCGCCGTAGCCCTTGCCATCAAACTCTTTTTCAAGTGCGCTGATCGGCTGTCCCGAAAGTGCGCTGTGAATTGTCAGTAAGTTACTAATTCCAGGCTTTTCTTTTTCATCAAACTTCACTTCACGACCAGCATCAGTTGCCGCGCTCTTAATCTTCTTAGCATTTGATTCTGGGGTATCCATTAACTCCAAAACGCCTGCAGCAGAGCCTGATGATTTACTCATCTTGGCCGATGGGTCTTGTAGGTCTTGGATTTTAGCTGCGGTTTTCAAAATAAAGTTTTCTGGGATCGTAAAAGTCTGACCAAAGCGAGTATTAAAGCGTCCTGCTAAGTCACGTGTTAACTCAATGTGCTGGCGCTGATCCTCACCGACTGGAACTAAGTTGGCTTGATACAACAAAATATCTGCTGCCTGCAACATGGGGTAAGTGAAAAGCCCAACGCGGGCAGAATCAGATCCACCTTTTGCAGATTTATCTTTGAATTGTGTCATGCGACTTGCTTCACCAAAACCAGCCATGCATTCCATGAGCCAACCCAATTGATTGTGTTGTGGAACTTGTGACTGAATAAAAAGCGTTGATTTTTCTGGTGAAATTCCTAGAGCAATTAACTGGGCAGCAGAAGCTAAAGTCCGCTTTCGCAATAGGGCTGGTTCGATTTCGCCAGTGAGTGCATGCAAATCAACAATGCAATAAAAAGCATCATGGCCATTTTGTAAATCAACCCACTGCTTAAGAGCGCCTAAGTAGTTGCCCAGGTGGAAGGAGTCACTTGTCGGCTGAATTCCAGATAAAACCCGCTTGGCGCTCATGCGTTAATTCTTTCACACATCATGTGCGGCGAGAGATCAATAGCCCTCCAGCGCGCTTACCCTCCATAGAAAGCACTGTAATTCGTAGTCCATCAACCATTAATACGTCATGTTCCTTAGGAATTCGACCTAAATGATGCATTACAAAGCCGCTGGCGGTTTCATAAGGACCATCTGGAATTTCTAGGCCGGTCTGCTCAATTAAATCCTCAATTGATATCAGGCCGTCAACTTCAAAATCACCTGTGCGTGATTCCACAGCGATATCTGTTTCATCGACATCGTATTCATCTCTAATATCACCGATTAAGCACTCCACTAGATCTTCCAGAGTCACGATGCCATCTGTGCCACCGTATTCATCAAGGACGATTGCCACATGCTGTCCTTGTTTACGCATCTCAGAAAGTGCTGGCAAAATTCCTTTTGTTCCAGGCAAAAACATGATGGATCGGACGAGTTCAATAATCTTTGTTTCCTTTGTTGCTTTTGATGTATCAAGCAGATCTCGCACATGTATGAAGCCAATTACTTCATCAGATGAGCCACGAATTACCGGATAACGAGAATGTGCTTTATCAACGGCTAACTCAATGGCTTTCCCAACGGTGAATGAGACATCCATAAAATCAACTTCCGTGCGTGGCACCATAACTTCGTGGATCTGGCGCTCGGAGGCGTTAAAGACTTCCTCAACAATGTCTCGCTCTTCATCACTTAATGCGGCATGGCCAGAGACAAGATCTAATAGCTCTTCTTCTGATATTTGGCTTCTAGCCTCTTTGGGATCGATGCCAAATGCACGCAAAACAATGTCTGTAGATTTTGACAGTAGCCAGATCAATGGGCGGAAAATGTTGGCAACGACATTAATAATTCCGGCCGTTGCCATTGCAATCTCTTCAGCTCTAAATAGAGCCACTCTCTTTGGAACTAACTCGCCAAAGACTAAAGAGAAGTAGGCAATCACTAAAGTCACACCTAGCAGAGAAATGGTCGTACTCCAAGCGTTGGAAATGCCTAGCGACTCCAGCCAAGGAATGACATAGTCACCGAGTTGATCAGCGCCAAGGGCGGCAGAGAGAAAGCCGCTGACTGTTACGCCAATTTGAACTGCAGCCAGCAATCGGTTGGGGTGTGCGGCTAGGGCTGCAACGCGAGCGCCACGTTTTCCACGGGTCGCAATTTCTCGGACTTGGCTATCTCGAAGTGAGATGAGGGCGATTTCAGCTGCTACGAAGAATGAGGCCAAAACAATAAGGCCCGCGATCAGAGCTAGATCTGCAAATAACGTACCGACCGAGTGAGTCTCCATTAGATGGCTAACTATACGGCAACCCCCTCAGAGGCTGCCTAGCCAATTTCCCCCTTTACGCGTAACCTTCGGTGCGTTGGTCCACCTGGACCATCACCTTCATCCACGGACCGTCGGGCACGTACCTGCCCGGAGAAGGAGAGCAATCTCATGGCATCAGTAGTTTTCGAAGCCGCATCACGTATCTATCCAGGAACAACTGCACCTGCAGTCGATAAATTGAATCTCACTGTCAATGACGGTGAGTTTTTGGTTTTAGTCGGACCATCAGGTTGCGGTAAGTCAACATCACTTCGTATGTTGGCAGGACTTGAAGAAGTCGATAACGGAAGAATCTTGATCGGCGATCGCGACGTTACAAACGTTGCACCAAAAGATCGCGATATCGCGATGGTATTCCAGTCATATGCGTTGTACCCACACATGAGCGTTGCAGAAAACATGGGCTTCGCTCTTAAAATCGCTGGAACTCCAAAAGAAGAGCGTGAACGCCGCGTTCTTGAAGCAGCTAAGTTGCTAGACCTTGAGCCATACCTAGAGCGTAAGCCAAAAGCTCTTTCAGGTGGACAGCGTCAGCGCGTTGCTATGGGTCGCGCAATTGTTCGCGAACCTCAGGTTTTCCTTATGGACGAACCTCTATCAAACCTTGATGCGAAGTTGCGTGTTGCAACTCGTACACAGATCGCTGCATTGCAGCGTCGCTTAGGAATCACAACTGTTTATGTAACACACGACCAGGTTGAAGCTATGACAATGGGTGATCGTGTTGCAGTTCTTAAGGATGGCTTGCTCCAGCAAGTAGACACACCTCGTAATCTCTATGACAACCCAGCAAATGCATTCGTTGCAGGATTTATTGGCTCACCTGCTATGAACTTGCTCAACGCTCCAATCGTGGGCGGCAAAGCAATGCTTGGAAATCTTGGCCTCGCAGTTCCAGCATCTGCTGGCAATGAAATCACAGTTGGTGTTCGGCCAGAAGGCTTCACTCCATCAACTGATGGATTCCATGTTTTGGTTGAAGTAGTTGAAGAACTTGGTTCAGATGCTTTCGTTTATGGAAAGCCAGCTGATACAAATGTTAAGTTCGCTAACGCAACAGATGAAGGCGCACAGATTATTGTTCGTTGGGATCCAAAGAATCCTCCGAAGGCTGGTCAAACAATTACTGTTACTGCAAATCCAAATGCAGTTCACTTGTTTAACTCAACAACTGGAGAGCGTATTTAAAGGATTAAATAAAAAACCCGCCGTATCTATACGGCGGGTTTTTTTCTTGAATTTTTAGGCCATAGCTTTTTTTAGGTTTTCATCGATTGAATTGAGGAACTCCTGCGTAGTTTGATAAGGAGCTTGCTTTGAAATCAAGAGTGATAAATCCTTCGTCATCTTGCCTTGCTCAACAGTCTCAATACAAACGCGCTCTAGGGTGTCGCAAAACTTAGCTAGATCGGTGTTGTTATCAAGCTTTGCACGGTGAGCAAGGCCACGAGTCCACGCAAAGATTGAAGCGATTGGATTTGTAGAAGTTGCTTTACCCTTTTGGTGATCACGGTAGTGACGAGTAACAGTTCCATGTGCTGCCTCTGATTCAACAATCTTTCCATCTGGTGTCATCAACACTGATGTCATTAAACCCAGTGAGCCATAACCCTGAGCCACTGTGTCTGATTGAACGTCGCCGTCATAGTTCTTACATGCCCAGACATAGCCACCCTCCATGCGAAGTGACATTGCAACCATGTCATCGATAAGGCGGTGCTCATACCAAATACCTGCAGTATCAAATGCGCCTTTGAACTCTGCTTGGTAAATCTCTTCAAAAATATCTTTGAAGCGTCCGTCGTAGGCCTTTAGGATTGTGTTCTTAGTTGAGAGATAAACTGGGTACTTGCGAATAAGTCCGTAGTTCAAAGATGCACGAGCAAAGTCACGGATTGATTCATCCAAGTTATACATACCCATTGCCACACCTGAAGATTTGAAATCAAAGACGGTGTATTGCGTTGGGGCTGATCCATCTTCTGGAACAAATGACATTGTTAGCTTGCCTGCACCTGGAACTTTGAAGTCTGTTGCTCGGTATTGATCACCAAATGCATGACGACCGATAACAATTGGCTTGGTCCAGTGAGGAACTAAACGCGGAACGTTGCTAATAATGATTGGCTCACGAAAAATTACGCCACCCAAGATGTTACGCACAGTTCCATTAGGAGACTTCCACATCTTCTTGAGACCAAATTCTTCAACGCGGGCCTCATCAGGAGTGATTGTTGCGCACTTAATTCCAACGCCATGCTTTTGGATTGCATGAGCAGAATCAATAGTGACTTGATCATCGGTGGCATCACGGTTTTCCATACCAAGGTCGTAGTACTCAAGATTGACGTCCAAATAAGGAAGGATTAATGAGTCTTTGATGAACTGCCAGATGATGCGAGTCATCTCGTCACCATCTAGTTCAACAACAGTGCCTTCAACTTTGATCTTGGCCATGTAGCGCGCTCCCTTAAAGTGTTTGTACGTCTGCTTGTTTTGCACGAACCGCTTCAGCTGCCGCCTTGAGAGCTTCAACTTCAGAACCGGTCAACTTACTTTCAACAACTTTCTTGATTCCGCTGCGGCCAATCTCAGCTTCAACACCTAGATAGACACCAGAAATTCCATACTCGCCATCAACCCATGCACACACTGGCATTACCGCACCTGAATCTTCGATAACAGCTTTTGCCATTCTGGCAGCTGCTGCAGATGGTGCGTAGTAAGCAGATCCTGTCTTAAGGAGTGCAACAACTTCGGCGCCACCATTGCGTGTGCGATCAACTAATTCATCGATTTCAACTTGTGAAAGCAAATCACTTAAGGCTTTGCCATCTACTGTGCAACGACTTGGGACTGGAACCATCGTGTCACCGTGTGAACCCAGAGTCAGTGTCTTAACTAAACCAACTTTAACGCCAAGCTTTTCGGCAACAAAGTTAGTAAAGCGGGCAGTATCAAGCATTCCTGCCTGACCCATAACGCGGTTTTTTGGAAAGTTAGTTGCAAGCTGAGCAAGGGCAGTCATTTCATCTAGTGGATTTGAAACTACAATGATTACTGCATTAGGAGAATGCTTAGCAATATTTTCAGCAACTCCACGAACAATTCCTGCGTTAACGCCGATGAGATCCATGCGGCTCATGCCAGGCTTGCGTGGAAGTCCTGCAGTAATAACTACTACATCAGAGTTAGCTGTTGCTTCATAGCCGGCGCCTTCAGGTGATGTTGTTGCGCCAATAATTTTTGTCTCAAAACCTTCAATTGAACGAGACTGGTTCATATCAAGGGCTAGACCTTCAGGCTTACCTTCAAGGATGTCAGTTAAAACGACGGTGTCGAAGATGTTGTATTCGGCTAAACGAAGCGCAGTTGTTGAACCGTAAAAACCTGCACCAACTACTGTGACTTTTCCGCCCATGGCGTACTCCTTATATTCGCTCAATACGCCCAACTCTACCCTCAGCGAGGAAGTGCAATTGCCAAAGCAAAGAGGGCTATAGCTATTAGTAGTGGGAAATAAAAGTCGAATTTACGTTGATTCCGAGCCTTTATGGCCATCCCTGCGGTTCCAGCTGCAATCAAAAGTGATGCACCTCGCACTACTCCAAAGATGCCTAATGCAATCCCAATCAAGATTATGACATTGCTGGCAAGTGCTAAAAATCGGTCATTTATCCGCATGCATCAACAACATTCTTCACTAACATCGCGCGAGTCATGGGACCTACTCCACCTGGCATTGGCGCAACCCATGAAGCCACATCCATTACAGATGAATCAACATCACCAAGTAAGCCTTTATCAGTACGTGAAATACCAACATCTATGACAACAGCACCTGACTTAATCATCTCTGCTTTGAGGAAATGTGCTTGTCCCACAGCAGCAACAATAATGTCGGCTTTCTTAGTGTGCATTAATAAATCTTTTGTTCCGGTATGTGTAAGAGTAACAGTTGCATTTTCTTGTTTTCGAGTGAGCAACAAGCCAAGTGGACGCCCAACAGTTAATCCACGACCAATGACAGTAACTTCGGCACCTTTAGTACTAATTCCATAGTGAGTTAAAAGTTCAACAATTCCATGTGGCGTGCAAGGAAGTGGTGCGTCATAACCTGAAACTAATCGGCCTAAGTTCATTGGGTGCAAACCATCAGCATCCTTTGATGGATCAATTGCTTCTAGGACTCTTTGTGTGTTTATTCCATTAGGCAATGGAAGCTGCACGATATAGCCGGTGCATTCTTTAGATGAATTCAAATCTTTAATTGCGGCCATAACATCTGCTTCACTTGTACTCTCTGGTAGGTCCACGCGAATTGAAGTGATACCAATTTCATGGCAGTCACTGTGCTTTCCATCAACGTATGAATGTGATCCTGGATCATCACCCACGAGAACAGTTCCAAGACCTGGAGTGATTCCACGTGATTTAAGTTCGGCAACACGGATAGTTAATTCGTCTTTGATTTTTGACGCCAATGCTTTTCCATCCAGAATTTGTGCACTCATAGCGCTCATCCTAATAGCCTCTTAGGCGTGAGAGAAATGACGTACGCCTGTGAAGAACATCGCAACGCCAGCCTTTTGCGCTACTGCAATCACCTCTTGATCACGAACACTTCCGCCTGGTTGCACAATTGCAACCACTCCAGCATCAATCAAGATCTGTAACCCATCAGCAAATGGGAAAAATGCATCACTTGCAGCAACAGAGCCTTTTACTCTTTCCCCTGCACGATCAACAGCTAACTTTGCAGAATCAACACGATTTACTTGACCCATTCCAATTCCAACAGACGCGGTATTTTTTGCTAACAAAATTGCATTGCTCTTCACGCTTCTCACGCTGCGCCATGCGAATTCAAGATCTTTCATAGTTTGGTTATTAACTTTTGCGCCACTGACTTGCTTCCAATTACTTGGTGAATCACCAGGTGCATCAATCAAATCTGTTTCTTGAAGAAGAACTCCGCCTGATACAGGGCGGAGCTCAAGTGGAGCAATTTCAGGAACTGCACACCTTAGAATTCGAATTGAAGGCTTTTTCATGAGAAGCTCTAATGCGTCCTCGTCATAATCAGGAGCGATTAATACTTCAGTGAAAATATCTGAAAGTGGTGTTGCCATTGCAAGATCTACTTTTCGGTTAGCTGCCACTACCCCACCAAAAGCTGAAACTGGATCGCACTCGTGTGCATGCTGATAAGCAATTGCTACTCCTTGGGCACACACTGCAATGCCACAAGGGTTTGAATGTTTCATAATAGATACAGCTGGATCGCGATGATCTAAAACTGCTCGCCAGGCAGATTCTGCATCGGTATAGTTATTGAAAGACATCTCTTTTCCATGCAGCTGAACTGCATTTACGATTCCAACCGGGCCGCCCGAGTAAATCGCTGCGCTTTGATGTGGATTCTCCCCATAACGCAAAACATTCTCTCGATGCCAAATTCGTCCAAACCATTCAGGCAGTTCATCGTTTTGCCCCAGCCAATTAGCGATCGTTAAATCGTATTCAGCTGTAGTTCTAAAAACCTCTAACGCCAATTGCTTGCGCTCTGCTTGGGTGAATCCCCCGGCTTTAATTGCAGAGAGCAACTGGTCGTATTGCGAAGTCTTGCAAATAACAGCCACAGAGCCATGGTTTTTAGCTCCCCCGCGCAACATGGATGGACCACCAATATCTATCTGCTCGATGCATTCCGCAAAGTTAGCACCTGATGCGATAGTTGCTGCAAAGGGATAGAGATTAATTATCACTAAATCAAAGGGTTCAATGTCTAAATCTTTAATTGCAGCTAAATGCTCTGGATTGTTTTGGTCGGCCAAGATTCCTGAGTGAACACGGGGATGTAAAGTCTTGACTCGCCCACCCATAATCTCTGGGAATCCTGTGTATGCACTTACTTCAGTCACAGCTATTCCAGCGGCTTGTAAGACCTTTGCTGTGGAGCCGGTTGAGAGAATTTCAACGCCAGCGCCACTGAGTGCATTTCCAATTTCAAGCAAGCGATCTTTGTCATAGACACTTACCAGTGCTCGACGAATAGATTTGCGATCAGACATTGCGCTCCAAAGTTGGAAGAATCAGGGCGATGGTCGCAACAATGAGACCGCGTTCAACTTTCTTAATTCTCTCATGAAGTGTGGCCTCATCATCTCCTGACAACACTGGCACCTCCATTTGAGTAATGATCGGACCTGTGTCCACGCCATCATCAACCCAGTGAACCGTAGTGCCTGTAACTGGAACTCCAGCAGACAGCGCATCACGAACCGCATGAGCACCAGGAAACTGTGGCAGAAGGGCGGGATGAGAATTAATAGTTGGAAATCGATTCACAAAATCTGGAGGAAGAATGCGCATAAAACCTGCGCTCACAACTAGATCAGGTGAGAATGAAGCAACACTTTGGATGATTTCTTTGTCCCATGCATCGCGCGAATCCCCCAAAGGGAGAACGATGCTCTGAATACTGGCTTCCTGTGCCCGCTTTATTGCTTGAGCATCTGGGTTATCGCTAATGAGTGCAACGATTTCGATTTCAAGTTCGTCGGCATCAATTATTGCTTGGGCAAGAGTGCCTGAACCTGAAGCCAGCAACACAACACGATGGCTCATTAGCGCTTTCCAAGGCGAGGCAAATACAGAGCCAGAAACGCACCTAGAGATAGTTCAGCTGCGAGTGAGAGCGTGAATTTCCATGGTGACACACCCACAGCAGACATCGCATCTGTTAGAAGCGCACCACTACCGGCAATTCCAATTACTACACACATAATTACGCTAACAACCAAACTTTGAACCAAGATTCTCATATTCAAATCTATTGTCCAGCTAGCAAGCAACGCTCCAGTTAAAATGACTAGAACTATTCCAAAAAGTCCAAAGAGTGACTCACCTGTTGGTAGTGCGCCGAGCAATGGAAAAGCTGGAATTGAATTAAGGTCAAACTTCCATGGTGCAACCATCGTTCCTGATCCCACTGCAAAACCTGCACCAGAGAAATAGCCCAGAACTGCTACAACAGCATTTGGAATATAAAGAATATTCAGTAGGAGTAGAAGCAGACCGCCCAAAATTCCTGGCTCCAAAACAGTTGTTAGGTTTTTAACTGTTGAGAGATGAGTGAAAATTGAGATTCCAAGAATGATCGATGAAATACCTAGTAATAGCGCCAAAGCCCTGGAACCATATAAAACCGCCTGAGCAAAAACTAGTCGACGGCCAACCGTTGCTGCAGTAACTAGTACCAATGGAAAGACAAAAACTGGAGCCAGATACCAAACTGGCTTAACGGCTTGAGTGGATGAAAAATAGGAAAGAAGCGCTGCTGCGATGCTGTACTGGGCTGCAAAGAGGAGTCGAGCCAATGGCAACGTAGAAGTGTTGTGGTCTAAGCGATCAATAACACGGTTAAACCCATTTCGAATTGCAAAAATTGGCAGTACTACTGCCCCTAAAGGTAAGTAGGAAAGATAGCCAGCAATATTTGCTGGTGGTAGCGCTAATGAAAACGGTACTTGATGCGCGCCAAGCCAAATCCAGAGTGCTGCCCGCAATGGATCTCCGGTATTTCCAGTTGCACTTCCGGCAGTTGCCCACGCAAGAAGTGCGATGAAAGAAATAGGGAATAGAACAAAGGCAATGCTACGCGCGACTTGGACCACAGTGGTTCCAAGTACGCGGCCAAACATGGTCTTAGCGGCCTAGGATCGCGCGCAATAAACGCGCAGTTTCACTTGGAGTTTGACCAACTTTTACACCAGCTGCTTCAAGGGCATCTTTCTTTCCTTGAGCAGTTCCTGAAGAACCAGAAACAATCGCACCAGCGTGTCCCATCGTCTTTCCTTCAGGTGCGGTGAAGCCTGCGACATAACCAACAACTGGCTTAGTCACATACTCTGCGATGAATGCGGCTGCGCGCTCTTCAGCATCGCCACCAATTTCACCAATCATCACAATTGCTTGTGTATCAGGATCATCTTGGAAGGCGCGAAGGCAATCGATATGTGTAGTTCCAATAACTGGATCTCCACCAATACCAACTGCTGTACTAAAACCAATATCTCGAAGCTCATACATCATTTGATATGTAAGAGTTCCTGATTTAGAAACCAAGCCAATAGGTCCAGCACCAGTGATATCTGCTGGGATAATTCCAATGTTGGATTTTCCTGGGCTAATTAAACCTGGGCAGTTTGGCCCAACAATGCGAGTTGTGCCCTTAGTAAGTGAATAGGCATAGAAACTTGCAGAGTCATGAACTGGAATTCCCTCAGTAATAACCACAACTAAAGGCATGGCAGCATCAATAGCATCTATAACTGCAGCTTTAGCAAACTTAGGTGGAACGAAAACTACTGAAGCATTAGCACCAGTTGCACTCATTGCTTCGGCAACAGTATTGAAGACTGGAAGTTGATGGCCATCAATATCGACAACCTGTCCGCCCTTACCAGGAGTAACTCCGCCAACAATCTTTGTGCCAGAGGCCAACATACGGCGGGTGTGCTTGGTTCCTTCAGAACCTGTCATTCCCTGAACAATTACCTTAGTATTTTCATTTAAGAAGATAGACATTTACTTTGCCGCCAATTCTGCAGCACGATCAGCTGCGCCATCCATTGTGTCTAGCTGCTGCACCAATGGGTGTGCTGCTTTATTCAAAATTGCTCGGCCTTCCATCACGTTATTGCCATCAAGGCGAACAACGATTGGTTTAGTTGCCTTTGAGCCAAGTAATTCAAGGGCTTGAACGATTCCTGTTGCTACGGCATCACACGCAGTGATTCCACCGAATACATTAACAAAAACGCTCTTCACATCTTTATCACCCAAAATAATTGAAAGACCATCGGCCATAACTTGAGCTGAAGCGCCTCCACCAATATCGAGGAAGTTTGCTGGGCGGACTCCACCATGCTTTTCTCCAGCATAAGCAACAACATCTAATGTGCTCATAACTAGACCAGCACCGTTACCAATAATTCCAACTTCGCCTTCTAGCTTGACGTAGTTAAGACCCTTTTCCTTGGCTGCAGCTTCTAGTGGATTCTCAGCAGCTTGATCAATGAGTGCTTCATGATCTGGTTGACGAAAATCTGCATTGTCATCAAGAGTGACTTTTCCATCAAGTGCAATAACTTTGCCATCTTTGGTCTTCACCAACGGATTAACTTCTACCAAAGTTGCATCTTCAGACTGGAATACTTCCCACAATTTCACAAGCACCTTGGCAACTTGATCGGCAACATCTGCTGGAAAATTAGCGGCAGTGACAATCTCTTTAGCCTTTGCTGCACTAATTCCATCAACAGCAGATACTGGAATCTTTGCAAGCTTTTCTGGAGCAGTGTGAGCAACTTCTTCGATATCCATACCACCAGATACTGATGCCATAACAAGAAACGTGCGGTTGGAGCGATCAAGCAAAATTGCTAAGTAATATTCAGATTCAATTGGAGCAGCTGCAGCAATCATTACTGTGCCAACAACATGGCCTTTGATATCCATTCCAAGAATTGCGCCCGCTTTTTCACGGGCGTCAGCTGGGTTTTCTGCAAGCTTCACGCCGCCTGCTTTTCCTCGGCCTCCAACTTTTACTTGGGCCTTAACGATTACTTTGCCACCAATCTTTGTTGCCACAACCTGAGCTTCATCGGCAGTAGTTGCAATTGCAGCTGCCAAAACAGGTACGCCATGTTTTTCAAAGAGATCGCGAGCTTGATATTCAAAAAGATCCACTGGTGCTCCACATTCTAATTAGGCCCTAATCCTAGAGCTTCTCAACGGGTGCATAACGCAGCAGTAAACGCTTCTCACCGTACTGACCAAAGTTAATTGTGGCCTCTGCCTTATCTGCCTCACCGGCAACTGCAACAACAGAGCCCAAACCAAATGTGTCATGTGACACACGATCACCAATTTGTAGCTCCATTACTGAAATCTTCTTACCTGTTGCTCGTGGTGGCGGTGGAGTTGAAACACGTGATTTACGAACCATTGATGGAGTTAAAGATGCTCCACCTTGATTGCGCCACTCAATTACATCTTCTGGAATCTCATCAAGAAAGCGTGATGGTGGATTGTAATTTGGTGCACCCCAAGTTGAGCGATATTCAGCACGTGAAATATATAGACGTTGACGTGCCCGAGTTAAACCAACATAGGCAAGTCGGCGCTCTTCTTCAATCTCATCTTTTTCACCAAGTGTTCGTGAATGAGGGAAAATTCCATCCTCCATCCCAGTTAAGAAAACAGTTGGAAACTCAAGACCTTTAGCCGTATGCAATGTCATCATTGTTACAACACCGCCATGATCTTCACCTTCTGGTATCTCATCGGCATCGGCCACTAAAGAAACCTTTTCTAGAAAGCCCGCTAAAGAGATTTCTTCATCTTCGCCTAATTCTTCAATTGGCCGCTCTTCATACTCCATTGATACTGCAACTAATTCCTTTAAGTTTTCAACTCGCACTTCATCTTGAGGGTCAGTGCTATCAGCTAACTCTTTTAATAAACCAGATTGCTCAAGAGCTGCTTCAACAATGACAGATGGTCTGGTCTTGGCTTCAACCAAGACACTTAGAGCGCTAATCATGGAAGTAAAGTCATTAATCCCTTGAGCTGCACGTGAAGGTAATCCAGGGGCCTCTGTGCATCGAAGCAAACCTTGCCAAAAAGAAATTGAGTTCTTGTTAGCAAATACATCCACATAATCTAAAGAGGTATCGCCGATGCCCCTCTTTGGAACATTGATGATACGGCGCAGAGAGATCTCATCTTCTAAGTTGGCTAATACCCGCAAATAGGCGAGTAAGTCCTTAACTTCCCGGCGCTCATAGAAGCGCAAACCACCTACGACCTTATAGGGCAGGGCATTACGCATGAATACTTCTTCAAAAACGCGTGACTGGGCATTTGTCCTATAGAAGATTGCCGTATCTCCGGGCTGAGATTTTGATTCCTTCTGCAGTTGACGAATTTCATCAGCGATAAAACTGGCTTCATCATGTTCACTCTCGGCCACATAGCCAACAAGAGGTGCACCAGATCCGGCATCGGACCATAAGTTCTTTTCTTTACGGCTTTCATTGCGAGTTATAACTGCATTAGCAGCATTTAAAATGTTTTGAGTCGAACGATAGTTTTGTTCAAGCAAGACAGTGCTGGCATTTGGATAGTCGAGTTCGAACTGCAAGATATTACGAATCGTGGCACCGCGGAAGCCGTAGATACTTTGGTCAGCATCTCCCACAACACATAGCTCGGCTAGAGGAATCCCTTCAGCTTCTATGCCCACTAACTCTTTGACCAATATGTATTGGGCATGATTGGTGTCTTGATACTCATCTACTAATACATGGCGAAAGCGAGACCTAAAGCGTGCTTTAGATTCTGGAAAACGCTGAAGTACTTCAACTGTTTTTAGAATCAAGTCATCGAAATCCATAGCGTTGGCGCGCTGTAATCGTTGTTGATAGACCGTATAGACATCAGCAACTACTTGTTCAAATTGATTGCTTGCAGCATTTATGTAGTCTTGTGGGCCAAGGAGTTCATTTTTGGCATTTGAAATCATTGCTTGAAACTGACGAGCTGGATAACGCTTGGCATCTAAGTTGAGTTCTTTTGCAACAATGGTGACGAGGCGAAGTGAATCTGCTGAGTCATAAATAGAAAAGGAGTTGCTATAGCCAAGGCGCATAGCTTCTTGTCGCAAGATGCGAACGCAGGCTGAGTGAAAAGTGGAGACCCACATTGATTTTGCAATTGGCCCAACTAATTCAGCCACTCGCTCTTTCATTTCTCCGGCAGCCTTATTCGTGAAGGTAATTGCAAGAATCTGATACGGAGCAACATTTCTCCGTGACATTAAATATGCAATTCGACGCGTTAAAACGCGAGTTTTACCTGAACCAGCACCGGCCACAACAAGTAATGGACCACCTGCATGAGTAACTGCTTCTGCTTGCTGAGGGTTGAGCCCAGCTAGCAGCGGATCAGTACTCGTCATGGTGGTGAGTCTATTAGGCTAAGAGACATGGAACCCATCGCCGATAGTGAGATCAAGCGCGTCTTGGTCGTTAGTGCCCACCCAGATGATTCAGATTTCGGAGCATCAGGAACAATTGCCCAGTGGGTTAAGAAGGGTATTGAAGTTGCCTATGTCTTTTGCACTAATGGTGATCAAGGCGGTGAAGAATCTGGTTTTACAAAAGAAGAGATGCCTGTAATTCGACAGCGTGAACAACGCGCAGCTGGTGCAGCAATCGGTGTTACCGATATTACTTTTCTTAATTATGTCGATGGTCACCTTGAGGCAACTATTGATCTTCGAAAAGATTTAGTTCGACAGATCCGTAAATCTCAACCAGATCGCATGGTGTGCCAAAGTCCTGAAAGAAACTGGGATCGCATTGGTGCAAGTCACCCGGATCATTTAGCTGCCGGTGAGGCAGCAATTCAAGCCGTGTATCCAGATGCACGAAATCCTTTTGCATTTACCGATTTACTCGATAAAGAAGGTTTACAGCCATGGCGTGTTAAAGAAGTGTGGGTGAGTGCATTTTCAACCCCTGATCACTTCGTAGACATAACTGATACTTTTGATCTCAAGATAAAGGCATTACATGCACATGCATCTCAAACTGCTCATAACCCAGAATTAGAGAATATGGTCCGCGAATGGGGTCAGCGAAATGCTGGAATAGGTGGGTTACCAGAGGGTCGTATAGCTGAAGCCTTCAAAATAGTTAATACGAATTAATCATGTAACGCTAACTTTTCTAATTTCAACAGTTTGAATTGGGAAACCATCGTTGGCGTAATAAGGCTTATTATCGCTTGCGTTAAGTTTGTAGGCACCAACAGCGCCAATTTTCTTCACTAGATCCAAGCCCTTGGTTACCTTGCCCCAAATTGTGTAATTTGGGCCAAGAGTTGTGTCTGCATAAATAATGAAAAATTGTGAACCATTTGTGCCTGGACCAGAGTTAGCCATGGCAACTGTGCCTACTGGGTAGTTGTTTGCTTTGTTGGCTGGAAGATTTTCATCTTTGTATCCTTTCCACCCAGTTGGGTTTCCAGAACCAGAAGCCGTTGGATCTCCGCACTGCAATACAAATAGACCTTCAGTTGTAAGTCTGTGACAAAACGATAAATCAAAGTACTTAGCCTTTGCGAGTGCCGATAATTTAGTTATCGTTAATGGTGCTTTAGTTGTGAGCAGTGAGATCACTATTGCTCCACAGTTGGTATCAATAGTCATCGACTTAGGAAGCACCTTTGCAACTGCCATCGGTTCTTTAACAGTTGCTGGAGCATGCGCTTTAGCTGATGGCGTCTTGCACCCAGGAACTGCTGTTGGCTTCTCAGCTGCCTGGATCGGTGCAATTGAGACTACTGAAATTAATAAGACTGCTAAAACTAAAGATAACTTCTTCACGCTTATTCCCATTCAATCGTTCCTGGCGGTTTACTTGTCACATCTAACACGACTCTATTCACTTCACGCACTTCGTTAGTTATACGAGTCGAAATCTTCTCAAGAACTTCATATGGTATGCGAGACCAATCAGCAGTCATTGCATCTTCACTAGATACCGGGCGTAAAACTATTGGATTACCATAGGTGCGACCATCCCCCTGCACGCCAACACTTCGAACATCGGCCAATAGCACCACTGGGCATTGCCAAATATCGCGATCAAGACCAGCAGCCTTTAACTCAAAGCGGGCAATTGCATCAGCTTCGCGCAATAAATCAAGACGCTCTTGAGTTACTTCTCCAACTATTCGAATTCCAAGACCTGGACCTGGGAATGGTTGACGCCAAACAATCTCTTCAGGTAGCCCTAACTCGAGCCCCACCTGTCGAACTTCATCTTTAAATAAAGTTCTAAGCGGTTCAACTAAAGTAAATTTCAAATCATCTGGCAATCCACCAACATTGTGGTGGGATTTGATGTTGGCAGTTCCGCTGCCGCCACCGGACTCAACTACATCTGGATACAAGGTGCCCTGCACCAAGAATTCAACGTCTCCACCCGCGGCGATTTTGCGAGCTGCTACCTCAAATGATCGAATAAACTCACGGCCAATAATCTTGCGCTTCTCTTCCGGATCAGTGACACCTTTAAGCGCATCTAAAAACTGCTTCTTTGCATCGATAACAACTAACTGAACTCCAGTTGAAGCGACAAAGTCTTTCTCTACTTGCTCAGCCTCACCTTTGCGCAATAGGCCATGATCAACAAATACGCAGGTTAACTGCTGGCCAACAGCTTTCTGAATTATGGCTGCTGCAACTGCTGAATCTACTCCGCCAGATAGACCGCAAATCACTCTTTTATCACCAATAACTTGCTTGGCTTTGGCTACTTCAGTCTGTGCAATGTTTCCAGTTGTCCATGTTGCATCGCACTTTGCGGTGTTGATTAACCAGTTACGCAATATCGCTTGGCCATGCTCACTATGCAAAACCTCTGGGTGAAACTGAACTCCAGCAATTTGTCCTGTTGCATCTTCAAAAGCTGAGATGGGTGTGTCAGCAGTAACGGCACAGATGCTAAATCCTGCCGGTGCAGTAGTTACTGCATCCCCATGCGACATCCATACTTTTTGCTGAGCTGGAAGGCCACTAAAAATCTTTGATGCAGATTGGGCGTTAATGTCTGTGCGACCGAACTCTGATTTACCAGTCTGACTAACAACTCCGCCAAGGGCAGCAGCCATTACTTGAAATCCATAACAGATTCCAAAAACTGGGATTCCTAATTTAAGAATTGCAGCATCAAATTGCGGTGCATTTTCGGCGTAAACACTTGAAGGCCCGCCAGATAGAATTATGGCCGAAGGATTCTTTTCACGCACTTGTGCTGCCGTAATTGTTGAAGGAACAATTTCACTATAAACATTAGCCTCACGAACACGGCGTGCAATTAACTGGGCATACTGCGCCCCAAAATCGACTACAAGTACGCCGCGATCATTAGGCACGGTGAATAAGTACCTCTACGCGCTGGAACTC
>OFRL01000500.1_pt1 | contig 17904 bp, 10 predicted proteins | sample 1543121 | NCBI WGS metagenome assembly OFRL01 (sample SAMN07774228, study PRJEB24372) | wastewater metagenome | isolation source: Lake Maggiore Cannobio | place: Italy: Cannobio | collected 2016-01
GCGACGACTTTACATAGTCGGCCACCACCAAAAGACAGTTGTCATCCAGCCGACCGCTTCCTATTTCATGTAGCGAACAACCAGCGACAGATACAAGACATAGCACTGAAGTGCGCGCAAACCCTTGAAGAACCATCGCTGGTCGTCGGCATCGAGATGAACTTGTGGATTTCACAGCACTCCCGCCACTTGTCGAGAAACCCAGGAAGGAACACCGTGGGCCGCGTGTCCACCCGCGTTTGCGGTGGTGATTCTATCAATAGCGCGTCAGCCACTGTTTGACGACAACGTGCTCCCATTCTACTTGGGATAGCCATTCGCCCATCACCCCTTCAGCCATGACCATCCGAACCACCTCACCAGAAAGCTCATACACCGTACGCTCGATGACATTTCCATTGACAGCGGTAATCACCGCCAGTGAAGCCAAGCATCGGTGCAAGTGTACATGACCACTTCATCGGCAGCGCCCAGCACTATATACAGGCCATGCGCACCAACACCGCGAGTGCCGCCCGAATCAGTGGAAAGCCAGCCCTTTTTCCTTCCGACAGCCCACCCTCGACCTCTCGGCAATAATCGTCACACACTCATTCAAAGGAAGCCCACAGGTGTCAGCCGACTTGACGACACCATAACGATCGACCAAGACGAAATATACCCTTAACCTTTCGCTTCCATCCTGATCAAATGATCTCCTGACATCAATTAAATGCACCCTGCATATTTGTGCTTCTGGCACATTTTCGAAAGAATTGAAAACTGACTCGAGCGCCAGTTCGTATTGATTAGCCGCTGCGTTTCCCGGATCATGATTCATGACCACATCCAAACGTTCATCTCTTCCGCCACAGGCGGCAATTCCTAAAAAACAAAGCGCCACCACAATAATACCGGCCAGCCACCCAAAGCGATCAAGCACTTGGGAATTTCTCACTGAAATACCTCCCAAAACTTGGCGCACCCGCAATCTACATCCTTTCACAGAACCCGAGCATTCGCTTCACAATGATCGAGGCACACTGGCGTTCGTCAATACCACAAGTCCCCGCAGTCAAGAGTTTCCCGCTACCATCAGTCAATACATAGAAAATCCTTCTATTTCTCCGCCCCTCCCGAGAGAGTTCGAGCTGCGATACCACTAACTCTGCATTCACTTCCCGCTCCCCATCCACAGGGCGCGAATGTATGAGTTCATCCATATCAGCATGGATCTTCTGAGATGAGGAGCTGTCGTGGTCCTGGTTGGCCACCCGAAGAAGACAACCGCGGTCCTGCACACAGGAGGCAAGAAGCAGCATCGGCAAGGCAGCAGATAGAGAAATTATGATCTTCATCGAGACCTGCCCAACCAATAACCTCGAGTTCAAACCAGAATGCGCTCCGCACCACCCGTTCCTATCATCGAATCCGAACGAATTATTATCGGCATTCGCGCAACTGCTGCCTCTAATTGGAGAGCCCCACCCCGCAAGGTGGAACCCCGACCCGTTCATGCCGCAATCTCTGAAGATCCATCTCCATCAGTTCGCGCGTAGTCTCCGGCGGATCAAGACGCAAACCTTCCTCGAGGATTTGCATCGCGCGCTTACAGTCTCCCCCGCCTTGCTCAAGGGAGAGAAACAGTGCCAATCGCTGCATTGAACTAACGTCCATTCGTGCGACCCCCTCCTCAAGCCAGTAGCGATACCGATCCATGTCGCCACGCGTCGAGTAGTGCCATTCAAGCTTTAGACGAGCCTCTGCATTCCCGTTTTCAGCCATCGAAATCTGACGTTCCAACTCTTCCTCGGAAAGGGCCAAACTTGGCGCTTCATCATGCTTCTCATTTCGGGAAAGCCGCTCTTCCTGGGGCTCCCCGTTACCGCAGCCAACAAGCAGCAAAGACAAAACAACGGAATTCGAAAGAATTTTCATTGCTTCACCTTCACCGTTTCCATTCTACGAATTCTGGACCCCAATTCAGGCTCAGCAAACTGATAGGATATTGAACCATCAGCTTTGATCGTAATCGAACGAATAGCTGGACCCGACGGCCCCGTCCCTCCAGGCGAGAACCTTTGCCATACACCTGCACCTCCGGTTCCGTTCTCACCCATACTGACACGGAGCGTCATATCATCTCCAGGCTTGTAGTTTTTTGGATAGCGAACGAATCCGTTGGGAGCATATACGGACGACTTATTCAGGTTCGCCCATCCCTGAGCAAAAGCCTTTGCCTGACCGATTTCCGCCCCAAGGTGGCAACCTGCTATGAATATTTCCTGGCCCTGTTTTAGCCCAAACTGGGTCCGAGCCATATCCCATGAGCTGACTGTGGAGTAGTTTTCCATGCGCCCCCCTCGCTGGTCCTGAATGACCATGTTATTGGCGTGCCCTGGGACCGTGAACTTGCCCGGAATGTTGAGCGCATCTCCTGCCGCTCTCAGCCCGTTCGGATCAGCTTCACTGAACACGTTCATGTCTGCCCTGCCGTCCGGATCCTTGAACTTATACGGATTGGCAGAAGCGTAGCGATAGCGATTGAATGAAGCCCCTTCCGAACTAGCTGCAACTGGATCAGCCCCCAGAAATGCGACAGTTTGGAAGTCATAGTACCGCTGCTGCATGTAGCTCAGCCCCGTGCCCGAGTCCGTCACATGCCCCGTATATCCCGGCCCATCCTTCAACGGCCGATTCACCACCGCCCCATACGGCTCATACACCGTACGCGCGATGACGTTTCCGCTGGCATCGGTGATCGCCACCGGTGAACCCAGTGCATCAGTGTGGATGTACTCGACCACTTCCTGGGCAACCGCCGGAGCCACACAGGCCACCAGCACCCCCACCGCGAGTACCGCCCGAATCAACAGCAAAGAGAGTCCATTCATGGCTTAGTCCCAGCTCAGTACGCCGCGGGTGACGGGGAAGTCTGCAGACCATGCCGAACAGCCGCCGGCGTTGCAGGCCCTGACAATGTAGAGACTGGCGCAGTAGGTCCCGCCGTTCGACTGCACGTAGGTATTGGGGCCGGTGTACAGGCGCCGTCCAGCTCCGGAAGGCTCCAGCTGATATTCCGTTGCCCCCGGAACCGCGCGCCAGCCAACGCTGCACTGGACCTGATAGGGCGCCTTGCGCGTGCTGAGCCACTCCGCCACGTAGATCTGAGTGGCCGCGGGAGGAAGCACGACGGAGACACTGGCGATACCCGAGTAGGGGCTGCACCCCGCGAAATTGCATGCCCTCACCCGGTAGGCATAGCTGCCATTGCCACGGCTGGCACCAAAGCTGTTCCCGCCGCCGTTATGCACCACCGTCCAGCCACCACCGTTGGTACTCTCCTCCAGCACGAAGCTCTCGCTGTTGGCCGGCACCGACCAGCTCAGGCTGTACTGCGGCACGTTCACCAGGCCCGGCGCGCTGATCACCGGCTCGATCGTCGGCGGCCCGATCATCCCTCCTGTAGCAGCCAGGCCAGGAAAACGCGGAAGCACGCGAGGTGGAACTACTGGCGCACTTCACCGAAGAGCTGCGCCGACTCGCCGGCCTGCGGATTATCGGGGAGGTGCAGGGAAGGCCGCCGCGGTCTCGCCCGTGATCAGCGGCGAGCATGTCCATGAACAACTGGTGATCCTGCACAATCTGAAAGAATGAAAGTGCGATAGGGCCCGCACTACGCCCGCCCGCTGATGCAGCACTTCAGCGTCGCGGCCACCTGCCGTACCTCCTAGCGTCCTACATGGCGGACGCCAAGATCGAACCGTTCATGACGGCGTTGGCGACGGCGCGGAAGTTACTGGGGTGTGTTTTGAGTAGCAGCGAGCAAGACGAGAATGCCGCGGGAGGCTGCGGCCTTTCCGTTCCTAACAATTGCCCAGATCGCCCTCCTGGATGTCGGGCATAAACGTCGACTTGCGTAGGAAAGAACGCAAGCGCCAACCAATGCAACTCTGCATAGAACGCCCACGAGGCGAGCACTTCCATCATGCACCAAACGAGCAACGACAAGCTGTGCCGACAACGCTCGCCAAGCGCCTGTCACCAACCCACTCGACTCATTCGCTATAAACCCAAATGAACGCCTTCCATCCCCCCCATTCGATCTACATCCACTGGAGCACTTGGGGGCCTGGGGGCACCATCGCGATTCCAGCGAAACGTGCCGGTCACCCGCAGGAATTTCTCCTCCCCACTCTCAACCGAAGGAATCTCTCGAAAGGCATCCGGGCTTGATTCTGGATAGGCCACCAATGAACTGAATGAGTTCCTTGCGTCCAGTTCATCACGCGAGGGAAAGAGCAAGATCACACCGTTGACCTGATCTATCCATGCATAGAAAGAAACCAATCGCCCGTCAAATTTTTCTGGCTGAGACAACAGCGCAGACATCGTGGTCATGCACGTTTCATACCCTAAGTCATTGCCTCGAAATTTACAGGCGCTTGGAGCCCCCGCCGCGCGCCCCTCCTGACTGGATGAAGAACAAGCGCCAAGGATGAAAACCAGCGTAACAACTGCAAACCACCGACGTCCGGGATCCATCATTTCACCTTAAAGAAGTAGTCTTCGGCCGCGATGTACGCGCCAGGGTTCGTTCTAGCATTGACCGCTCGTCAGTGCCGCAAGTTCCCGCAGTCAAGGATCTCCCGCCGCCATCAGTCAATACATAGAAGATCCTTCTATTTCTCCGACCTTCCCGAGAGCGTTCGAGCTGCGATACCACCAACTCTGCCTTCACTTCCCGCGCCCCATCCACAGGGTGCGAATGTATGAGTTCATCCATATCAGCATGGATCTTCTGAGATGAGGAGCTGTCGTGGTCCGGGTTAGCCCCCCCGAAGAAGACAACCGCGGTCCTGCACACAGCAGGCAAGAAGCGGCATCGATAAGGCTGCAGATAGAAAAATTTCGATCTTCATCAAAACCGAACCAAGTCACTTTCCCTAAAGTTGCTTATCAAGGCGCTTTGCGTCGAGCCGCCCTTCGCCCCTGAAGAACCCCTTGAAATTGCTAAGTCGATGCGGAGACGCCGTATCGTTGTTCAGCATCGCATCGGCGAAGCGCTGGAGAAGGCTACCGTAGTCTCGTTCCTGAACGATGGCGCGCTTGCACACGACCTAGCCACCCTGCTCGACTCGGCACGCCGAGGCCGAGCAACTCGTGACCGCATTGACCAGGTGCGTAAGTTGCTTGGCTGAGGATTCGCCGTAGTCAAGAACATGCGAGAACACCACGGTAAACCGTGGTGTTCTTGTTTTCAGCGACTACCTACTCTGACATGCCGTACGACGATCAGGAATGACATCTGCGAAGGCGGCGTCAGCTGCGGATACGCTGATAGCAGCCTCAACGACAATCGCTAAACATGTCGACCATGCATCAACGCTTGCCGCCACCCCATACAGAGTCGTAAAGCCCCAGCATGAGAAGCACCATGAAGGAAGTCATCCCCAAGTACAGGAATCGGCTCGCCAGCCGATGCGAGTCACAAACACTCTTACTCAAGATCACTCCATCCAGGCGCCCTCTGTTCACTGCGCGGAGCCGTTGATAGGCGCCTTCAAATTCCAAAGAAACTCCCGGACGTTTGCGCCTGCTCAACTCCGGATGATCACGCTCCAGTCTCACCTTGAACTCGTGAAGAAAGTAGAAATATGCTGGATAGAAGATGATGATTCCCAGAATTGAAAGCAAGAACAACCAGCTCATAGCTCTTTCTCCCATCCCCCCATCGCGGGAGGCTTGACTATTGCCTGTCCACCAAAGCCACCGCCAGCAGAAACCGATAGAGACCCTCCGCCGTGATCATTGAAACGGGCACTCAAACCAATAGCGAGGCCATCGCCTATTCGCACTTTAAAGTATCCCAGAGGGTTACCCTTAAGCGCCAGATCAGTTGTCCCTTTGGGGTCACCCCAAGAGAACACCTTGAAATTCGCCTGGGCGCCGATGAATCCGCCCAAGCCCATCACTTTGTAAACGCCTAGCCGGTCACTTTGCCACGGGCGCGTCGTCTTGGTCGCGGTAGCCTCCGCGCCAAGACCCAGGGCAAGAGAACCACTTGCTGTGAACGACGTCCTTCTGATTGCACGCTCCCCGGTATTTTCGATCAGTTCCCCCATACTCCCCGCAGGAGGAATTGAAGGCTCCGAATTTCTGTTTCCTGCCGAAATCCTCGACCCACCAATACTTCCACCGCGCTCCCCCCCTTTGTCCAACCTGCACCCCGTGTCCTTTCCGCATGCTTGCCGTCCATCAGGGTCAGTAAACGCGTATGGATTACTGTGCGCGTAGTGATACCGTCCGAACGCAACTTCTGTAGCAGCAACGGGATCGACAGAAAGAAACGCGCTCGCCTCTGGATCGTAATACCGCTGCTGCATATAGCTCAGCCCGGTCCCCGAGTCCGTCACATGCCCCGTATATCCCGGCCCATCCTTCAACGGCCGGTTGACCACCGCCCCATACGGCTCATACACCGTACGTTCGATGACATTTCCACCAGCATCGGTGATCGCCACCGGTGAACCCAGTGCATCAGTGTGGATGTACTCGACGACTTCCTGTGCAACCGCCGGAGCCACGCAGGCCACCAGCACCACCACCGCGAGTACCGCCCGAATCAACAGCGAAGAGAGTCCGTTCATGGCTTAGTCCCAACTCAGTACGCCGCGGGTGACCGGCCGTTCGGCCGACCACGGTGAGCAACCACCTGCGTTGCAGGCACGCACGCGATACTCATGCGCGCAGTATGCCCCGCCACTGTCGTTCACGTAGGTCTGGGGGCCCGTGTACAAACGCTGGCCACCGCCACCGCTTTCGAGCTGATACTCCGTTGCATCTGCCACCGGGCTCCACCCGGCAGAACACTGGACCTGATAAGGCGGCCTGCGTGTCGTCAGCCACTCTGCCAGATAAAGGCTCGTCGCCCCCGGCGGCAACACCACCGCAACAGTCACGACTCCGGAGTACGGACTGCACCCAGCGAAGTTGCACGCCCTCACACGATAGGCGTAGCTGCCTTTGCCACGGCTGGCACCAAAGCTGTTCCCGCCGCCGTTATGCACTACCGTCCAGCCACCACCGTTGGCACTCTCCTCCAGCACGAAGCTCTCGCTGTTGGCCGGCACCGACCAGCTCAGGCTGTACTGCGGCACGTTCACCAGGCCCGGTGCGCTGATCACCGGCTCGATCGTCGGCGGCCCGATCACCGCTACCGTCGACGTGGCCGACCACGGTCCGCAGCCTGCGCCATTGCAGGCGGCAACCCGATAGCCATAGTTGCCCACGCCGCGCGCAGCGGTGGCATAGGAACCCGCGTTGCCGTCGAACAGCGTGACCCATCCGCCACCATTGCTGCTCTCCTGCAAGGTGTAACGCGTGGCACCAGCCACCCCGTTCCAGCCAATACCAATACTGCCCGGCGCAGAGCGTGCTGGCGCAGAGAGACCTGGCGCAGTGGCAGGCGGATACACCACCGTCACCGCAGCCGTGGCGCTGTATCCCGTGCACCCCACCGGGTTACATGCGCGAACCCGGTAGTTGTAGCTTCCCGCTGCCTTGCCACTGAAGGCCTTGGACTGACCGATGGCGTTATGCACCTGGACCCAGGCGCCACCATTGGCGCTTTCCTCCAGCTCATAGCGCTCGGCACCGGAAGCCGCAGACCAAGCCACGTTGTAGCTGCCGTTGAAGGCCGTGGCAGGCACGTTCAAGGTCGGCACGGTAGATGGCGCCAATGCCACGGCCACTGACGCGACATTGCTCCATCCGCCGCACACCGCCCGGCAGCCGCGCACCCGGAATTGATAGGTCCCCGTGACCAGGCCGGTGCTGGTGAACGATTGCGCCGCGCCATCGAAGACCGTGCTCCAGGTGCCCGCAAGGGCACGCTGCAACTCATAGCGGTTGGCACCACCGGCCGGGCTCCAGGTCAGGTTCACGCTGCCCTGGGTGATGTAGCCCGGCGCACTCAGCGCGGGAACGCTGGGTGCGGCTTCACCATGCACCTGGGAAACCAGGCTGCCTGACAGGTAGAGATAGTCGGTCTGCTTGCCGGTACGTTCGTTGCGCTGGAATCGCAGCACGCCGCCGTTGTCGTAGAACGAGTAGATTGCCCCCTTGCCACTGGCGCTGGCCTTCACCCGGCGACCGTGGGCGTCGTACTCGTAGCTCTCTGCTGTTCCCGCCGCGCGCAGCCGGTTGCCGTAGTCAAACGCGAAAGCCTGACCATTGCGCACCGAAAGATTGCCCTGCACGTCATAGCCAAGACCGGTCACGGTTGCCCCGGTTCCGGTTTCGATCACGTTGACCAGCCGATTGGTCGGATCGAAGTAGTGCGTACGATCGCGGCTGCCGACCTTGGCACGGCGCAGGTTGTCCAGCGCGTCATACTCATACAAGGCGTTGCCGAAGCCCGGCGCAGTGACCGTCCGCAACCGGTCCAGGCCGTCATAGGTCATGTCCCGGTTGCCGGGCGCCCCGGGCAGACCATCGGAAATGGCCATCACGTTGCCACCAGCATCGTAGTCATAGCTGTCATCCAGCACTGCGGCCGCTGCAGTGGCATCGCGGCTGCGGTCGGGCAGCCCGCGGGCATTCTGGGTCAACGTGTGCACGATTCCGTTGCCATATACGAAGCGGGCCAACGCGCCGTTGGCAAAGTAACTGGCCTCCTTCGCATAGCCGCCGACCGTCGTCGCCCGACCCAGTGCGTCCGGCGTATAGCTGACGACACGCCCACCCGGATAGGTATTGCTGGCCAGTGTGCCGTTGGCATCGTAGCCATAGGCCAGGCTCAGGCTTCCCAGATCCGGATGCTGCAGGGTTTCGCCGCTGAGCAGGCGGCGGCGGTTGTACTGGTAGCGGTTGACGACCATCGGCCGGGCCGGATCGTTCTGCGTACTGATCTCGGCCGGCAGACCATCAGGCGCGTAGGACCAGTTCTGATTTCCGCGCCCATCCGGGAAGATCAGGGACGACAAGCGGTTGGCGGCGTCGTAACTACGCTTCACCGCACGTCCGCTGGCCAGGGCTTCACTTCGGTTGCAGTCGGTGGTGCTGGTCAAACCCGTGCCGGCCGCCGACCACAGCACGTTGCCTGCCGCGTCGTAGTCCTGCACGGTCGCACCGGTTTCCGGCTCGATGGTCTTGCACAGCTGCTGGTAGCCGTCATAGACGTAGCGGCGGGTGAGCGACTGGCTGCCGTCTGCATTGCGGCGGGTGATCGCCAGCGGCTTGCCCAGCGTGTCGCGCTGGATCTCGGTCACCACGCCTTCCGGGTGCTGCAGCGTCAGCGGCATCTCGTAGCTGGGCTGGTCGTAGGCAAGATGACGGGTCGTCGTGGCCTGGCCGCGGGGGTTGGTCACCTTCACCGACAGGTTGCCCACGTACTCGGTGCGGGTAACCAGTGCCCCAAGCTCGGACGATTGACTGACCACGGTGGGGCGGCCCAACGCGTCGTACTGCGTCGTGGTGCCGGTCAGGGCGGCATTGATATCGGAGAGCTGCCGCGTGGGATACGAGGCAAACACGGTCTTGCCGCTGGTGTCGTAGCGGGTCACCACGGCGCTGTCCAGCACGTTGTTGGCGTTCTCGGTCACCAGCACCGGGCGGAACATCGCATCCAGGTAGGTATCCGTGCGCCGCCCGCCCTGCGTGCGCGAGTGCTTCCATGCGCCGGCGGGCACCCCCAGCTGCGCGCCACCCAGTCGCTGCAGGTCCATGGTTACGCCATTCCAGTTCACGCTGTCGCCGCCAGGGAACTGCTGGCTGCGCAGCCTGCCCATGCTGTCGTAGCTGAAGCTGGTGGTTGCGCCGGTTTCGTCGGTCAGCGAGGTGATCCAACCGTTGTCGTCCACGGCAACCGTGCGCACTGCACCATTGGGCGCTTCGGGCGTGGCCGGCATGCGGAGCTGCTGCGGAACACCACGCTTCCATCCCGACAGATGGCTGGTATTTCCACGGCCATCGGCCACCGAGGCAACCGTGCCGTCGGCTGCGTAGGTCACCTGCTGCGCCAGGCGGCCAAATGCGTAGGCTCGCAGCGGCAGTGCTTTGGCCGTATCGAATTCGGTGCGGGACTGTTCGATGCCATTGAGCACACTGCGCGCCGTCTGGCCGTTCACCCATAGCGCGGGATTGTCGTAGTAGCTGGTGCTGGTGGTGCGACTCTGGCCTGCGGAATTGGCTTCTGCGACGGTGACTTCGCGGACGAAGGCATCAAAGGCCTGCACAGTACGCGTGAACTGCACGCCATCCTGATTCACAACCGTGCTCTGCACTGGGCGATTCAGATGCTCTCCCAGTTCCCTGGCCCCGTACTTGAGATTCCGGCCCGCCTCGCGCGGGAACGGCGCGCTGGCAAGCTGCGCGTCCGGGTAGTAGTTGCTGCGCTCGATGCGAACCACCGCGCCACCAGAGCTGGTAGTCGTGGACAGCAATAGACCGTCGTTGTAGCCGACTTCCTTACCGAATTCGTAGGTCCGAATAACCCCATCGGGTAGGGTTTCAATCGTTATCTTGGGCTCTGCCTGCCCCACCGGAATCATCGGCCACCCGGCCTGGTCGACTCTCCTGTCGTACTGCCACCCCAGATTGGTGTACTGATAGCTCCACTGCGCGGTGGGCATCCCCGGGCCGCTTATCCGCTTTGCCACCAAAGACATCGCGTCCCGATAGAGGGGCGTGAGATTCCATCCGTCGGCCAGCAACTGATCGTCGCCGGAGGTCTGGCAGTTGAACGGAACATTCTTGCGCCCGTGTCGGAACGGTCGAAACACAAAAGTACCGAGTGCGCCAGAGGGATGTGTGACAGTAGCCGTGACCTCGGTCTGCACAATCTTGTTCGTCTTCGCGCACAGCCCAGCGAAGTCCATGTAGGCTGAAGGGTCCTGCCCGGTGTATTCGGGGTACTTCTTCGTCACGTGGACCGGAGGCAGGTCGTAACGCCAGGCGGAGCCATCCGGCAGCGTCACCGACTGCAACACACCGGCCGGAGTGTAGCCATAGGTCCAGGTGCGGCCCGCTGCTGTTGCGGTTGCGATGCGGCCCAGGGAGTCATAGGCAAGGCTGATGCTGCGCCCATCGTTGGCAACGATTCGATCCAGCCGCCCGCCACTCCATTCGTAGCGGACCCAGTTGCCGAAACGATCGACAACCTGGGATGGATAGAGGAAGACCTTTTTCCGTTTCAGCGTGGCATGGGTGATGGTGTCGTAGGGCTGGAGAACGGCAGACTCGTTCTCGCGCGCCACCATCCAGTCGAAGTAGTACTTGGTTCCGTCTGGCGCGTGGCCCAGGAAACCTTCGCCCGGCTGGCCGCTCTTGAGCGCACTGAGGCATGAGAAGAACCATCCCCCTTTTGTGTTCCAAGGCGTTGGCGTGCCAATCTGGGGCGTTGGCTGGCGTGCGTCCCCGCTGCCCGCCAGGACGGTTTCACCGCCTCCGCCCGGCAATGAAAGCCTCACCCCATCCCAATAGGTGTGGGGAGAAAAATTGATGGTCTGGGTATGCTTGTAATTCCAGACATCCAGCGACGGGGGTGCGGTAACTGTCGAGCAACGGGCGCTTGGCATCCAATGCCCGCCGATCGCGGTTTCGGGCTGGTCTCCGTATGTGCCTGAAAGCGACGGAATGTCGAGATCCCAGTTTCCATATTCCTTGTCATTTGCACCGCCGCTGACATCCCCGTAGCTGCGGCTGAGTGAAACCGCGAGCCCGCCATTGCCTGGAATCGAAATATCCGTGGCCTTGAAGCTGATCGAGCCGTCATAGAGGTTGACCTGCTCGCCGAAGATCTCGCCCTTCAGCGGTTCGACAAGGTCCCCGTACTTCAGCCGCTTGTCGTACTCCTGGCGCCAGGTGGGAACGATCTGGGCTGAAACGCCGACCGGTGCCAGCACACACAGGGCAATGACACCGAGAAACAGACCCTTGGCAGCCGTTGCGGCGCGCGGATGAGAAATGAGGCCAGACTGCATGAAGATCCTCCCTGGATCGACGTCCCTGTGTGCCCCACCTGCGCCGAACGGCAGTTGGCCTTCGACCAGGCGGCACCCACTCCGGCAGACAGCCACGCGTTGCTTCACGGTGGGCGGGTGCTGACCATGGATATGAACGAATAATGAAGACGACGTCAACCCTGCGTATTGGCCACACTCGGCAAAGTCGACCCAAGCGGCAGCCTCCCGCGCCCTTCCCCGCTCCACCTAGAATGTCCCCATGAGCACCCTGACCTTCCGCGCCGCCACGCCGGCCGACATCCCCGCCCTCATTGCCCTCGTCACCTCGGCCTACCGGGGTGATGCCAGCCGCGTCGGCTGGACCACCGAAGCCGACCTGCTGGACGGCGCCCGCATCGATGCCGAAGGCATCCAGGCCGACCTGGACCGCCCGCGCTCCACCATCCTGCTGGCCGAACGCGACGGCCAGCTGGTGGCCTGCGCCCACGTCGCCGATGTCGACGGCAAGGGCTACTTCGGCATGTTCTCGGTCGACCCGGCCCAGCAGGGTGGCGGCGTCGGCAAGCAGCTGATGGACGCCGCCGAAGCGCACGCCGCACGCGAATGGAAGGTGCCGGTGATGCAGATGACGGTGATCGACGTGCGCGACGAGCTGATCGCCTTCTACGAGCGCCGCGGCTATCTGCGCACCGGCATCAAGAAGCCGTTCCCGTACGGCGACGAACGCTTCGGCATTCCCAAGCGCGACGACCTGCGCTTCGAGATCCTGGAAAAGCCGCTGGCCGGAGCCGCCGCGTGAGCGATACCTGGACCTTCGTCTGTGCCGGCACCGAGCTGCTGCCGGGTGAAATGAAGAGCGTGTTCGACGAAGTGACCGGCACGCCGATCGTGGTGTTCAACCTCGACGGTGAGTTGTACGCGCTGGAAGACCAGTGCACGCATGAAGAGTTCGAGCTGTCCTCGGGCGAGTTCAACACCACCGAGGGCAGCGTGGAGTGCGTGCTGCACGGCGCGCGCTTCGACGTGCGTGACGGCCGCGCCCTGTGTGCCCCGGCCTACAGCCCTGTGCCCAAGTTTCCGGTGAAGCGCGAGCACGACGCTGTCTGGACCCGCGACGACCGGGATTGAGGCGGCGCTCGGCCCAGAGAGCCCCCCAGAGGGCGCCCCGCGGGAGAGCATCCACCCATGGGGTGGATCTACCGGAAGGCCATGAGGGCGCCCCCAGGCCGCTCCGGGGCGGCCCCAGCGGCCCGTCACGACCCGCAGATGCGAATCATTATCGTTGATGTTATTCTACGTAACATCTTCGTAACGACTCCGCCCCCGCGCCATGGCTTCGCCCGCGCCCACCGCCACGCTGTGCCAGCTTGCCCGTCAAGGGTGGCCGCTGCTCGTGGCCGTGCTGCTGACGCTGGTGTTGGGCTGGTCGGCACTGCACGAAGGACGCGGCAACAACCCGGCTGCCCACGGCTGGCAGGCACACGCTGACGATCTGCAGCAGGTCATGCCGATGCCGGTCCCCCCGGCCGACGAGTGCCCGCATCATGCCGCACCGGCACCGGAGCCGCCGCTGGATGGCGAGGGCACCACGCCCTGTACCGGACTGGCTCCCGCGCGCGCCGCCCTGGTCGCGCATGTTCCGCTGTGGCGTTCCGACGCCCTGCGCTGGCAGCTGCACGATCCCGCACTGCGGTTGAACCCCGGCCACGCTCCGCCCGCACCGCACGCCAGCTGAGGCGCCCTGCGGCCGTTGCCGTGCGCCTGATTGCGTTTCCTGCCAGCCGAGCATGGCTCGGCTCTACAGAACCCACCTCCCGCCTGTCGCCGCACGTCCATCTGCGCCGGCTCGCGCTCGCCCTTTCCCGATCCAAGCCACCGCCACCCAGACCATGACCCACATCACGTCCCGCAAGCACGCTCCGCGCGTTTCCCTGCTCGCTACCGCAACCCTGGCCGCCGGCTTCGCACCGCTGGCCGCACAGGCGGCCGACAGCGCCGACGCCGGCTCCCGCAAGGCCACCGACCTGGACAAGGTGCAGGTGCGCGGCAGCTGGTTCAATCCGTCCTCGCCGAAGTTCACCGCCGAGCTGCTGGACACCCCGAAGTCGGTGTCGATCGTGTCGGAGAAGCTGATCGCCGAAACCGGTGCAACCAACCTGCAGGATGCATTGCGCATGGTCCCGGGTATCACCTTCGGTGCCGGCGAAGGCGGCAACCCGACCGGTGACCGCCCCTTCATCCGTGGCTTCGATTCGCAGAGCAACGTCTTCGTCGACGGCCTGCGCGACGTCGGCTCGCAGACGCGCGAGATCTTCGACCTGGAGCAGGTGGAAGTGGTCAAGGGCCCGAGCTCGGCCTACGGCGGCCGTGACTCCGGTGGTGGCAGCCTGAACCTGGTAAGCAAGACGCCGAAGCTGAAGAACGAAACCAGCGCCAGCATGGGCATCGGCACCGACAGCTACGCACGCGGCACCGTGGACGCCAACTACGTGCTGGGCGATGGCATCGCCGCCCGCCTGAACCTGATGAAGCACGAGTCGGACATCGCCGGCCGCGACGCCGCCAATGTCAGCCGCTGGGGCATCGCACCGTCGATCGCGTTCGGCCTGAACGGCCCGGCGCAGCTGATCGCCAGCCACTACCACATGCAGAGCGATGACCTGCCGGACGCGGGTGGCTTCCCCTACAACAATCCGTTCTCCAGCGGCCCGAACGTGGCCAAGAACGGCGATGGCCGCCCGATGGTGCCGGACCGCAACAACTACTACGGCCTGGTCGATCGTGACTTCCAGCGCACCCGTGCCGACATCAGCACCCTGGATGCCAGCTACGACTTCGGTGGCCACAAGCTGCGCAACATCGCGCGACTGGGCAACACCAGCAACGACTACCTGTGGACCCAGCCCGACGACAGCAAGGGCAACCCGAACAATTACGGCACGTTGTGGCGCCGCACCAACAGCCGCGCGGTCGACGTCAAGAGCTTCGCCGACCAGCTGGGCCTGACCGGTGCGTTCCAGACCGGCGCACTGAAGCACAGTTACAGCGCCGGCGTGGAATACAGCGACGAGAAGATGACCCGTGGCAGCTACCAGATGACGCCAGGCACCGCCAACCCGCTGGAACCCCTCGCTGCCAACAGTTCGCGATGCACGGTGTCCGGTGCCGCTACCGGTTACAACTGCACCGACTTCAACAATCCGAACCCGAACGATCCGTGGGCGGCCGGTCAGACTGTCTATCGCAGCAACAAGGCGCAGGACGTTGAACAGCGCACCAAGACCAAGTCCGCGTATCTGTTCGACACCATCGAGCTCAATGCACAGTGGAGCTTCAACGTCGGCCTGCGCTATGACGACTACTCCACCACCCTGCTCACTCCGGGCAGCGCCACTCCCCGTGTGCGCAATGACAACGACTTCCTGAACTACCAGGCCGGCGTGGTGTTCAAGCCGGCCGCCAACGGCAGCATCTACCTGTCCTGGGGCACCTCCTCGACCCCGCCGGGCATGGACGGTGGCGACGGTTCGGACGGCCTGAATGCCGGCGTCGCCGACCTCAAGCCGCAGGACACCAGGAACCTCGAACTGGGCACCAAGTGGGACCTGTTCGACAAGCGCCTGAACCTGACTGCCGCGATCTTCCACACCGTGATGAACAACGCGCGCGTGACCATCGACAACGGCACCAGCCAGAACGCCGGCAAGAAGGAAATCAACGGCTTCGAGCTGGGCTTCACCGGCCAGTTGACCGATGCCTGGAGCCTGTACGGCGGCTACACCTACCTGGACTCGGAACTGAAGGACAACGGTTTCGTCTGTGGCGCACCGGTGGGCCGCACCTGTCCGTCCAACGTCTACGTGCCGTCGCCGAACAACGGCAACGTGTTCCCGAACACCGCCAAGCACAGCGCGAACCTGTGGACCACCTACCGCTTCCCGATCGGCCTGACCATCGGCGCCGGTGCGTTCTACTCGGACAAGCAGTACGGTGACGTCGCCAACACCAAGTGGATTGCCAGCTACACCCGCTTCGACGCGATGGCCAGCTACGCGATCCAGGACAACATCAGCCTGCAGCTCAACGTGCAGAACCTGACCGACAAGACCTACTTCACCAAGGCCTACGCCTCGCACTACGCGAGCATCGCCCCGGGTCGCTCGGCCACCCTGGCACTGAACGTGACGTTCTGATGTAACTGCGCTCCACCACGGCGGCAGGCTCTCCTGCCGCCGTTTTTGTTTCCGGCGATACTCACCCCATGGCAACCCGTACCCCCATCGACAGCGATGCTCTGGCCGAGCTGCTGCAGCACGATCCGCAGGCTGCCTTCGCACGCGTGCGCGACGCCGCGCAGGCCGGACAGGTCGAGGCACAACTGCTGCTCGCGCAGATGCACATGGAAGGCAAAGGCACCGCACAGGACGCCTCGGCGGCACGGCTCTGGTACGAAACCGCCGCCAACAACGGCGCGCCGATGGCGATGAACATGCTGGGCCGCTGCCACGAACTGGGCCAGGGCACCGCCCCCGACCCGACACTCGCCGCGGTGTGGTACCGGCGCGCGGCCGACACCGGGCTGGACTGGGGCCTGTACAACCTGGCCAACCTGCTGGCCACCGGCCGCGGCGTGACCCAGGACCGCGCACAGGCACTGGCCCTGTACACCCGTGCCGCACACCTGGGCCATGCCAAATCGATGAACCTGCTGGCCCGCCACCTCGAAGACGGGCTGGATACCGCACCCGATCCGCAGGCAGCGCTGGGCTGGTACCAGCGCGCGGCCGAAGCCGGTGATTTCCGCGGCCAGGCCAACTACGCCTCGATCCTGCTGCAGGCCGGCCAGGTCGAGCAGGCCGTGTACTGGCTGCGGCGCGCACTGGCCCACGGCAGCCCGGCGTTCATGGCGCACATCGTGCCGGAACTGGCAGCGTCGCCGCATCCACAGGTCCGCGCCCTGGTCGCGCCGCCGTCCCTCTGAGGAGTCCCGCATGCTGCTGCACATCCCCGACATTCTCAGCGCCGACCAGGTGGCCGACTTTCGCCGCCGGCTCGATGCCGCCGACTGGACCGATGGCCGCGAAACCGTCGGCCATCTGGGCGCGCAGGCCAAGCACAACCAGCAGCTGCCCGAGGCCTCACCGCTGCGCCGCGAACTGGGCGAGATCATCCTCGTCGCGCTGGCCCGGCACCCGCTGTTCTTCAGCGCCGCGCTGCCGCTGAAATACCTGCCGCCGCGCTTCAACCGCTACAGCGGTGGCGGCACCTATGGCTTCCATGTTGATGGCGCGGTGATGAACCTGGCCAACGGCGAACAGCTGCGTTCAGACATTTCCTGCACCCTGTTCCTGTCGGCGCCGGACGAGTACGAGGGCGGCGAACTGATCATCAGCGACACCTACGGCGAGCACGAAGTGAAGCTGCCGGCCGGCGACCTGATCGTATACCCGTCCAGCAGCCTGCACCAGGTGCGCCCCGTCACCGCCGGCGCGCGCGTGGCCTCGTTCTTCTGGGTGCAGAGCATGGTCCGCGACGATGTGCAGCGCCGCCTGCTCTGGGAAATGGACGGCTCGATCGAGCGCCTGCGGCAGACCGGCGGCGACGCCGGGGCGGTGCTGCAGCTGACCGGCGTGTACCACAACCTGCTGCGGCGCTGGAGCGAGGTCTGAGCCCGGTCGGGCTGGCCCGCGACATTTTGGCAATCATTCTCATTTGCAACGGCTAACAGCTCTCATTACAATCACGCCCCGTTGATGCCGGCCGCTGCCGGCAGACCCCTGGGGACCCCTGCTTGCTGCGCCCGCTTCGCCCTCGTCCACTCATCCATCGCAAGATGGGCACCGCCATGCGCGGCCAGCGTCCTGCGCTGGCCAGCCTGCTGGCGTGGGTGGCGATGCTGGCCCTGCTGCTGGGCACCCTGCCGCTGCTGCCACACGGCCAGGCCGGAATGGCCGTGCAG
>OFRL01000502.1_pt1 | contig 17787 bp, 17 predicted proteins | sample 1543121 | NCBI WGS metagenome assembly OFRL01 (sample SAMN07774228, study PRJEB24372) | wastewater metagenome | isolation source: Lake Maggiore Cannobio | place: Italy: Cannobio | collected 2016-01
CTCGACCATAAACTCAGACCACGTGCTTCGTGCCCCACGCTTAGGGTGTCATTTCGCCCTCAACCGGAACCGACCCCTTTAAAACAGCATCGTCCTGGCAAAGCTTCACATACACTCTTGGCTGCGTGATGCTCTGCGCCAGCTCGGCAATCGCGGGTGCCGGATCCGCGAAGACATAGCGGCACCATTCCTGCTCCGACCGCGTATCCACCCGCCAGCCGCCGTGATCGGCCACTGGCGTCGGCAGCGCGCGCGACCGAACGGGCATGGAGCCAGCCTGCGATCAGCTCGCGATCGACGGCGTCAGCGCTGGCAGAACCGTTCATAATCGCGCTCGGCCATGCGGACTTCATAAATCGCCTGTTCGCCCTCGACCGATTGTTCCAGCACCTCGCCATGCGCGTGGAGCCAGGCGGCACCGGCACCGTCGCCGGCATCGAGCAGGATGGTGTAGCGGCGATGGCTCGAGGTCAGCAGCGCGGCGACGGTGTCGAGCAAGGCCGACACCCCTTCCCCGCTCAGCGCCGAAATCGCCGCGACATCGTCGCGCCGTGCGGCTTCGCCCAGCAATTCGGCGCGGTCATCGGCATCAAGCAAGTCGAGCTTGTTCCACGCCTCGATCCGCGGGACCGAGAGGTCGACACCGATATCGCGCAGCACCGCCTCGACATCGTCCTTCTGCGCAATCGTATCGGGATGCGCGATGTCGCGGACATGGATCAGCAAATCGGCCGACACCACTTCCTCGAGCGTCGCCTTGAAGGCCGCGACCAGCTGAGTCGGCAGTTCGGACACGAAACCGACGGTGTCGGACAGGATCGCCTTGTCGATGCCGGGCAAAGCGATCTGCCGCAGCGTCGGGTCGAGCGTGGCGAACAGCAGATCCTCCGCCATGACGTCAGCGCCGGTCATGCGGTTGAACAGCGTGGATTTTCCGGCGTTGGTGTAGCCGACGAGCGCGATCACCGGCCAGGGCGCGCGCTGGCGTCGGTCGCGGTGAAGCCCACGCGTGCGCGAAACCTGCTCCAATTCCTTCTTCAACCGCGCCATGCGGTCGCGGATCAAGCGCCGATCGGCCTCGATCTGCGTTTCACCCGGGCCGCCGAGGAAGCCAAACCCGCCGCGCTGGCGTTCCAAGTGGGTCCAGCTGCGCACCAGCCGCCCAGCCTGATAATCCAAATGCGCCAGTTCGACCTGCAAACGCCCTTCGGCGGTCGCCGCACGTTCGCCGAAAATCTCGAGGATCAAGCCCGTGCGATCGATCACCTTGGCGGACAGCGCCTTTTCGAGGTTGCGCTGCTGTACCGGCGTCAGGCTGGCGTCGAACACGACCAGTTCGGCCTCGGCCATCCGCACCGTGGCAGCCAGCGCCTCGAGTTGCCCCTTGCCGATCAGTGTCGAGGGCTGGAGCGCGCGCACCTTGATCGCGACTCGATCGACCACTTCGACATGGATCGCCATGGCGAGCCCGGCGGTTTCGGCCAGCCGGGCATCGGCATCCCGCGACGAAATACCGGTGTCGGGATAGACGACAACGGCCTTGGCACCCCGCGCGACATCGTCGCGGTCCCGTTCAAAACCTGTGGTCAATCGTTGTCCGAACCTGCTGTTTCATCAGCCAAATTAAGGGGATGGGCGGGCTGAATGGTGGAGACCGCATGCTTGTAGACGAGCTGCGCCATGCCATCGCGCTGGAGCAGCATGCAGAACAGGTCGAACGCCGCGATCTGCCCCTGCAACATTACGCCATTCACCAGGAACATGGTGACATTGTCTTCGGACTTGCGCACCGCGTTGAGGAAGATTTCCTGCAGCAGCGGCTGCTTCTTCTGCGCCTCGCCGATCGCGTTGACGATCGCGTCGATGTCGACCGTGTTGGCCGGCATGATCGTCGAAATGGCATGCTTGTAGATCAGCTGCGACTGCCCATCCCGGCGCAGCAGCACCGAGAAATTGTCGAACCAGGTGACGATGCCCTGCAGCTTGACGCCCTTCACGAGGAACATCGTGATCGGGGTTTTGGTGCGGCGCAGGGCGTTGAGGAACAGGTCTTGCAGAGAGGTGTGCTTGTCGGCCATCGGTCGATCCTTTGTTCTTGGCGGGGGATTCCCGCAGCGCGCCGGTTCCGGCGTCGAGTTAGGTGGTGTACCCGTCCTCTAATCTAGGGATGCACGATCGTTTCGTCCACCGATCCAGTCGATTAATCCTCGCGCACCTCGGTAATGCCGAGCAGCTTCAGCTTCCGGTGCAGTGCCGACCGCTCCATCCCGATGAAATTGGCGGTGCGGGAGATGTTGCCGGAGAAGCGGCGGATCTGCACGCGCAGATATTCCCGCTCAAAGGTCTCGCGCGCTTCGCGGAGCGGCGCACCCATAATCGCGGTCGCCCCGCCGCCCAGTTCGCCCGGATCGCCGAGAATATCGGGGGGTAGCATATCGAGATCGATCTGCCCGATCCGGTCGCCCGGTGCCATGATGATCGTGCGCTCCACAATGTTGCGGAGCTGGCGCACATTGCCGGGCCATTCATAGGATTGCAGCGCCACCATGGCGTCAGGCGCGACGGCTGGCGTGGGAACGCGCCGTTCGGACGCGTAATGCGCCATGAAATGATCGACCAGCGCAGGGATATCCTCGCGCCGCTCCGCCAGCCCCGGAATGGTGACGGGCACGACGTTGAGCCGGTAATAGAGATCTTCGCGGAAGCGGCCTTCGGCAATTTCATGCGTCAAATCGCGTGCGGTGGCAGACACCACGCGCACATCGACCTTGACCACGCGCTGCCCGCCGACGCGGCTGAAACTCTGGTCGGTGAGCACCCGCAGGATGCGGCCTTGCGTTGCCAGCGGCATGTCGGCGATTTCATCGAGGAACAGCGTGCCCCCGTGCGCCTGTTCGAGCAGGCCGGAGCGGACGAGCTGCCCCCCCTCCTCGATGCCGAACAGCTCCTCCTCGACTCGCTCGGGCGTCATCCGCGCCGCACTGACGACGACGAACGGCGCATCGGCGCGCTGGCTCCAGCCGTGCAGCAGCCGAGCAGCCACTTCCTTGCCGACGCCCGCCGCGCCCATGATCAGCACGCGGCTGCCCGTCGCGGCCACGCGCTTCAGCGTTGCGCGCACGCCGTTGATCGCACCGGAATTGCCGGTCAAATCGGTATCGCGGCCCACCACCGCGCGCAGGCTGGCGATCTCGCGGCGCAAGCTCTCGGTCTCGGTCGCGCGTGCCACCATCAGCAGCAGCCGCTCGGCCTCGAACGGTTTTTCGATGAAATCGGCCGCACCACGCCGGATCGCAGCAACGGCGGTATCGAGATTGCCATGCCCCGAAATCATCAGCACCGGGATCGACGGGTCGCGCCGCTTGATCTCATCAAGCAACTCGAGGCCGTCGAGCCGCGAGCCCTGTAGCCACACGTCGAGCAGCACGAGCGACGGCCGCCGCACCGAAATGGCTTCCAGGGCCGAATCGCTGTCGGCCGCGACGCGCGCGCCATAGCCTTCGTCTTCGAGCACACCGGCGACCAGATCGCGAATATCGCGTTCGTCATCAACGACAAGGATGTCCAGGGGCATGGGTTCAGGTCCGGTTCTGCGAGAGTTGCTGGGGTGGCGCTTCGGCGATGCCCCCATCGCCTCCGTCGCCGGTGTCGAGATTGGAGAGCATCGCCGTGTCGAAGCTGACGGTGACGATCGTGCCGCCGCCGGGGCGGTCGGCAAAGGTCATCGTGCCGAAATGCTCCTCCACGATCTTCTTGACGATCGCCAGGCCAAGGCCGGTGCCGCGCGCCCGCGTCGTGACATAGGGCTCGACGATACGGTCGCGCGCGGCGGGCAAGCCGATGCCGGTATCGGCGACGGTGATGGTGGTGCGGCCGTCCCGCTCCTCCAGCGTCATCGTGATGCTCGCCTCGGCTGCGCCCGGATTGGCTTCAACCGCCTCGACCGCATTCTTGACGATGTTGGTGAGAGCCTGGCTAATCTGGCGGCGGTCGCACACCAGCATGATGCTCGGCTCTTCATGCGCCAGGCTGAACACGACGCCGGGGTGCGCGACTTCGTGCAGGAACAGTGTCTGGCGAGCGAGATCGACCAGCGACTCCTCCCGGAACACCGGTTTGGGCATCCGCGCAAAGGAGGAGAATTCATCGACCATGCGTCGCAAGTCGCCGACCTGGCGAATGATCGTATCGGTCAGGCGCGCAAAGGTGGTGTCGTCCGGGTCGATCTGCTTGCCATAGCGCCGCTGGAGCCGTTCCGCGGCGAGCTGGATCGGGGTCAGCGGGTTCTTGATTTCATGCGCGATGCGGCGTGCGACGTCGGACCAGGCGGCACGGCGCTGGTCGAGCAGTTGCCCGGTGATGTCGTCGAAGGTCAGGATCGGCCCTTCGTGTGCCCGCGTGACCTTGACCGCCAGCGTGCGCGCGTCATTACCGGTGCCGATCTCGATGATCGCTTCGCGATCCTGTCCGTCGAGCAGCGCCGCCAATTCGGGCGCGATCAGCTTCAGCGGTTTGCCGACCGGCATATCGTCAGGACCATCCAGCAGCGTGATGGCCGAACGATTGATCAGGCGGACGGTCCCGTCGGGCGCGACCGAGATGACGCCGGCAGTGACCCCCGACATCACCGCCTCGATCAAGGCGCGACGGCTTTCCAGCGCACCGGTCTGCGCTTGCAGGCGCTCGGTCATTTGGTTGAAGGCGCTGGTCAACGTGCCGATCTCGTCGTCGGTTTTGGGCGTCGGCACGCGCGCGGTAAAATCGCCTGTAGAAACCAGATCCGCCGCTGCCACCAGCGCGCCGAGTGGACGCACGATGCGATCGGCAACTTCCAGCGCGATCCATACGGCGATGGCGATGATCAGTAGCGAAATTCCGAGCAACGCAGCGTTGAACTTCAGCTGCAGCGATCGCGAACGCGCGAGAAAGTCGCGATAGCTGGACAGCACTGCCGCGCTGCGCTTCGACTGCGCTTCCATCACGCGGACGTCCGAAATCGCGACGGTCAGCAAATAGACATTGGTCGTCCCCGGGATCGGCACCAGCGTTTTGATGCGGTTGCCGTTCACCGTGGTAATGCTGGGCACCTTCTGTTGGACATCCAGAATGTCTCCACGCGTCACCTCCCGCGCCAGATCGAGCTTGTCCGGGTTCAGGTTGACGATTTCATGAAATTTGCCGTCCGGGGAATATATAAAAAGAAAACCATCCGAAAAGCTTCTGTAAAAAATCTGGTATTTTCCAAAATATTCGGGAAAATCTGGAGATCTTACCTTTTCTGAAAAATTCTCGGAAATATCCTGCGCGGCGGTAACCGTAGCAACCTGCCAACGTTGGAGCATTTGCTGATACGAGGTCGTTGCAACGCCAGTAGCATTTTCGATCATGCTGCGCGCCTGATCGGAATACCAGAATTGCACGCCATATTGAAACAGCAGCGAGGCGAAGATGACCACGAACAGTGTTGGCACCGCCGCAATGATCGAGAAAAGCGCAACCAGCCGTACGTGCAACCGACCACGCCCGCCGATCGGCAAACGCGAGGCACGCCGCATCGCGATGCGGCGCCCGATCAGCACCAGCAATGCAATGCCGGGCAGCAAATTGGCGAGCAACAGTGAAGCCACCAGAGCCGGGCTTAACAGCGCATCCGCGCTACTCCCGCGCGCGATGAACAGATAGCTGGCTGCCGCGATTACAATCGCGATGGCGAGCACCGCCAGCTCCAGAAAGCGCGTGACATGGAACCGGGGCGGCACGCCGCCCCTTAACGGAACCGAAAGCACAGACTCACTCATCGTGACATTCCTACAACGCCCGCGTTGCAAGGAAAACACACAAATGACGCCGCCGATCTCAAGTTCGAACCGGGTGAGCCCGGCTCGTCGCCCGTTCAGGGGGCAATACCGAGCATATCCAAACGTTTGCGCAGCGTGTTGCGATTGATTCCCAAGGCGCGCGCAGCTCGCAATTGGTTCTGGCCGTGACGCGCCAGCAGCGCCTCGATCAGCGGCCGCTCCACTTCGGCGATGATTCGGTCATAAAGCGTTCCATCGTCAAGCGCGGCGGGTTCCTCTATCGCCAGCCGCTCGATCCGAGCGCGAATGGCCGCTTCGATTCCCGCATCGCCAATCATCGGCACCAACGGCAGCGCGCCACCCAACATGGCGCGCATCTCATCGGCATCGATCCGCTCGTCGCGCGCCAGTACGGCAATGCGCCGCATCATATTTTCCAGCTCGCGGACATTGCCCGGCCAGTCATAGGCCTCGATCACGGCGATCGCGTCGGGATCGAGCTGCTTGCGCGGCAAGCCGTCCTCGGCTGCGCGGTCGAGGAAATGGCGCGCGAGCAGCGCGATATCCTGCCGCCGCGCGCGCAAGGCAGGCAGCAGCACCGGCACGACGTTGAGGCGATAGAACAGATCCTCGCGAAACTGGCCGATCGTCACCAACTGCGCGAGATCGCGATTGGTGGCCGCAACGATGCGCACGTCGGCGCGGATCGTGCGGGCACCGCCGACGGTGGTGAACTCGCCCGATTGCAGCACGCGCAACAGCCGCGTTTGCGCCTCCATCGGCATGTCGCCGATTTCGTCGAGGAACAACGTGCCGCCCGCCGCCTGCTCGAACCGCCCGGCCGACCGCGCCTGCGCGCCGGTAAAGGCACCGCGCTCATGGCCAAACAGCTCCGCTTCGATCAGTTCGCGCGGGATCGCGGCCATGTTGAGCGCAATGAAGGGCGAACGGCGGCGCGGCCCCAAATCATGGATCGCGCGCGCAACCAGTTCCTTGCCGGTGCCCGATTCGCCCGAGATCAGCACGGTGAGGTCATTCGAAACGACGCGCGCGATGATGCGATAGACATCCTGCATCGCCGGCGACCGCCCAATCAGCGGCAGCGCGCGATCTTCGGCCTCGATCGGATCGGCCACAGCCCCCGCCCCCCGGGCGAGCGCGCTCTGGACGGTGCGGGACAGCACGTCGAGGTCGAATGGCTTGGGCAAATAATCGAACGCGCCGACTTCGGTCGAGCGCACCGCCGTCGTCAACGTGTTCTGCGCCGACAGCACGATCACCGGCAAGCCCGGATGCGCCTGAACAACGCGCTCGACCAGATCGAGGCCGTTACCGTCCGGTAGGACCACGTCGGTGACCAATACGTCGGGCGCTGTCGCGGCAAGGTGCACTTCGGCCTCGGCGACCGTCGCCACGACGATCACGCGGTGGCCGTCGCGTTTCAGCGCTTGCCCAACCACCGTGCGGATGGCGGCATCGTCATCGACGACGAGGATCCGTCCGGTGCGGGTCATGCACCCCCACGCGGCAGCATGATGCGAAACACGGTCATCGGCGGGGTTCCTTCGCGCGCAAATTGGATGATCCCGCCCATATCGCGCACCAGTTTGTCGACAAGCGCAAGGCCAAGCCCCTGCCCTTCGGGTTTGCCCGAAATGAACGGGTCGAACAGATGTTCGGCAATATCGGCGGGTGGTCCAGGGCCATTGTCGATCACGCAAATTTCGATCGGGAGTGGTCGGCGGGGTTTGCCGGGGGCGGGCGCAATTGCCATGCCGTGGCGATAGGCGGTGGCCAGCGTAATCCGCGCATCGGCTTGGTCGCGCACGGCCTCGCTCGCATTCTTGAGCAAATTGAGCACCACTTGCAGCGTCGCGTCGCGGTCGATCTGGACCGGCGGCAGCGACGGATCGAAGCGTTCCTCGATCACCACATGCCGCCCGAAACCGGCGAGCGCGACGCGCCGGGCATGATCCAGCAGGGGATAGATATTCTCGGGCACAAGCTGCAACGGGCGCGTATCGGTGAAATCCTGCATCCGGTCGATCAGCGCCGCGATCCGGTCGACTTCGGTGGTAATGAGCGTGGTCAGTTCCGCCGCACCCTTGCCCTTGGACAGCAATTGCGCCGCGCCGCGAATGCCCGAGAGCGGGTTTTTGATTTCATGCGCCAGCATCGCTGCCGCGCCAATTGCGGCGCGCGCAGCCGACGCGCGATCGGCATTGTGCCCCATCCGGCGCGAGGTGGCGGCATGATGCAGCGTGATCGTCTGCCAGCCGGGATAATCGGCGATCCGCGACTCGATATAATCGACGCGCACCTTGCCGCCGCGCTTGAGCGCGATCTCGACATCGAACGCCGCGAAACCGTGATTGTCGCGCGGATTTTCGTCCTCCGGTGCCTTCAGGATCGACGCCAATGGCTGTCCCAGCATCGCGCGCTCGGACAGATTGAGCAGCGCTTCGCACTCGGCATTGGCATGGGCAACTCGTGACTCGGGGTCGACCACCAGCACCGCCACCGGCAGCGCGGCAAACAAGTCTGCGAAATCGGGACCGGCGGCCGTGTTCACGCGGCGGCGCGACTGCACCAGGGCGCGTAGAATTCGGCGAGCATCGCCTGAACGACCTTCGGATCGGCGATCTGGTTCACGCGATTGCGGAATTCGGCAGAGCCATGCAGGCCGCGCGTGTACCAACCGATATGCTTGCGCGCCATATTGACGCCGGTCTCGTTCCCGTAATGACTGAGCATCGCTTCGTAATGCTCTGCAATCACGGTATATTGTTCCTCGATTGAGGGATCGGCCACGCGGCGGCCGCTGGCGAACCACTCCATCACCTGGCCCAGCAGCCATGGCCGCCCATAAGAACCGCGCCCGATCATCACGCCGTCCGCGCCCGACTGGTCGAGCGCCGCCTCGGCATCCTCGATCGAGCAGATGTCGCCATTGGCGATCACCGGGATCGTCACCGCGTCTTTCACGGTGCGGATGAACGCCCAGTCGGCACTGCCTTTGTACATCTGGTTGCGCGTGCGTCCGTGGACGGTGACCAGCTTCACCCCCAGGTCCTGCGCGATGCGCGCCAGTTGCGGCGCGTTGAGGCTGCTGTGATCCCAGCCCATGCGCATCTTGAGCGTGACGGGCACACTGACCGCCTCGACCACGCCCTTGATGATCGCGCCGGCATTGTCGAGATCGCGCATCAGCGCGGAGCCCGCATCGCCATTGGTGACCTTACGCACGGGACAACCCATGTTGATGTCGATGATCGCAGCACCGCGATCCTCGCTCAGCTTCGCCGCTTCGCCCATTTCATAGGGCGTGCAGCCGACGAGCTGCATCGATACCGGATCCTCGATCGGGTGCCACGCCGCCTTTTGCAGCGACTGGCGCGTTTCGCGAATCGCCGCCTGGCTCGCGACCATCTCGGTGACGTTGAGGCCCGAGCCATAGCGCCGCACCAGCGTGCGGAACGGCATGTCGGTGACGCCGGTCATCGGTGCCAGGATCACCGGGCTCGCGATCGTCACGGGGCCGACGTTCAGAGGGGCAAGAGTACGCGAAGTCACGGGATGGGATCTGCCTGAAAAACGGGCAGCCTATAGGCGAAAGCCCGTCCTGCAGCAAGGCGGGCTGGCGGGCGGCCACGGCTTGGGCTAGGCGCGCCGCATGACTTCGACCAAGACCGCCGCCATCATCGTTGCCGCCGGCACCGGCGTCCGCTCGGGCAGCACCGTTCCAAAGCAATATGCCCGCCTTGGCGGCAAGGCGGTGCTCGCGCACAGCTATGCCGCCTTGCGCAACCATTCCGCGATCGACCGCGTCATCGTGGTGATCGGTCCCGATCAGGAGGCCGCACTATACGAAGCCATCGGCGAGGCAGAGCATGTCACCGGCGGCGCAACACGGCGCATGTCTGTGCTGGCGGGGCTGGAGGCGCTGGCGGACGACACCCCTGCCCGCGTGCTGATCCATGATGCGGCTCGCCCGTTCCTGGGCGCGGCCGTGATCGACCGGCTGATCGCGGCGCTCGACACGCATAACGGCGCTGTCCCCGCTTTGCCGGTGGCGGACACGCTCGCGCGCGGCGAGAGCGAGCTGGGCGAAACCGTTGCCCGCGATGCCTTGCACCGCATCCAGACCCCGCAAGCCTTTCACTTTGCCACAGCCCTGGCCGCGCATCGCGGCTGGACCGGCGACGAACCGACCGACGACGCGCAAATGGTGCGGGCGGCGGGTTGCCGGGTCGCGCTGGTCGAAGGAGACCCCATGCTCGAAAAGATCACCCATCCCGCCGACTTCGCTGCCGCCGAGGCGCGGCTTGCCACCACGATGCGCTCTCGCACCGCCACCGGCTTCGACGTCCACCGCTTGGAGGCAGGCGAGGAATTGTGGCTGGGCGGCGTGCTGATCCCGCATGACAAGGGTCTGTCGGGGCATAGCGATGCAGATGTCGCACTCCACGCCATCACAGATGCGCTGCTCGGCACGATCGCGGCGGGTGATATCGGCACGCATTTTCCGCCCAGCGACCCGCAATGGCGCGGTGCCGATTCGGCGCAGTTCCTGCAGCACGCCGCCTCACTGATCGCGGCGCGCGGCGGGATCATCGATTTCATCGACCTGACGTTGATCTGCGAGGCCCCCAAGATCGGCCCGCACCGCATCGCGATGCGCGATCGTATCGCAGACCTCTTGCGGCTCGACGCGGATCAGGTCAGCATCAAGGCGACGACGACCGAGCGTTTGGGCTTTACCGGACGTGGTGAGGGGATTGCGGCGCAGGCCGCCGCCACCGTCCGGGTTCCAGGGGAGCGATAACGATGGATACCATCCTGCCCGCCGAACTGGTGGAGGCCGCCCGCAAGGTGGTTGCCGCCAATCTCGCTGCCGGCCGCCGCGTCGCGCTGGCCGAAAGCTGCACCGGCGGCCTGGTGGCCGCCGCGATCACCGAGATCGCCGGGTCGTCCGAAATGTTCGAAAGCGGTTTCGTGACCTATTCCAACGACGCCAAGCTGGAGATGCTGGGGGTGAGCGCCGACGTGCTCGAAACCTTTGGCGCGGTGTCTGTCGCGACTGCATGGAGCATGGCGCAGGGCGCGCTGGAAGCGAGCGGTGCTGATGTTGCCGTCGCGATCACCGGCGTGGCAGGCCCCGGCGGCGGCACCGAGAAGAAGCCGGTCGGCACGGTGGTGTTTGCCCGCGCCGAACGCGGTGCCGATCCCGGCCATGTTGTCGCCGATCGCAAGGATTTCGGCGATTTGGGGCGTGGCGGCGTGCGGCTTCAGGCCGCGTTGTGCGCGCTCGAACTGCTGCTGCCATCCGAAGACGATACCGCGCCTGAGGCCGAGGAAGCCCCGTAAAGCACGGCGGCGCGGTCCTCGAATGCGCCGATCATCTTGCGCAGCGCGGTGCCGAACACTTGGCCGGCCAGCATCTCGAACACGCGGTTCTTGAACGCGAAGTCGACCGTGAAATCGACCGCGCAGCCCGCCCCATCGGGCCGGAACACCCATTCGTTGCGCAGATATTTGAGGGGCCCGTCGAGATATTCGACTTGGATCCGGTCGGGTCGGCGCTTCTCGACCTTCGACGTGAAGGTTTCGCGCAAGCCTTTGAACCCGACGATCATATCGGCGACCATCTGCGTCTCGCTGTTCGAGCGCATCCGGATCGCCGACACCCACGGCAGAAACTCGGCATAGCGGGCGACGTCGGCAACCAGATCGAACATTTGTTCTGGCGTGTAGGGCAGCCGCCGCGTTTCGGAATGGCGTGGCATCAGCGCGCGGCGAGCTTTGCCTCCCGCGCGGCGCGCAGGCGGGCGAAATCGTCACCGGCGTGATAGCTCGACCGCGTCAGCGGCGAACTCGCGACCAGCAGGAACCCCTTCGCGCGCGCGATCGCGGCATAGGCATCGAACACGGCGGGAGTAACGAAATCCATCACCTTGGCATGGCGCGGGGTCGGTTGCAGATATTGCCCCATCGTCAGGAAATCGATCTCGGCCGAGCGCATGTCGTCCATCACCTGATGCACTTCGAGCCGTTCCTCGCCCAGACCCAGCATTACGCCGGATTTGGTGAAGATCGAGGGATCGTGACGCTTCACACTCTCCAGCAGGCGCAGCGACGCATAATAACGCGCGCCGGGGCGAATCGTCGGGTAGAGACGCGGCACGGTTTCGAGGTTGTGGTTGTAGACATCCGGACGCGCGGCCACGATCGACTCGACCGCCGCTTGCGTCTTGTTGCGGAAATCGGGGGTCAGGATCTCGATCGTCGTATTGGGCGTGGTGCGGCGCAGCGCCTCGATTACCTTGACGAATTGCGAGGCCCCGCCATCAGGCAGATCGTCACGATCGACCGAGGTGATGACGATATGTTCGAGCCCCAGCTCGGCGGCGGCATCGGCGGTGTGCTGTGGTTCGAGCGGGTCGACCGCACGCGGCATACCGGTCTTCACGTTGCAGAAGGCGCAGGCGCGCGTGCAGGTGTCGCCCAGGATCATCACCGTGGCGTGCTTCTTGGTCCAGCACTCGCCGATATTGGGGCAAGCCGCTTCCTCGCACACAGTGTTGAGGTTCAGGCGGCGCATCATCGCCTTGGTCTCGCCAAAGGCGGTGCCGCCTGGCGCCTTCACGCGGATCCAGTCGGGCTTGCGTTGACGCGGGCGGGCGAGTGGGGACATCTCGTTCATGGCGGAGCAGATAGCGACTGCCGCGCGCCCTTGCCACCCCCCCCTGAGGGCGGATACACGGCCCCCATGACCGATTTTTCAGATCTGATCGGCGGATATCGCCGCTTTCGCGACAGTGAATGGACCCGCCAGCGCGACCGCTGGGCCAAATTGTCCAAGGGTCAAAGCCCCAAGGTGATGGTGATCGCCTGTTCCGACAGCCGAGTCGATCCCGCGCAGGTGTTCGACACATCGCCGGGCGAGATCTTCGTCGTGCGCAACGTCGCCAATCTGGTGCCGCCGTTCGAACTGGATGGACGACGCCACGGCGTTTCGGCCGCGCTCGAATTCGCAGTGACACAATTGGAAGTGTCTGAAGTTGTGGTCATGGGCCACGGCCAATGCGGCGGCGTGCACGCCGCGATGACCCAGGCCTTCGCCGGTAAGGCCCCGGGCGAAGGCGGCTTCATCGATCACTGGGTCGACATGCTCGACGACGCGCGCGATCGGATCGTGGCGGAACACGGTTCCGGGCCCGAGGCGATCCATGAACTGGAACTGGAAACGGTGCGGGTGAGCATCGCCAACCTGCGAACCTTCCCCTGTATTCCCGAGCGCGAGGCCGCAGGCACGCTGAAGCTTCGCGGGGCTTATTTTGCCATAGCTGACGGCGTGTTGCACGTGATGGACGACGACGGCGTCTTCGCGGCCGCATAACCCGTTCTTTGGGAAAACATATAGGACGATACGGCGTAGGTGTCGCGGTTGCGGTTGCTCCCGCGGCACCGGTCGGCTAGCCGTTCGGAATGAGACCCAACACGCTTCGGCTGCTGCGCCGCTATCACCATTATCTCGGGCTGTTCTTCGCTCCGATGATCCTGCTGTTCGCGATCAGCGGCGCGCTGCAGACCTTCCGGTTGCAGGAAGCCAAGGGCTATGGCGGCACGCCGCCCAACTGGATCGTGTGGCTCGCCAGCGTGCACAAGGATCAGGGCCCGCCGCGTGAACGCAAGGCGGAGAAGCCCAAGCCCGCACCCGGTGCCGCTGAAGCGCAGAAGCCGCGTGCGGAAGCGAGCGCCGGCGCGGCCAAACGCCCCTCGCCCCTGCCGCTCAAGATCTTCGTCGTTCTGCTGTCGATCGCGCTCAGCCTGTCGACGATTACGGGCATCGTGATCGCGCTCGCCAGCCGCGCGATGCGGCGGATTTCGATCATCTTGCTGGTGCTTGGCACCGTAGTGCCGATCGTCCTGCTCTGGGTCTAGCCGCGCCGCGCTCCGCCTCAGGCGGCGGGCGTCGGTGGCAGCCCCAGTGCGGTGCGCGCGACCTTCTCGATTTCGGGATCGAGCACGGGCGGAGTCATGTCGACCTGCGCTTCGAGCTGCTCGGCAATCGTGGTCAGCGCCGTGATCCGCGCTGCTTTCTTGTCGTTGCCGTCGATGATCGTCCACCGACCCCAGCGCGTATCGGTGCGCTTGAACATGTCGTGCATCGCATCGAGATAGTCGGCGCGCTTGGCCCGGTTGCGATAATCCTCGAGCCCGGTTTTCCAGCGTTTCCAAGGATGGTCGAGCCGGTCTTTTAGGCGCTTGTCCTGCTCATCCTGCGTCACATGGACGAACAGCTTGACGATCGTCGTGCCCGAATCGGCCTGTTGCGCTTCGAACTCGTTGATTTCGTCATAGCCGCGCTTCCATTCGGCTTCGGTCGCGTAGCCCTCGACCCGCTCGACCAGCACGCGCCCGTACCAGCTACGATCGAACACTGCGATGTCGCCCTTGGCGGGAAGTTTCTGCCAGAAGCGCCACAGGAAATGCCGGTCGAGCTCGTCCTCGGTCGGTGCCTTGATCGGCCACACCTCGAAATTGCGCGGGTCCCAATTGGCGCAAAGACGCTGGATGATCCCGCCCTTCCCCGCCGCGTCCCAACCCTCAAGCAAAACGATCGCGCGCTTGCGGTGGACGATATGCGCGACCTGGATATGCGCGAGCCGGGTTTGCAGCGCGATCAGATCCGCTTCGTAATCGCCCGCATAGGGCTTGCCCGACTCATAATCGGACAGGGAGATCGTCATAGCGCAGAAACCTTCAACCGCAGGCGCAGGATGCGGTCATTCGCCGTCAGAAACAGCGTGCGACCGTCTTCACCAAACGCACAATTGGGGATCGGCGCGCCGGTGGCGATCAGTCCGAGTGGCTCGGCGTCCGGCGTGAGGATCATCATCCCGCCGGGCACGCTGTTGAAATGCGTACCGTCGCGCGCGATCTTCATTCCATCGGGCAGGCCCGGCGCGGCGTTTGCAAGCATCGGCTTGGCATCGAGCCACAGCGTGCGCGCGGTCGGCATACCGTGTGCATCGAGCGCATAGGCCATGATGCGTGGCTCCTGCTCGTCCGAGACCGAGACGAACAGCGTCTTGCCATCGGGGGACAGCGCAATGCCGTTCGGCCGGGTGAGCGTGCCGTCGACCAGCACCGCCTCGCCGCCGGGCGTCCAGCGATAGACGCCATTGTGCGGCTGTTCCTTGAGCGGCGATTGGTCGCCCCCGACCAGCCCATAAGGCGGATCGGTGAAATAGATCGCGCCGTCCGCCGCGACGCACAGATCGTTGACGCTGTTGAAGCGCTTGCCCTGATAGCGATCGACCAGCACCGTCCGGCGTTTGGTCTTGAGATCGAGTCGCACCACCGCGCGCGACCCGCTGCCGGCGATCAGCAAATTGCCCGCATGGTCGAGCGTCAGCCCGTTCGACCCGCCTTCGCGCACCGTGGCTGGGTCAGGCGCGACCGCATCCGAGGGCGAGAGGAAAACCTCGGTCCCCGTCGCGCGCGACCAGCGCCGGATGACGTTGGCGGGCGGGTCCGAAAACAGCAGATAGTCCCCACGCGGCACCCACACCGGCCCTTCGGCCCAGCGGATACCGGTGGCGATCGTCTCGATCGGCGTGTCGACACTCAGATAGCGGTCGAGCCCCGGTGCCAGCCGCACGATATGCGGCGTCACCGTGGCATCGGCCGCCGAAGCTACCCCCGCGCCGATCACCGGTGCGGCCAGCAAGCCAAGCCCCGCGCCGATCACGCCGCGGCGGTTCCACTGGGGCATTGGCTCGCTTGCGGGCATCCTCAGCCCTCTTGTGCCCGCGCGCCGTCACCGGTCACGCGGATGTTGAGTTCCTTCAACTGCTTTGGCGTCGCGAAATTGGGTGCGCCCATCATCAGATCCTCGGCCTTCTGCGTCATCGGGAAGGTGATGACCTCGCGGATGTTGGGCTCGTCGGCCAGCAGCATGACGATGCGGTCGACCCCCGGTGCCGAGCCGCCATGCGGCGGCGCGCCGAACTTGAAGGCGTTGATCATGCCCGCGAAATTGGTATCGACATCGGCCTGCGTGTACCCGGCAATCTCGAACGCCTTGTACATGATTTCCGGGCGATGGTTCCGGATCGCGCCCGACGACAATTCGATGCCGTTGCAGACGATGTCATATTGGTACGCGAGAATGTCGAGCGGGTCCTTTGTCTCCAGCGCTTCCATCTCGCCCTGCGGCATCGAGAAGGGGTTGTGGCTGAAATCGACCTTCTTCGCGTCCTCATCATATTCGAACATCGGGAAATCGACGATCCAGCAGAATTCGAAGCGCTTCTGGTCGATCAGCTCGAGCTGCTCGGCAACGCGGGTGCGCGCCAGCCCCGCCAGCTTGGCGGCCTGCGCTGCCTTGCCCGCCGAGAAGAAGATGCCGTCATTCGGCCCGATGCCGAGTGCAGCGGCGATCGCCTGCATGCCCTCTTGCCCATGGTTGTTGGCGATCGGCCCGCCGAACACGCCATCCTTCTGCGTGGCATAGCCCAGACCCGGGAAGCCCTCGGACTGCGCCCAGCTGTTCATTTCGTCGAAGAACTTGCGGCTCTTTTCGGCGGTGCCGGGCGCCGGGATCGCGCGCACGACATCGCCCGCTTCGACCATCGAGGCGAAGCGGCCGAAGCCCGAGCCCTTGAAATGCTCCGACACGTCGCTGATCACGATCGGGTTGCGCAGATCGGGCTTGTCATTGCCATATTTCAGCATCGATTCGCGGTACGGAATGCGCTTGAACGGCAGCGGGGAGACGGTGCGCCCCTTGCCCTGCCAGTTTGCGAATTCCTCGAACACGCCGTGCAGCACCGGCTCGATTGCGGCGAACACGTCGTCCTGGGTGACATAGCTCATCTCGAAATCGAGCTGGTAGAATTCACCCGGGCTACGGTCGGCACGCGCATCTTCGTCGCGGAAGCACGGCGCGATCTGGAAATACCGATCGAAGCCCGCCACCATCAGCAACTGCTTGAACATCTGCGGGGCCTGCGGCAGCGCGTAGAACTTGCCCGGATGCACGCGGCTCGGCACCAGATAATCGCGCGCGCCCTCGGGCGAGGAGGCGGTCAGGATCGGCGTCTGGAATTCGGTGAAGCCCTGCCCGATCATCCGCTGGCGCAGCGAGGAAATGACGTTGGAGCGCAGCAGGACGTTGGCGTGCAGCCGCTCGCGCCGCAAATCGAGATAGCGATATTTGAGGCGGATTTCCTCGGGATATTCATTCTCGCCGAACACCGGCATCGGCAATTCCTGCGCCGCCGACTGTACCACGACATCGCGGGCGCGCAGTTCGATTTCGCCGGAAGGCAGCGCCGCATTCACTGTCTCGGGCGAACGCGCCACCACGTCGCCGGTGATGGTGACGACCGACTCGGGGCGCAATTTGTCGAGCACCGCATGGGTCGGGCTGTCGCTGTCGGTGACGATCTGGGTGATGCCATAATGGTCGCGCAGATCGACGAACAGCAGGTTTCCGTGGTCGCGCTTGCGGTGAACCCAGCCCGAAAGGCGAACAGCGGAACCGGCGTCGGAGGCGCGCAGGGCGCCGCAGGTGTGAGAGCGATAGGCGTGCATGAAACGAACCGTCTGGAGTCTCTGGGCGGTGGAATCCGACGCCGTCGGCGCCCGAAATCGAAGCGGCGTAGGGCGCATCATCGCCCCGGAAAGTCAAGGTTTCAGCCGTTGCAAAGCCTGCCGCCGCGCATGATATCTGACGCTTCCATCCCGCCCGAGGCCGCCATGTTCATCGTCACCATCACCTACACCCAGCCCATCGAAGCCATCGAGGAACGGACGGTCGAGCATCGCGCTTGGCTGGATCAGCATGTCGCCAGCGGCCTGATCATCGCCGCCGGGCCGATGGTCCCACGCACCGGCGGCATTCTGGTGGTGCGCAGCGGGAGCACAAAGGAGGAGCTGGAGGCCCTGCTGAAGGCCGATCCGTTCCAGGTTCACGGCC
>OFRL01000506.1_pt1 | contig 17681 bp, 15 predicted proteins | sample 1543121 | NCBI WGS metagenome assembly OFRL01 (sample SAMN07774228, study PRJEB24372) | wastewater metagenome | isolation source: Lake Maggiore Cannobio | place: Italy: Cannobio | collected 2016-01
TTCATACCCTCTGCATGGCCTTGCTTCAAGTGACGTACCAAGCCGCAACTGTTGCCAATTGCGCTGGTGCGCTCTTACCGCACCGTTTCATCCTTACCTGTTACAAATGTCTTGCGACGTTTGTCCATCGGCGGTTTATTTTCTGTTGCACGTAATATCAGGTCGCCCCGATCTGGCTTTCACCAGCACTTTGTCCTGCGAAGTCCCGACTTTCCTCAATGTTGAAATGCGAACACCACAACACTGCGGTCGTCTGACCGACTCACCGTTGCTTTAAGTGTATGGGCGAGGATTTAAGCTTGGCAGACGACAGATTCGTATATCAACGAGTTAAGACTTGGTGTTTCAAGAAGCAAGGTGATTCGTGAGCCATCTGGCTTTGGTTTGCCGATCGCAAGTTGAATATTTGCCAACGAGCCAAAGGGTGAAGGAACCGCTGCGATATTTGGCTTGCCCGTTTTTTCATTGGATGTTGGACCAACACCTTGGAGGCCTGGATTCAAAATTTGTGCGAGTAGCGCAGCGTGTCGAGCTTCTTGCTGACCAATTCGAATTGCATCAGCACGCAAGATTGGGTCAGTCAAAAGTCCAACCACACTCTGATAAGTTTCTGCCGCCAAATTTTCGACAGCATGCGCAAGTGCGACAATGTCCATCGCCGGATTTGGGTTACCGTCCTCGGTGATTATTTTTAATGCTGGCGCAATGTATAAATCATTGATGCGAGTGTTGCTGCAGGTGTATTCTTTGGCGCCGAGTTTCACAGCGAGCGCGTTAACAGCATCAGCATGTTGTTGGTGATCATCAGTGAATCGTTTCACCATCTCTGTAACTTTTGCGAGATCGCCAGTCAAGATTCCGAGATCTAGAGCAGTCATGTAAGTTTCAATTGCGTTGTATTCGAGTGACGCTGCTGTACGAAGCAAAACGGCGTCAGTTACTTCGGCCTCTGCGAGTGGAGTAATTTTTGGTGCCTGGCCAAGGCTCGCAATTGCGTTGTCGTCAACAAGCCCAGATTGTTTTCCGCAAGCGGCAAGGACAAGTCCTGAGGCTAGAGATAAGCCACTTAGACGCAGGAGTTCGCGGCGAGAAAGAGCGATCATGATGCAACCAAGGCCGTTGCATTGTTGTCCAATGCGGCAGAAAGATCCGAAGTAGTCAATGTGGCCAGAATCGCGGCTTGACGGGCCTCGACAGTAATTATTGATGCCATGAGAGCAGCAACTTTCGCCGACTCGATACTTTCAATTGTTTTTGCATGGGTCGCGACAAGTGTGTTTTCAATTTCTTGAAGTGTTGCCCAGGGTGTTGCTGACTCTGAAAGTCTGGTTGCAAAGTCTGCGAACACTGTCTCATTGCGTGCAGTCGCGGCATTCTTGCTGAGCAATCCGTTAAGTGATTGTTCATAGGCCACATGGTGCGAATGAAATTGTGCGAGAAGTGTGCCTTCGTCTTCGCTTAGTGTTTTGAGACCGACAACCGTCAGGTACAAGTCTCGAGTCGTCAATTCGAGAGTCTGGGTAAATGCCAGAAGATTAATATCATTGTCTGAAAGCATCGTTTAAATCTAGACGACTTTAGAAGTTAAGACTCGATAAAGGCGCAATCCATCCACGAGAACGACTGATCGCCTCGTGCCATTGTGCGCGATTAGTCGTCGCGTTTTGGGTCACTATTTGCGCTGGTTTCTGTGTTTCAGCGGCTTGATTAATTGATCCCCAAACGCCGACGGCGACGCCAGCCAAAAAGGCCGCACCCAGAGTCGTCGCCTCTACAACGGGAGAAACTTCTACATTTAGTCCTGTTGTGTTGGCTAATGCCTGGATAAATGTTGGGTTTCGGCTCATTCCGCCGTCGACGCGTAACGTTGAAATACTAAGTTTCGTATCGGCAACAACAGCCTCGAGCATGTCAGCACCGCGGTGGGCGATGCCTTCGAGAACCGCACGAACAATGTGAGCGCGTGTAGTGCCGCGAGTAAGACCAAGCAATGTTCCGCGTGCGCCGTAATCCCAATGCGGTGTGCCAAGACCAAATAGTGCGGGCACGAATACGACACCACCAGAATCATTAACGCCAGATGCAACATCGTGGCTTTCTTGGCTAGTCGAGATAATTTTCAGGTCATCGCGCAGCCAATCAATATTCGTCCCCGCAGAAAGCATGATTGCTTCGGCTGCCCAATGAGTCGTCTTCTCGTCGCTGTAAGCCACAATCGGATAACTTCCATTTTCTGAGCGATTCATTCGTGTTGGGCCAACATCTCCGGTAAACACATCGAGCATGCCACCAGTGCCGAACGTAATTTTTGTTTTACCAATTGCAATGCAGCCTTGACCAATTAGCGACGATTGCTGATCACCGATTAATGCTGCAATCGGTGGTGCCCCTGGCAGAGCAGTTGCGTTGCCGATAATGCCAGTTGATTTTACGATTCGCGGCAACAACTTTATATCGACTTTTAATAAACCACAAACGCGATCCGACCAGGTTGTTGCATCAAGTGAGCACAAACCAGTTGCTCCAGCATTCGTCGAATCAGTTACATGCAACTCGTTATTCGAAAGCACAGACGCGATCCACGAATCAACAGTGCCGATGCGTACATCATTCAGGTCAAGATTTTTCGCAACGACATAATGTTGAATCATCCAAGCAGCTTTTGTCGCAGTTTGGTTTGGGGCAAGTTTGATTTGGTGTTCTGCAGCAGCAGTAATGCATTGAGTTACGGTGCGTAAGTCTTGCCAGCCGAGCGCAGGGCCAAGTGGCTTGCCGGTTGTTTTGCTCCACATCACTGTGGATGCGCGCTGGTTTGTTATTCCGATTGCATCTATTTTGTCAGTCTTCGAACAATCGTTGATCGTGGCATGACACACTCGCAAAACTGCTTCAGCCAGTTTTTGTGGATCAAATTCAACAAGGCCAGGTGCCGGTGTGTCTGGTCTGCAGGATTCATAATTTAAAAAATTAAGTGAGCCATCTTGACGTATTACCCCAGCACGCAACCCACTCGTGCCGATATCAACCACCAAAATACTCAAGTTGTTATTGCTTTTTCGTTACTTCACCACGACTTGAGGTGATGCCGAATTTGCCGGGATTCAAAATGTCCTTCGGGTCAAGTGCCAATTTGAGTGCACTGAGCACATTGTGCGCTGGCCCAAGTGCACGCTTAATAAATTTGGCACGATTGATGCCGACCCCGTGATGATGTGAAAGATTCGCACCAGCATCTAGTGCTGAGTTTTGCGCTGCATTCCAAATTGCTTCATACGTCAATTCAATTTCGGTGAGCGTGTTAGTTGTAGGTTCTGCAACAAAAGTAAAATAAATACATGCGCCATCTATATAACTATGCGAAATGTGGCAACTGGCGCTACGCGCACCGCTTACCGCCATGATTGCCTTCTTGACTGATTCAGCAACTTGATTAACTCGTGACCAAATAACAGCGACTTCCATCGTGTCGATTACGAATCCCTTTTTGGATAAAGCTTGCAATCCGCTCGTGTCATTGCGGTGACTCATCCAATGTTCGACAAGCGCTACATCGGCAGGTTGCGAGTTGTTCGAACGACATGCGTTGTCGACCACTTGCATCATTGCGTCAATCAGAAGAGGTTCGCCTTCATCTAGAACAAGTAGCGCACATTGCGAGCCGTCGCCACCGTGGGCTCGTTTGCTTTCTCGTTCGTCGTATAAGCGCAAAACTGCAGGTGTTGCACCAGAGCGAATCGATACTCGCATTGCTTCAACCGCCTCAGCAAATGATCCGAACATATATGCAGCACGACGCTGCGCTGGGGCAATTGGATGTGCACGCAACCAAACTTTTGTAATTATCCCGAGCGAACCTTCACTGCCGATAAATAATGATGTGAGATTCGGGCCTGCAGCGCCTGCAGGTTCGACACCAGTAAGAATTATTGAACCGTTGGCTAGTACAACTTCAAGACCAGCAACCATGTCGTCAATTTTTCCGTAGCGAGTCGAAAACTGTCCAGCACCACGAGAGCCGATCCAGCCACCGACAGTAGAAATATCAAATGATTGTGGAAAGTGCCCAACAGTGAGACGATATTTTTCACGGAGTACATTCTCCAGATCTGGACCGAAAGTTACGGGTAACACTTCGACAAGACCAGAAATTTCGTCGACCTTAATAATCCCCGCAAGAGATGTCATATCAATCACCACGCCACCGAATAATGGGATAGCAGCACCACAAACACCAGAACGCCCACCCGAAACCGTCACAGGTACAGAATTTTTAGAGCACAGTGCAACTACTTCGCTGACGTGATTGGTTGTTGTCGGTCGACAAATTACATCTGCTCGTCGGGCAGTTTGAGCATTTAACGACCAGTGCATTGCAAGCGGCCACCAATCGCGCGAGTGTTCGACACGGTCGGCGAGTTCGGTAGAACTTGGGCAGATTTTATTTAAGCCTGCAACAAACTCTGACGAGAGTTCTGTTGTATTTGTTTGAAAACGATCAGTGATTTCGTCGATATCAGTCGAAAACTCAATCGGAGGTGTTGGGCGTGTATTCATAAGACCATCCTTTAATCAATTACTAGATAGTTACTGAGGCTTCGTCTTCTAGAGCACATGAGTTTGTGAAGGCAAGAACTTCGTTATCTATATCTTGCTCTGACCATTTAAGTAATGGTGCAATCAGTTGAGCAATATTGCGAGCACTTGCGACCGTGGCTTGACGGTTGATTATTCGGCTTCTTGTACGGCGTGAAAGAATATCGTCGAGAGTGTTAGCCATTTCATGAGTAACGGCAAAGACGGCTTCAGCCCGCAAATAAGGCAGGCCCGGAATTAGTTGTTCGCCAAGATCAGAATCTTGTTTGATTAAGTCTTTGATTATTTTGGTTTCGTTGCCAAATCTTGAAAAAAGATGCTGGTCTCGGGCATCGCTATTTTTCATATTGCTAGAACTTGCGCCAATAAATGACAGTCCTTTTGTTTTGCATCGTGCTTTTTTGTCAAGAGTGATAAGTGCCGCATCGACTGCATCTTGCGCCATTCTGCGGTAGGTCGTGAGTTTTCCGCCGGTGACGGTGATCATTCCAGATTTTGATGCCGCTACTTTATGGCGTCGTGAAAGATCTGCAGTTCGAGAATTAATTTTTTCACCACTCACGCTTTTGACAAGTGGTCGAAGCCCAGACCACACTGCAGTTACGTCGTCACGCGTGACATCTGTTGTGACAGCAGCGTTGAGAGCCTTAAGTACGTAATCAATATCAGTGCTCGTGCACTGTGGGTCGTCAATTGGCCCTTGATAGTCAGTGTCAGTGGTGCCGACGTATGTGTATTGATATGTGCCGTCGTAATTCGAAATCCATGGCACTAAAAACAAACTTCGTCTGTCGCCAGGAACGGGAATCACAACTGCGATGTCGTTGAGAACTTTCTTCCAAGGCACTGTTAGGTGAACACCTTTGGCTGGACGAATACTGTCGGGGTTATATCCAAGATCGGTTGTGAGCACTTCATCCGACCAAACACCGGCGGCATTGATTACCACTCGTGACCGAATTTCAAACGATTCGGCACCGCGTGGAGTTACACGAACTCCACAAGTGACGCCATTTGAGTCGTGCAAAATTTCATTGACACACGTGTAGTTAGAAATTACTGCACCATGAGCTATCGCAGTTCGCGCAAGTGCAATACAAATTCTTGCATCGTCTGCCATTGCATCAAAATATACGTATGCAGAATCTAAACGTCCACGCAACATTGTCGGAAGATGTTTGAACGCTTTATCGGCTTTGAGTCGACGATGAAACTTGCCGATACGCCAGCCACCTGTTAAGTCGTACATCCACATTGCTGAGCCAAGCGCTCGAGCTATTTTTTTTGATACAACACCATCACGCTTAAGGATTGGAATCATAAACGGCAGAGTTTGCACAAGGTGAGGAGCGTTGCGCTTGAGTCGCTGACGCTCGTGTAACGCTTCGTATACGAGTCGTACTTCGCCTTGTTGTAGGTATCGAAGTCCACCGTGAATTAATTTGCTGCTCTTTGAAGAAGTCCCAGAAGCAAGGTCGTCGCGCTCGATAAGTGCAACGCTTAGTCCACGCGATGCTGCGTCAAGTGCGACGCCAAGTCCTGTTATTCCACCGCCAACCACAACGATGTCGAAATTTTGCGTTGCTAATTTAGCAAGTGTGTCAACCCTGTTTGGTGGGGGGTTATTGCTTTGTGACATCTCGTCATCCTAAACGAACATCTGAAAATCCAATAGCGGCTGTGCACTACATTTGCTGTGAATTATCACCACAACAAGCGGATTGGCGCAGGGTCGTACTGAAGTCCTAGTGTCTCGGGTGCTACGAGAACAAGGGGGTTCAAGTGCTTGAGTACGACTTAACATGGCGTGCCAAAGGAGCCTGTCAAGGGCTTAACCCAGATATTTTTTATCCAGATTCAGAAGAAAATTGCGAACAAGCATTGTCGATCTGCAAAACCTGCGAAGTGCGCATAGCGTGTCTTAACTATGCGCTCGAGAGTCGTGAAAAACAAGGTGTTTGGGGTGGGGCATCGGCTCGCGAACGTCGAAAATTATTGCGCACCAGTCGACGCAGCGCCTAAGAAAGCAATTTCGTGAGCGAGATTGATCTCGCTGGCGGCTGGCCACAGGTAATTTCGCAATTACTGGCACGAAAAGATTTATCTGCAAGTCATGCGGGTGCAGCAATGCGGTCAGTACTTTCTGGCGAAGCCACACCGTCTCAAATAACCGCTTTTATCATTTCGCTTCGGGCTAAAGGTGAAACAGAAATTGAACTCGAAGGAATGCTGGCCGAAGTGCGTCGAGCCGCAGAGCGTGTTTTGCTAAGTGATCAAGTCGCTGATCAAGCAATTGACATCGTCGGCACTGGTGGTGACCACAGTTATTCGGTGAACGTTTCAACGATGGCGGCAATGGTGGTTGCTGGCGCAGGAATACCCGTCTGCAAACACGGCAGTCGTGCATCGTCGTCAAAGAGTGGTGCCGCTGATGTGCTTGAAGCACTTGGTGTGGCGATCGAACTTGACGGGCCAGCTGTTACTCGCTGTGTCGAAGAAACGGGTTTCGGTTTTTGCTTTGCACAACGATTTCATCCAGCGTTTCGATTTACTGGCCCATCGCGCCGTGAGATTGGCGTGCCAACAGTTTTCAATTTGCTTGGACCGATGGCAAACCCTGCTCCGGTTTCGTTCATGGTGGTTGGCGTGGGTGACCCAAAAGCCGCAACTGTGATGGCACATGCATTGGTTACTCGAGGTGTGAAGCGCGCGTGGGTAGTGCATGGTCATGGTGGACTTGATGAACTTTCTTTGAGTGGTCCATGTCCGGTTGTTGAAATGAATAACGGCAAGTTACGAGAATTTGAAATTGACCCGAGATCTCTTGGGCTTGGCTTTGCTGAAGTTGCTGCTGTTCGTGGTGGCGAGCCCCGCGACAATGCAAAAGTGTTTCGCGAGATGCTGGACGGTGCGAAAGGACCGATTAGAGATATTGTTTTGCTCAATGCAGCATCCGGAATCGTTGTTGCGGGTAAAGCCGATGACATGCAAACTGGGCTTGAGATTGCCGCGACGTCAATAGATTCTGGTTCTGCACGCGATGTGCTTGATGAAGTCATTCGCGTAAGTGTCGATGCCGCCAAGCACATGGCGCACTAAAATAATTCTTAGTCATGAACTCAACTAGCAACTCGATCGCCGTGCGTGTGCCTGCAAGTTCGGCAAACATTGGGCCGGGCTTTGATGTATTAGGGATGGCATTGTCATTGCACCTTGAGGCAGGTTTTGGATCTTCGCCGGCAGATTCGATTGAAGCGACCCAAAACCATCCGGTGCTTGTGGCGTTCAAACATTGTGGTGGACAAGGGCCGTTATGGGTGCGGTCACAAATGCCAATGGGTAAAGGTTTGGGGTTTAGTGGTGCTGCGCGAGTAGCAGGTGTTTCACTAGCGCATGCGCAGAAAAATGGATCAGATGAAATTATTTTTCGAAATGCACAAACTGAACTTCTTGCGATTGCTTCAGAACTTGAAGGTCATCCAGACAATGTTTCGGCGTCGATGCTTGGTGGGGTCGTCGCAAGTGTCGCGGGTTCAACCGTGCGAATACCGACACCATTAGATCCAGCGATAATTGTTTGGGTTCCACAAGAGCAAACGTCAACACGAGAATCTCGTACCAAACTTCCGACAACGGTTTCGTTTGCTGACGCCGTATTCAATGTCGGTCGCACGGCACTTTTGGTGGCAGCGTTTGCATCAGGCGATGTCTCGGCACTTCAAACGGCGACGCAAGATCGACTGCATCAAGATGTGCGATTCAAAAAAGTTCCAGCGTCGCAAGCCGCAATGCTTGGCTGCATTGATGCTGGTGCATGGTGTGCATGGTTATCGGGTTCTGGGCCAACTATCGCTGCGATGTGTGACCCCGCAGATGCTCAAAATATTGCGGACAAGTTTCCAGATCAAGGTTCGACAATGGTCTTGCGAATTGCGGCCCAAGGCGCTCAACTTCTCGCAATATAACTTAAATACTGAGTTATCCAGCAACGCGCTCAATTAGCTCGGCGGCATGGCTAGCACCAGAACGTAACTTTACTTTGGCGCTGAATGTTGCCAGGCGGTCTTGAAGGACCGTGTCATTAAGTAGACGAGTAATTGCCGCGTGCATTTGCGCTTCTTCGAATCGATATGTCTCTAGACGAATCCCGAATCCCGATTCGTGTACTCGCTGGGCATTGTCATACTGATCCCAGAACAATGGTAAGACAATCATCGGCTTGCCGAAGTGGACGCACTCAGCGACGGTGTTATTTCCACCATGGGTAATTACTAGATCGACCAACGGGAGCACATTTGTCTGTGGCACTTGGTGAAGTCCCCACATGTTGTCGGCTAGTTCGAACATTTCGTGTTGCGGTCCTTTGGAAACGATATAGCGATGAGGGGTTCGAGAAAGAACATCGACGAGGCGTTTCATCAACTCGATATCGGCAGAGCCGAGTGAGCCGAGAGAAAGGTAGACGAGAGCGCCGGATCGATCTTTGAGTTTTTCTGGAATTGTAAATTCTGCATCAGTCGATCTAACCGCAGAATCTAGGCGATGCCAGGTTGCTCCAAGGGGGCGACTTTCAATGTAATCAAGAGCTTCAGGATATAAATATAGATTCAGATATTTGGACTCGTGGATAAAGTCCAAGTCTTTTAATTCTGGCGCGCCACAGGATTGCACCCACTCGTTGTAATCACTCCAAATCTCACGGTGTGTGCGGTCGTATTCTTTGCGAAAATCTTCCCACCCTGTTTTGTCGTTTGCTGGATATCCCGAAAAGGTCGGAGGAATATTTTCGCCACGCATTTCGAGTGGATTACAAGACATGCTGCGCACGAATGGAACACCTGCCGTAACCAGTGCCGGAAAACAATTTACATTGTCCTCAATTATCACATCTGGCTTCTGTCGTTTGATGATCTCATCCAATTGTGGTTGGCAGTACTTTGCCCCATCAATCAGAGCTTGCCAAGTTGGCTTGATGAATGTCGTTAGCTGTTCGATTGTTGGTTTGCGAAATTCAGGCGAGGTATCGCGTATAAAATCCGTCCAGAATTGGCCAGCATCTTGTGTCGAGTCTGACGGCGGTGGAGGTGCGAGCGAAACAAGATCCTCGACAAAGCCGAGGTCGGACAATCGTCCGACCCAAGACGCTTCCGCCGCAAAAATAACCCGGTGCCCTTTTTCGAGCAAGATATTGCCGATTCCAATACAGTTATTTGTCGGCCCATATGCACTTTCAGGCATGAACAAAAATGTACGTTGGCTTGGCATTTTAGATCCTCATCATTTCTACTTGAATCATAAGTCGTAGATGTTAGGTGCATTGAAGATGTTAACTCTTTGGCGTACACCGGTCTGCAATTGTTGGTCCACACCGACGAGTGATATCGCGATCCATCCCCAACGATTTGGACGAAGTGCTCGGACTCTTGGCTGTGCTTGAATGCGAAACCACGAGCGAAACCACGAGCGAATCAAGTTTTCGCTGAATTTATTTAATTATCGACCGACTACTTGGTATCTGTTATCATTTTGCTAATTAACAAAATTTTGAGTCAAACCTGACCCAAAATGTGTTACCAAGAAACTGGGGGTTTCTGAGATGATTACACAAATTTTTCGACGACTTGGTGTTGGTCTAGGTGTCGGTGTGCTCACGTTGGGTGCTGTCGCATGCGCTAACAATGATGCTGGTTCTGGGTCACTTGACCCGAATGCAGATCTTTCGAAGCAGTCCCTCGTTATTTCGAATTGGGATGCGTACACACCGGAGAGTCTGATTCCAAGTTTCACTGAGAAGTTCGGTACGAAAGTCGAACTTACAAACCACACGACGAACGAAGACATTGTCGGTAAATTGTTACAGAGCAAAGGTGAGGGTTACGACATCGCCTTCGTTTCTGCGCAATTTGCCGAGCAACTCAACAAGGCCGGCCTGCTGGCCGAACTTGATGTGAATCTAATTCCAAACATCAAATATCTGGCTGACGAAGTTCAACAGATCAAGAGCGATCCGGGAATGAAATTTTCTGTTCCATACACATGGGGAACCACTGGTATCTGCTATCGCTCAGACTTGGTAAAGACCGCACCAACATCGTGGATGGACTTACTCAATCCAAGTGACGATTTGAAGGGCAAGGTCACAATGATGCAGACCGACCGTTGGATGCTGTTGCCGGCACAGAAGGCCCTCGGATTTTCGGCTAATACGACAAACAGTGAAGAGTTGGCGAAAGTTGCAGAGCTTCTAAAGAGTGCGAAAAAGCATTTACTCGCCTACGACGACACAACTTTCTATAGTCGACTGGTAAGCGGCGAGGCGTGGCTTGTCGAAGCGTGGGACGGCTGGTGTAATTATGGGATTGGCGAAAATCCAGATATCAAATTCGTAGTTCCTAAAGAAGGCAGTGACCTCTTTATCGACACGATGGTGGTCTTGAAGTCTTCGAAAAATAAGGAAGCCGCTCATGCGTTTATCAACATGGTGCTCGAGCCGGCCAACCACAAGCTTGTAGCAGAACTGGTTTTGTACAAGGTGCCGAACCCAGAGGCAATGAAGCAGCTTGATCCGGCGTTGATCACGCAGTTTCCAAATCTCGCAATGACATCAGCAGAGTTGTTCAAAGGTGAGGCACTTCTCGATTTAGGTGATGCCCAATCGAAATATACGAAGATCGTTACTGAGGTCGCATCAGGTTAGCCCTCCATATCTGTTGATCACTTTGCGGTGATTAATTCTTTTCGACGCCGAGCAGCACTGCGCGAACGTGCAGTGCTGCTCGGACCGGGCGTCATATTCGCCGGGCTTTTGCTGATCCTTCCGCTTGGCATAGTTACCGTTTCGACGTTTCTTACGCCAAGTCTCTTTGGTGGAGCGCAGACCCCATTCACGTTGCAGAGCGTGTCGCGCCTCATCGAACCTCTTTATCGAGATGTAATTTTTACGACGTTATGGCTCGCAGGTCTGGCAACATTAATCGCATTGATCCTTGGGTACCCCGCTGCATATGCGATAACTCGTCTTCCACGACGATGGAGAAATTTTGCAATCATTGCAGTTGTTCTGCCGTTTTGGACGAATTTTCTCATTCGCACCTATGCATGGATCGTGCTTCTGAACAATCAGGGCCTAGTCAATAAAGTCTTGAGCTCAATAGGTCTGACTGATACACCAATCACTCTTATGAACAACAAGCCGGCAATTGTTCTCGGATTAGTTTATGCCTACCTACCTCTAATGATCCTGCCGCTGTATGCCGCAATCGAGCGTATTGATCACGAACTTATTGAAGCAGCGACAAATCTTGGCGCAACTGGTCTGACACGATTTCGTACTGTCGTGTTACCGCTAACGGTGCACGGCGTAATTACTGGGTGCCTCTTTGTCTTCATTCCTAGTTTGGGTAACTTTATAATTCCAGAATTGCTTGGCGGAGGCAAGACTGCAACACTCGGCACGATGGTGCGGGATCAGTTTTTAAAGTCCCGAGACTGGCCATTCGGTTCGGCGCTGTCACTTTTGATCTTGGTGTTCGTTGCGGTAATTATCGTGACTCAAACTCGAATATCACGGCGATTCGGAACCCGGTCATGAGCAGTTGGCTGCGGTTTCATCTTTTCGCCGTGTATGTATTTCTGTTCTTGCCGATCGTGGTACTCGTTGCACTGTCGTTCAATCGCAGTGGTTTGCCGACGGCATGGGGCGGTTTTTCGACTAAGTGGTACGGGATCTTGGCCAAAAACAGTGAAATACAAGAAGGTCTACGTAACTCTCTGATAGTTGCCATCGGTGCAACTTTCCTAGCAACAGTGCTTGGCACATTGTTGGCAGTTGGAATCCACCGTTTTGTCAAGAATCCTTTAATAGAGACCGCCGTTCTCGCCCCGGCAGTCTTGCCCGACATCGTGCTCGCAGTTGGTTTGCTTTCTCTCTACACGATGTTGAATCTGACACTCGGGCTTCATTCCGTTTTGCTTTCACATACTTTGTTTTGTATGGCTTTTGTTAGCGCAGTCGTACGCACGCGTCTCGGGCATTCTGATCCATCACTTGAAGAAGCGGCACAAGATCTGGGGGATACTGCAGTTGGTACATTTTTTCGCATCACGGTGCCGATGCTTGCTCCTGGCATAGTGGCCGGAGCGCTACTTAGTTTCACACTGTCGCTTGACGAGTTCGTTATCGCCTTCTTTACCAATGGTCCGACATCGCAGACCTTGCCACAAGTTATCTATTCGAATGTGCGCTTTGGTATCAAACCGGATATTAATGCTCTGGCTAGCGTGCTGTTGCTAGTTTCAACTGTTGCTGTACTATTCGCACAGCGCCTAACAAGTATCACCGAATCAATAAAGGCGCGTTAAGCAATGCCTAAATCAACACTCCTAAATTTCGAGAATGTGAGCCGAAACTTTGGTGACGTGGTCGCACTCAAAAATGTCAATCTCGAAATTTACGAGAACGAATTTTTTGGTTTACTTGGACCGAGTGGTTGTGGTAAGACGACGTTATTGCGCATATTGGCAGGACTGGATGATCCAAATAGTGGAAGCATCTTGCTTGATGGCAAAGACCTTGTGAACATCCCCGCACACAAGCGACCGATAAATTTGATGTTTCAGTCTTACGCGTTGTTTCCACACCTCAATGTGCGGCGGAATGTGTCCTACGGCCTTGAAAGAGAAAAGTTGCCGGCAGACGAAATTTACGAACGCACCAACGCAGCCCTTGATGTAGTCGGATTGCGCGCGCTTGACCGTCGCCGCCCAAGCGAACTCTCAGGTGGTCAGCGTCAGCGTGTTGCACTTGCGCGTGCGATGATCAAGCGACCGCGGTTACTCTTGCTCGACGAGCCCCTTGCGGCACTCGACAAACAGATTCGCTTGCAGATGCAAACCGAACTCAAGCGGCTACAACTTGAAGTAGGAATAACTTTCGTCGTTGTAACTCACGACCAAGAGGAGGCGATGTCAATGGCTGACCGTGTTGCAATCTTGCGTGATGGTCAATTACAACAGGTTGGGAGCCCTACCGAATTATATGAAACCCCATGCTCACGATTCGTTGCTCAGTTCATTGGCCAAACAAACCTATTTGATGTAAATCAATTAGGCGATTGGTTAGAGTTGCGTAACGGTGTGAAGGTTGCGCGTAGCTCAAATCGAATTGATGGAGAATTGTCCTTAACATTGTCGGTTCGACCAGAACGAATATTTTTGACCGGTAGTGAAAAAATGACGCAGAGCAGCGAATTGGCGCGTAACAACGAATTGACAGGAGTAGTAACCGATGTGCAGTTTGGTGGAGGTATTTCGCACTGCATGGTTGATGTTGCAGGACTTCAAAAATCGGTGATGGTGACAACAATCGGCAGTCCGTCCGTGGAGTCAGGACAAAGTGTGATAATGAGTTGGAATCCGCAACATAGCGTGGAGTTGATCTTGTGAATAGAACTTTGATTAATCCTGTAACCGGTTCGGCGATTAACACTGTGCCGGACTCATCGCTCGCCGAAGTCGCTCGAGCCGTAGAAAGTGCGACGAGAGCGGGATATGAGTGGGGTTCTGCCACACCGGCTGCGCGTTCACTCGTGCTTCTTCGCCTCGCCGAGATTATTGAAAAATCGGCGGATGAGATCTCTCGTTTGGATGTAGACGACACTGGGAAGCCGTGGACGGTTATGCGTGACGGCGAACTTCCATTTGCTGTCGACAATTTAAGATTCTTTGCAGGGTCTGCGCGCTCGTTGCACGGTACTGCTGCGGGTGTATTTAGCGACGGATTTACTTCGATGCTGTTACGTCGACCTGTTGGCACGGTGGCTGCAATTACGCCGTGGAACTTTCCATTTGTTATGGCAATTTGGAAGATGGGTGCCGCACTTGCCGCTGGGTGCAGCATGGTTTTAAAACCTGCACCTGCGACGCCAAGATCTGCAATTCTTCTCGCCGAACTCGCGATTAAAGCAGGTATTCCAGAAGGCGTATTTAGTGTGGTCACCGGTGATGCACAAGTCGGAGAAGCGCTTGTGGCTAATCCACTGATTGACATGATCACGGTTACTGGTTCGACTGAAACTGGACGTCGAGTTATGAAAATTGCGGCAGATCGCCCAGCACGTGTGCATCTCGAACTAGGTGGTAAAGCTCCACTGATAGTTTTTGCCGATGCCGATCTTGGGTCTGCAGCCGCTGCCGCCTGCTTGGCGGCAACTTATAACACTGGACAAGATTGCACTGCTGCAACACGGGTCTATGTTGAGCGCAGTGCACATGATGCTCTAGTCGGAGCGATTGAGCATTCGATGAGCCAGATTCGACTTGGCGACCCTTATGAATCGACGACTGATATTGGTCCACTGATTAGCGAATTACATCGCCAGCGAGTCAGCGGGTTTGTCGAACGCGCGCGTGCGTCTGGGGCACGCGTAGTCTGCGGAGGCAACCAACCGAATCGGCCAGGTTGGTTTTATCAGCCGACGTTAGTCACCGGCGCCGAGCAAGCAAGCGAGTTGGTTCAAGACGAGATATTTGGACCGGTACTGGCAGTTGTGCCATTTGATGGTGAGTCACAGGCGATCGCTTTTGCAAATGACAACAAATACGCGTTGGCATCTTCAGTATGGACTTCACAAGTAGATAGAGGACTTCGCGTTGCCCATCAAATTCGCGCTGGGGTGACCTGGGTCAACGATCACCTACCGATTGCCAGTGAGATGCCGCACGGGGGACGAGGTTCATCGGGTTTCGGAAAAGACATGGGTCACGATGCTGTTCTCGAATTCACTCATGGTCACCATGTAATGGTCAAGCACGCTCAACCTGTTCCGCGCTCGGGGTTCCGTCCCGCGTGAGCCAACAAATAAAAGATGGCGAATCACTTGCTCTTGTGCTTCGCCTGATGCCGAATATGCTCAATGAAAATAATGATCAACACAACCCCGATACTGAACGACGTATAGAGGTCGATCAATCGAATTACAGCGTGATCGTAAATGAACGTGTGATCGTGAAATGGTTGAACGTTCCATTACCCGAACCACATCCAGGCGTCAGAATTCTTACTCATCTCGATGAGGTTGGATATCGAGAAGCACCAAAACTTTTGAGCGTCGAAACTCGAAATGGTTTGGTTTATGCCCTTATCAACGAGTATTTGGTCGGTGCGGTTGATGGCTGGGATTGGTGTGTGAATGATTTGCAACGAGAACTTTTCGGAATAATTGAGCCAAGATTTCTACAAACTGCTGCTCAACTTGGTGAGATGTGCGCACGCTTGCACGTTTCGCTGGCAACTCCATCTGCATTAATTCGATCGCCAATAACTCAAATACCGATTTCCTTTGAACGGTCCCGATGCCAAGGTGTCTTCGATCAGGCAGTTAATTCTGCAACAGGTTCGGCAGCGATAATTTTACAAAAATATGAAGGTGATATTCGTCGTGTGCTGAGTGCTCTCGATGACATTGGTGATGTAACCGCGATCGCCGTCCATGGCGATCTCCACGTGGGGCAGTTTCTGCGAACTGATCAAGATCTCTATATCACTGACTTTGACGGTGACCCAATCGGATCTTTAGAGACATGTCTCTTGCCGCGACCGGCAGTGGTTGACGTGGCGTCGCTGATGCAGTCGATTGATCATGTTGGTCGTGTTGTTATTCGACGAGAGCCAACCAAAAGAACGACGATCGAGTCGATGTTGTCAAAAGCATGTGATGCAATGTTGGCAACATATTGTCAAACTTTGAGAACTGCAGGAAAGATAGATTTATTTGACGAGCGATTGCTGCGGACACTTAGGGTCGCTCAAGAACTTCACGAGATCGCGTATGCATCAACGTTGTTACCTGAGTGGATTTATGTTCCCGAGCAATCGCTGCCGGCCCTATTTGAGCAAGGAGTGGGATGATGGATCGCCTCAAATTTATTGCCGATATCGAAGCGACCCCGCAGACGCTACGAAACCTGGCTGACCAAATTAAATCGGGCGGATTGCGGTGGCCGTTTGATCCACTCCCGCAAAGAATTCTTTTAACGGGTATGGGGTCTTCCTGGTTTGCGGCACAGGTGATTGCTGGTCGGTTACGTTCACGCGGGTTGAATGCTGTCGCAGAATTGGCATCCTGCGAATCAAGTTGGCCGATCACAGACAAACTTACAGTCATTGCAATTTCGGCTTCTGGTGAATCTGTAGAAGTGCTTGAGATTTGCGATCGTTATAAAAATGCAGGCAAGGTAATTGCGCTTACAAATAGTACTTCAGCCACGGTTTGCAAAAAAGTGAACCACGTCGTAGATATGTTCGCGCAAACGGAACAGGGTGGCATTGCCTGCCGTTCATATCGCCACACCCTTGCCGCGCTGCTCGCACTCGAGTCGCAGTTATGTGATGACCTAAATATCATGGATATCGTAAAAATTATTCGTGCGGCGGCGGATGCAACCGAAGATTTACTTGAGCGTCGAGAAATTTGGTTGCCACCCGTAATTGAAGTGATAGAAGGTGGAAGCGCATTGTGGATGCTGGCACCGCTAGAGAGGATTTCTTCATCGTTACAGGGCGCACTAATGGTTCGTGAGGGGCCACGCCAACTTGCCGTGGGTTGTGAGACAGGCGATTGGAGTCATGTCGATGTGTACCTAACTAAGTCGCTGGATTATCGAGCACTTTTATTTACTGGCTCCAGATATGACAAAAATGCCGTGAAGTGGATGCGGGAGCGTGGATCCAGATTCGTTGCCGTCGGGGCTGATGTAAAAGACGCTGCCACAACAGTGCGTTTTGTCGGTGACGACAATCAACTAGTTGCTTTATTGACAGAAGTTTTGGTAGCCGAGTTGGTCGCTGCAACTTGGTGGACTTAGAACTCGTAACTCTGTTACACCCATTGGGCAGTATTTATATACGAAGACGTATTTAAAAACGCACAAAACAGAGGAGACCGTTAGTGAAAGATTTCCCCCGAATCGCCGTTACAAATCAAGAATTACACAATGATGGGTCACTTGAAATCAGCTGCGAGACCTGCATCATGCGGGCGAGTGCCGCCTGTGACGATTGCGTGGTCTCGTTCTTCTGCAGTGAATCA